>JACCDO011748341.1_pt1 | contig 24216 bp, 23 predicted proteins | sample 7446101 | NCBI WGS metagenome assembly JACCDO01 (sample SAMN15323440, study PRJNA562643) | freshwater metagenome | isolation source: river surface water | place: USA:Blue River Watershed | collected 2017-08-16
AATTATTTTAATGGTGATATTAGACTTGGAGCACTTGCTACGATAAAAAATGCTTCATCAAATCTTTTATATTCTGACAATGCGAATTATACTTTATTTTGTGGTAATTCGGGTAACAGGACATATACTTCAACACACAACCATGCTTTTGGTAACGACACAATGACGTCATTAACTTCTGGTCAATATAACAGTGCATTTAATAACTGGTCACTTGTTTCTTTAACAAGTGGATCGTATAATACAGCATATGGATTTGGAACTGGTTCTCAGTTAACAACCGGTAGTAATAATACTTTAATCGGAGCGGCTGCTGGGGAAAATTATACTTCGTCAGAAACAAATAATATTTGTGTCGGATCTTCTACGAGTGGTGTGATTGGTGAGAGTAACGTTTGTCGCATTGGTAATTCGTCGATTGCTGAATGTTATATAAAAGGCATTTATAATGTTACGTCTGCTGGTGCAACTAATGTCGTTATAAATAGTAGTGGAAAATTAGGAACAGTCGTATCATCTGAAAAATATAAAAGTAATATTGAAGTCCTTACAAATATCACAGATAAATTTATGGCATTAGAACCAGTTAAATTTTCTTATAAAAGCGACGAAACAAAAGAACAACAATACGGTCTCATTGCTGAACAAGTAAAAGATTTATTCCCAGACATTATTTTGTATAAGAATGGAGAAATTGAATCTGTCCAATATCACAAGTTATATGCGTTCTTTATACACATGATTCAAAGACAAGAAAAAATAATACAGAAACAAGAAAAAATAATACAAAATCACGAAGAAATGATTCAAAAATTAAATAGTCGTATAAATTTAAGTGAATAATATTATTAAAAATTTTAATAATATTTTTCTGGAAGTTTTTTTACATATTCATCGACTTCTTTTTTTAAACATTTTTCAGCAACTTCTTTTACAGTAAAATCAATTCTTAATCTAAAATAATAAATCGCAAATAACATTTTATGATGTTTTTCAAGAAGTTCAATTTCGTGTCTCTGTAATAAATAATTAAAAGGTGAAATATGGTAAATATTAAAATTTAGTAAAACCAATAATTGCCTCTCAATTTTAATAATTTTCTCTTCAAAAGATTCATATTTAATTCTTGTTAATATCCAATCTGCAGTTATATATCTACAATCATATAATTTTGCAGAAATCAATAAACAAACTATCGATAATATAAATAAATGTTCATGTCCTTCTGGCGGAATAATTTTTGATATTGAAATAACATATAACAATTCATATGCATTTTGCATAACTATTTCTTTAAATTTACATTTATATCCAAAAGTATAAATATTGTCTAAACATTTACAATAAATATCATTTGTCCACTTTTCATCTTTGTATATGTCAATACAACCATCTTCTGGTACATATGCCGGTTCTTTATCACTAATATTTTTTATTATTACATCTGCTGGCGGTCTTTCCCAATATCTAAGCAAAAGCATATCTTCTATAAACTTTGGACAATTTGGAAAATATTTAAAAAAATCTCCATTTTCATCATCTGTATATCTATATGGTATAGAATATGCTTTTAGTAATTGTTTTGAACCATATATTTTTCGATATTTACTTTCGATAAGATCTGATGAAAAATAATCTTTCTTTTTATTTGGATTATTTGATTTTTTTGCGACTTTACTTTCATCCATCGGATTAATTATAGTGGATACGTAAGAAATACATGGTTTAGATGTAGATAAAATATAAAGTTCATAAAATATAACGCCGAGAGTCCATATATCTGCTTTAAAATTATATTGAACATCTCGTGTATTAGAAAAAAATACTTCTGGTGCTCGATATGTTAATGTTTGTTTTTCGCTTTTTATTATACTATGATTAGAACCATGTAAAATAACACTTAAACCAAAATCTATAAAAACAACATCGTCACAATCATTTAACATAATATTATGTGGTTTAATATCATAATGTGCAAATCCGTTACTATGTAATGCATATAATCCTTCTAATAAATTTATTTTGATTTTATGTGCATCTTCTTCAGTTATTTTTTTTTCAGAAAAATATTCTGCTAAATTATATTTATAAATGGGGAAAAAGTAATAAATGGTTGTATCTGAAAAAAATATTTTTAGTAATTTAATTATATTTTTATGATTATTTAATTTTTGTAAAACAGCAATTTCACTGTAAATTGAACTATCAATTTCTCTCGATGAGTCGCAACTAACGATTTTTACTGCATATTTTTCTCCTGTTTTTATATTGACAACTTCATATATTTTGCCATATGTCCCATTTCCTAATAAACCGAGTTTTTTATAGTCATCATAAAAATTAGTATAACGATATTCTATCGGCATTAATATTTTTTTATTTAATTATAGACATAAAATAATTTAAAATCATTTTTTTATGTAAATAATTTCACATGTTTATTTTTACGATTATTACCTGCTCTTTGTATGATATATTTCATATTGGCAATTTTTTTCGCCCCGTGTTCCATTTCACCAATAATATTAAATCCGACTTTTGTATAACATCTTATTGCTGGTTCATTATCGCTATCAACATCTAATTTTATCATGTGATATCTTAAATCATTTACACAAAAATTAATTAAATATTTCATTAAAACTGTACACAAACCTTTTCCTCGTTGTGAAGTATGAATATGTACCATATTTATGTAATAGTGGTCATTTAATAAATTAATTCTCGCCATTCCGATTAGTGTATTGATATCAAACATAAGCAATATATAAGTATTATTATCGTTTTCTTGTAAAAAATCATTAAATATAATTTTGTGTCCACGATGAGTTTCTAACATGCTTATAAATTGTTATTTTATGTCATTTATATTTTTTAGCACGATATTAAATTCGTCAAACCTAATAATTTTAATATCGTTCATATGTTGATTTATATATCTAAAGGTGAAAAAATATCTCCACTTTATCAATACTCGCAAATTAAAGAAATTGCATATAATAAGACATCAATAAATTATGTTACTTATTTTTTTATGAAGATAATAGTAAATACTGTGAAGAACTTTAGTAAAAAATAACTCTTAATAAAATTTATTTTTTCGTGTATAATATTATAATAATGTGCGACCAGACGAAATGGGGGCCATCAACGTGGCAATATCTTCATGCCATAACACTTGCATACCCAATAACACCAAATACAAAACATAAAGAAGCAATCAAAACTGAATTTGAAAATCTTCAATATATTCTTCCATGTAGTGTATGTCAAACACATTTTCACGAGAATTTATCTCTCATGCCTTTAACAGATGATATTTTATCAACAAGAATAAAATTAGTTACTTGGTTAATTACATTGCATAATAAAGTGAATGTTATGTTAGGAAAAAAAGAGAGAAATGTACAGAAAATGATTTTATATCATGAATTATTATCTGGGTGTGTATTGTCTGATGAATCATTACAATTAAAGAAAAAAATTATAGACAAAATAAAATCATGCAAAACATTTTCTTCGCAATTTAACGACGATAGTGTAGGAGAAAATTTTTTAAGTGATGATATTATAATAAAATTAATTGAATAAATAATAGTATCAAATATTATAATGGATATTATTTCAGAAATTACGACTTTTTTGTTAAATGTTCAAAAAGAATATTATAAAAATAAAGTTGTTTATACAGAAGAATTAAAAAATACTGTTTCTTCTTTTGGATGTAGTGATAAAATTAACGCTTTTAAATCGGAATTAGATAATTATTTAAAACAATTGGACGAGTTAATTTCAAACGTTAATAATGTTACATATCCAACACAAGAAGAAATGACGAAAAAATTTGACCAAATAAAAATTTTAAAACAAAATATTCAAGATGCAAAAAATAATTTAAATAATGAAAACATTAATGACATAGAAAATAAAAGAAATGAATTAAAAGCCAGTTTAAATGTAGATATTGGTAAAATAAAAGAAAATGAACAATCTAAAAAAATTGTTTCTAATTTAGAAAATATTCTTACTGATTATAAACGAGAACAGGCTGGTGGTGTTTATAAAACACAATTAAAAAAATTAGTCTCTATAACTGAAAATCTTTATTAATTTAATTAATTAAATTAATAACATTTCTTAAGTTCTACATTAATAATATTTACGATATTTGTTTTGCAAAAAGTAGCATACACAACATATTTATATTTTCCGCCTTTATAAATAAAATATCCTTCTAATTCATCTTCATAAACAGAATTAAAGGTCTCGACACAATACTTACGTGAATCGTCTATAGGATAATATATATCAATAATTGTTACACCAATACTAAAACTGATGGCACCAGATATCATACATGTATATATACCAAGAACATTGTTAAATATACCTACTGCTAAACCAGAACAAATACCTATACCAACTGACGTTAACCCAGCAATCACACGGCACTGATTAATTAATTCTTTACGCTCTTTATCCATTAATTTAAACATATTTTTTGGTATTTCTGGATCTACTATTTGCTTATTTCGAATATAATCATCAAACCACTTGAGAGTATGCTTGTTTGACACTTTATTTTTCTCAGAAATAAATGTATCCTTATTTGTATAATAATTATCATATTCTGTCGCGATTGCATTCCATATTTCCGAAAAACTGGTTTTATGTGAAAAAATTTTTTTAGATATTTTATCACAATAATTTTTAATATTTTTTGAAATATAATCTAAATCATTCTTTTCATTATCTAATTTATTACAATAAATAAAAATTTTTGTGTAATTTGGAGTATTATTAATAATTTTATCAACTAATATTTTCCAGTAGTCGGTGTATAGATTAATATTTGATACAAAAATAAAAGCCATACTAATGTTTTCATTAATATCAATACCACATAGTGGTGGTATATCAATTACTTGAATATCATCAAAATAGTTATCCGAACCTTCGACACTAATTAAACTATGTTTATTGTAATCTATATTGACGAGAACAGTGTTATTGGATACAATATATACACAATCATCTGAAATATTAGATAAATGAGAAATTATTGTTGGATATAAAGAAGTTGAAATGCTTTTATTAAATAATTTTTTAATAAAATTTGTTTTATCAATTTGTTGTTCTCCGAATAAATAAATTTTATATTGCATTATTTAATATATTACAATTCATATTTAAATTGTTTTTTTATATACGTATAATATATATCATGTTAACGTTTACAGAAATATTTATTTTAATAATTGTTATTGTTTTAATTTCATCAGTTATTGGATTGACTCTCGTTAATGTTGTGGATAAAAAATTAGGTGAATTGACGATTAATATTCCAGAAACGAAAGTTGTTTTAAGAGACGAAGATATGAAAAAAATTTGTTCTTTAAATAAAATAGAACATTTTAAAAACACGACAAATTATACAACGGCAGAAAATTATTACAATGAAAATTTTACGACTGAAAAAAAAATGATAAAGAGTGAAGATAAATTAATCCCAGAAAATTATAGCGATAAAACTTATGCACCAATGAATTATAATAAGCGAATATTAGACGGTAAATTTGCTTCTAACTCAGTTGAAAATATTAAACCATCAAATTATGTTTTTAAATAAATATTATATATTTATATAAATGTCCGTAAATATATGTAAAGGAGAAGATATTAAATCTGTCTATGAAAAAGTGGACAGGATAATTGCAATTGGTGATGTTCATGGTGATTATCAGATGTTAATTGATGCATTAATACTTGGAAAAGTAATAGATGAAAAAGGAAAATGGATTGGTGGGAAAACTGTTGTTGTTCAAGTTGGCGACCAAGTTGATAGATGTCGTCCAACACCTACAGACCAATGCATAAGCGACATAACGAGTAATGATGAAAATTCAGATTTAAAAACAATAGAATATATGAATGAACTACATAAAAAAGCGAAAAAAGAAGGAGGTGCTGTTTATTCAGTTCTCGGAAATCATGAAATTATGAATATACAAGGAAATATGGATTATGTATCAAAAGCAGGAATTGATGGATTTGGTGGAGTAGAAGGAAGAAGAAAAGTTTTTAAAAAAAATGGTGAAGTAGCAAATATGATTGCGTGTACTCGCAATTCTATTTTACAAATTGGTAGTAATATTTTTGTTCATGGTGGTGTATTGCCTTCATTGTTGGAAAAATATGGTTCTGATATCAGTAAAATTAATAAAACAATTAGAAATTTACTGACAAATAATACAAATGAATATTTAACACATGAATTATTGAATAGTGATAAGATTTCTCCTTTTTGGACAAGAGTATTTGGAGAAAAAGAAGATGATAAAATGTGTGCAATAAATGATAAAGCATTAGATATGTTAAAAGGTGTTAAAGTTGCAGTTATAGGACATACACCACAACCATTTAGTGTTGGTAAATTAATTAATTCTGTTTGTGGAGGAAAAATTTATAGAATTGATATCGGAGGTTCACAGGCATTTGAATTATATAAAAATAAATCATATACTCTTCAAGTTCTCGAAATCTTAAACGATAATGTCTTTAACATTTTAGAGAAAAAAAAAATGCTTGGTGGAAGACCAAATAAAAAATATAGATTAAAAAAAACTAAATAATTATTTTAAAATAATTATTTATCTTTATTAATTTCTTTCTTGACTTTTTCAAACAATTCGTCATATTCACTTTCTGAGTATTTTTTATCTTTGGCATCTCCGCTTTTTGCTTTATCATAATATTTTTTTGCAATTTTCATACTTTCACTTAGTTTTTTTCCTTTACCAACACTATTTTTAACATAGTCGAGAATTTTTCTCCAAATTTTAAATCCATAACTTGGTGCTTTACCTCCATTCATATCACATCCTCCTCCTCTTTGACTATCAGATGACGAAGAAGAACCAGATGAATTTGATGAAGATGACGAGCCGGAACTCGATGATGAGACAGAAGATGCTGATTCCGATGATGAAGAATCATCTTTTTTTTTTCCTCCTGCTTGTTTAACGTTATTAAAAATTGCTTTTAATTTATTTTCTAATTGTTCAGTATTTTCACTTAAATCTGCTCCTCCTTTTAAACTGACGAAAGAAAGGTCGCTAATTGCTGAATTATCCATTTGTATTATATAATATATATTTATTTTTTTATTTTATTAAATATGCATTTTAACAAACAACGCAAATAAATATAATAAAAATATAACTCTTTAATATTACATATGAATAATTCAATGATTGAGAAAAATGATAAATCAAAAATGTCAGAAGCAAATATTTCTGTACGTATGGGAGCAATAAAAACAATTACTGATGGGAAATATTTAAAAACAATGATTTCTGTAGAAAGAAATGAAGGGGCAGAATCTTTTCAGAAAAAAAATATTATTTGTAAAAAAGGGCATGTTTTAACAGACGGATATTGTAATGATATTCGGTGTATATTAGATAAAAAATTATTAGATATCACAAAAGTAATATCTGATTTGGGGGTAAAATTAATTTATGTTAAAAGTGGTTCGACTGGACACACTTTTAAAGGTGTTTCAGATAAAGAATTTGCTATTAAAGTCGTGGCATTCCCAAAAAAAGAAAAATATGGTAACTTTAATGATGCAAGAAGACCAGAAAACGCAGAATTGTTAATGATTAAAGTTCTTAGTTATTTTGTCATTAATAATCACACACCACATATTGTTTTGCCAATATCAACTTTTAATGCAAAAATAGATTATTTTATCGATTTGTTTACAAATAAAAAAATAGAAAATAAAAAATATGCTTCATTTGTTAGATCATATGGAGAAGGACAATATTACGACTGGGTATCTATATTAATTAGTGAGTGGGCAAATGGTGGGGATTTATTGGATTATATACGTAATAATTATAAAACAATGACATTAATGAAATGGAAAATATTATTATTTCAAATTTTGTCCGTGCTTGCTGTTATACAAAAAAAATATCCGACATTTCGCCACAATGATTTGAAGGCAAATAATATTTTAATACATAATATAAAATTAAATACTGCAAATAAACCAGTCGCAAATATAAAATATACAATTACTGAACAAGATTTTATTATTCCAAATATGGATTTTCAAATTAAAATATGGGATTTTGATTTTTCATCTATTCCGGGAATTGTTGATAATGCTAAAGTGTGTGCTAAATGGACAGATGAAATTAATGTTACACCTGAAGGAAATAAATATTATGACATTCACTATTTTTTGAATACTTTGATAAGACCGGAATTTTTTGAAGCATATAAAGAAGAAGGCTCTGTTCCACAAGAAATAAAAGATTTTATTAATAGAGTTGTTCCTGACAAATATAAAGCAGATGACAAAACTGCTAAAATTTTAAAATGGTTAAAAAATACAGTTATTGAAAAATATAAAAAAACAGAAGATAAAAAAGATTCTCGATATGCATTCGTAAAAGATTTTCTTCGGAGTACAATTCCCGATAAATGTAAATCTTCAAAAGAATCAGATTATTTTAAAGTTTGTATTGATAAAATTATTCCTGCAAAAAATAAAACAGATGCTGAATATGATTTAATTCGCGAATTTATTGAAAGAATTGAAACAGATAATTATGTCGATGAACCACAATTTAAAATAATTACAGATAAAGGAAGAATATTAATTAATACTGAATATACGACGCCGTATAAAATATTAATAGAAGATCCATTATTTACAGAATTTCGTGTAAAGAAAAAAAACATTATATAAATCGTCTTAAATTATTAATAATAGATAAAAATATCTATTATTAATATAAACATGAAGAATGACAATTATAATGACATCGATGAATTAGTAAAATTGTTATTACAATATACATACAATAATAATGCTGTTCAAGAAACACCAGTGATAATGACTGCGAAAGACATAACAGTTGATAATATCTTACGTAGAGATTTTTCTCTTGAAGACCAAAAAAAAATAATGGGTGGTGTATTTAAAGAAATGGGTGTTTTTAATGACCAAGTATATTTGAAAAGATATTCTTCATCAGATACAAGTAATCCGACAACTTTTATTTTAAAAAAATGTACTAATGATTGTGAAAAAGTAAATAGTGAAAGTAATATGAATAAATCAATGCGTTATGTATTGGATTGTTTAGTTTTAGCAAAAGTTACGAATAATATTATTTTATCTATTATTAATTTTAATTGTAAAAAAAAAGATTTAGGGAACGCTTTAGAGTTTTATAAAGAAAAAGAAGATGATTTAGTGTCTGTAGAAGTCGTGGAACATTATTATAAAATTGAAAATTTAAGTTCTTTTATAAATAAAATAAAAAATAATAGAGAAGATATGAGATTTTTATTTTTTCAAATATTATTGGTTTTATCAAAAATACAACAATATTATCAATCTTTTAAGCATGGTAAATTAAATCCAGAAAGTATGCAAGTATATATTAAAGAAAATGTTGCACAACAAAATTTTGATGGTTATGAAATAAAAGGAATTACAAATAATTTTATCGTAAAATTAGTCGATTTTACTTATTCAAATATTAATGGAGTTCTCGATAATGATTATTATAAAGAAAAACCTAAAAAAAATCATACCATAGATTTTCATTATTTTATAGATTGTGTTATGAAAAATTACGAAATAAAAGATCCAGAATTAAATTTTTTTATGAATTATATTTTAGATGATTCGGGAGATGACGCAAAGAGAACGCCAGAATATTTATTAACAAAGAATGACTTTTTTAAATCATATCATCCATTTGTAGAATCAGCACGAACAACGGAATATGATAATTCAACAGAATCGTATGGAAAAAATATTCGTGTTACAAAGAAAAAAAATCAAAAAGGTGGGGACGATGAAACAAAAGTTGTGCAAGGAAATAAATTTAATACACCTTTTGCTCCTTATCGACCTCCAGAACAACCAAAAGAAGAAAAAAAAGAAATACCACCACTATTTTCAATGACAATGCATCAAGAACCGTTAGAAAAATTTAAACCAAAAGAAATTATTAGATATGCTCCACCATTAACAATGCCAATCCCAAATCCATATTATCCGATGGCAAATCCATATAATCCAGCACCATATGATATGAACTATAATATGCCTGTACAAAAGACATATAATATTAGTATGGGTGGGCCAACTGGTGAACATGTTAAAATGGCAAATTTGTATGAAAAAATATTACCTGTTAAAGATTGGAATTTGGCAATGACAACAATGAGTGAAAGAATCTTGATATTAAGTTATATTAGATCAACTTTTGCTAATTTAAAAGATGGTGATGATATTTCACTTGGTAATGATAGTGGGAAGACAAGTTTGTTGAGTTATATTCGATTTATAGAATTGAATGGTGGTTCATATCGTGCACTTACTAATAATCCATATAAATTACCAGAAGGATTTTTAATTTATGATGCATGTTATCCATTAAGATATGATAAAGGTATTGTGAAATGTGCAAAAAATTCGATGGGTATAAAAATAAGAATTTATCGTTTAACAAGCATTGAATATATGAAATATATGACGAAAGAAGAAGAACAATATATGGGATTCGATGTTTGGAGAGAATTGACATATTATGAATACATAAAAGAAAATGTTATAAAACCGAAAATTTGCCCACATTTTTCTCTTTTGTATTGTTTCTTTATTTCTCGCAATAATGGTGTTAATTTTCAAAAATTACAAAAAACGAGAGAAAGTAAATTAACTAAAGAATTAGATAAAGCGTTTAAAAAGAATGATAAAGAAATTATGATAGCAAAAAAATATATTATTAATAATAATCCCGATGCGACAGAAAGAGATAAAGTGATTGAATCTTTAATAAGAAAAATTATTTATTATAATTTTCCAAAAATGGATCCTGCAAAAAGTAGAAGATTAGAAACATCTCAATTTTTCAAGAATATTGTTTACAATTTTATTAATAAAAAATCGATAACACTTGAAGACCAAAAAATGATAGACAAAGATTTTTATCTCAAAGAAATTTTAAAATTTTTAATTTATGAATTAACACATGAAAAAAATAAAGACCAATACGTTTCAGTTGGTGCTACAAAAGAAAAAGAAATTGAAATACCAATTAATATTGTCAAAACTTTATATGATGATTATAAATACAGTAATAATTGTTTGATTGCTTTGACAGAAGCATTTAATAAAAATTTATATGTGTGGGCATCTGCAGTCAGTATTCCTCAAGGAACAATAATAAAAGAAGTAGAAACGGGAGTACATTCGGCAAAAGTATGGAAGTCTGTATTTTATCAAATTATGGTCGGATTATATGTATTGCAATTACATGGTATTTATTTTCCGAATTTTTCAGTAGAAAACAACATTTTTATTAAAGATTTGAATGTTAGTTCTCAAACAAATGGTTATTGGATATATATAATTAATGGAATTGAATATTATGTACCAAATTATGGATATTTGGTATTAATAGATAGTTCTTTTGCCGATATTGATCCGGTATCATCAAAATCGATTAAAGAAAAAAGAGAAGAAATGAAAATAGAAGCGCCATTTATGGATATAAATATAATAAAAAAAGACATTGCTGGAGACGCGACAAAACAAACAGATATTATCACATTTATTGGTGCTAAAAAAGATTTAATCTACGGAATATTTAAGAGAATTTTTTCACCAGCATTTTTCTCGAACGATAAAATAAAAAATAGTGTAACAAAACCACCACAAGACATAATTGCTTTTTTGGGTACAATTGTTGATGATCCTGCGACAAAAGAAATTGATCACTATATTATGATTCATATGTCACAATATCTACACAATAAAGTTGGAACGCCAGTTACGCAAGCGGATGTTACACTTGTTGATGAAACACTTATAGATTATAGTGGCTTTAAAAAGGGAGAATTAGTTGTTTATAAAGAAATGGGTGGAGGTTCGAGATGGAATATTTTTTTGAAATATGATACCGGAAATCCAAATTTAGCCGATATTTATGGAAAAGAAAATGCTGGCGATACGATCTTAAAAAAATATCAAGTTGGAATTACCAGATTGAGAAGTATTGTAAAAGGTGGTGTTCTTGAACAGACATTTAAATTAGGACAGAAATTTTCACAAGATGAATTAATAGAGACATATGTGATAAATAAATTATAATATTTAATAATATATATGAAACAACAGATACCATCATTTTTATTTATTCAAGACCATAAAAATAATTATCATAAATATGCTGAAGATTCTCTCAAAGGATTACAAATATCGGAATTATTAGAAAAAGTTTTTTTTTCTCCTGAAAACATCGCAATTGTTCAAAATAATTTGAAAAGAAACGTTTACACAACATCAGGAAATAAATTTTTAATTCCAGATCAATCAGAACAAGATTTAATTGTTGTTATGAGAGCAGTTTTTTTAACAAATGCGTCACATAATAATACTCCAATAAAAGAACAAATTGCTGAATTAAATAAAATTGTTGTTGATAATTTAACTCCAAATATTTTAAGCACAATTCAATTTAATAATGAATATTTGCGAATCATAAATAATCCAATATCACCAATCGATAGACCAAAAAATGTTTCAAGTGCAGGTAATAAAACACTACCTTCAGTGAATAAATTATTTTAATTAATATTTTATTATTTAAAATATTAATCATCTTTTTTTTCATTAACATAAATAAAGATAGTTCCAAATTTACATGCAAGTTGAGAAAATCCTCTGTCGTGGTAAGATTGTCCTTCTTCAAGACTGTCTGGGTCTACTTCGTCCATACTATCTTTTATTGATGTTATTGGTGGTTGAGCCTCGACTTTGCCATCTTTAAGATCAGAATTTCTGGCATTCACTGGGTCATACATAATATATCTTTTTCCAGAATATATATCTCCAGGAACATTATCAATTACAGCAAGACCTGCACAGCCAGCAGATCTAAATTGTTCTTTATTATTTTTCAAAGAAATAACAGAAGCAACGACAACAGATTTAAGTGTGAAAATAGAACTTTTATTTTCATCATTTGGATTTTGTAAAGGAATGTTGTCTTGGACTTCAATTTCAGTTGGATTAATTTCTGTATCGGAAATAATAGTCAATGGCAATTCTTTATAAGAAGCGATTGGAGTATTTTGTACTTTGTATTTAGACATACTCAACGCTTGTCTTTTTCTTGGTACATAAAATATCAAAACACCAGATGACGCTAAAACTTTTTGTGTTTTCATAACCATTGTTTTGTGTTCAAGAAACCATGATTCTTTAGTCAATTCATTTTCCAAAGACAATTGTTTTCCTTTTGATTCGCTTAATCTACAAATAACCATTGAAATTTTTGTAATACTTAATTTCCTTGGTGTATTATAATGGTTTTCAAATACTGGAACTTGTAAATTGTTTCCTGGTTTAGTTTCAACAAGTGTTGGTCTCATTCCAAAGATTGCCATAATTTTTCTCAAAATTGTTCCTTCGTCTTGGGTATATAATAAATCTGGTGCATCATAATTATTGAGTTTACATCCATCGAGTTCAAGTAAGAATTCTGTTGCTGCAACTTTGTCATAATACAAACCAGATCTCAATTTAAGGATACAATTCCATAATTTATTTTGGACTCTTGCTCTACTTCTCAAATCAGCGAGGACATTGTCGGCATCACAAACAATATCATCAATACTGTAAATGATATCATAGAACAAATCCATATCGCTTTTTGTTTTAAACATTGTTCCATCTTTTTTATGTTTAATAATATTAGCGATACTTCCATAAACACAGTGTTTTTCAAAATATTTAATTTTTGTAATAAACATTGCAAAAATCAATGGATGTATGTGAACGGATGCTTGGTGTTTTTCTTTATTAAAATTTCCGCTTAAGGCTTGAACATCACCTTCTTCATAAGTCAAACTATTTAATTGGACATCAGAATGTAGCATTTTATTATATTCTTTCAAAATATCTTGAAGAATCGGCATATCCTTTACACTAACTTCCATTTTTTTTGAGTAATAATCAATTTCCATTGAGCCAAAATATTTATTTAATTTAGTTCTTGGAGCCATTGCCTCTTTGTCTGATTGTTGGCCAAATTCACCAGTAGCAATTTTCTTTTGGACGAGTCTATAAAATTCGTCAAATTCGTAATCAGTCATTTTGTGTTTATATGATAGTGCTTTTTTAATGATTTCGTTCATTGGAGTATTGTTTGCCATTTTTCTCATCAAATAGTCAGCAAATTTTTGGATTTTTCTGGTAATGTGTTTTTCAGATCTATCAATTTCTTCATAGATTTTGTCGAGAACTTCTTCATTTTTATATTTTAATCTCAATGCTTGTAATTCTGATTCAGGGATTTTTCCTTTTTTGACGTACCCTTGTTCGAAGAATTTTTTAACTTCTTTCTTTACGTCATCTTTTACTACAGATCTTTTTGGCTCGTCATCTCGAGAAGAACGATTCAACATTATGGCTGATATATATTAACATAATATATTTTTTTATAAATTAAGATTTCTTATATTATTTCGTCTTTTATTGCAAAAAAAATTGATTTAAATAAATCAATATAAATATTTGTCATAAAGATAAATATAAATGAACAATTTCATCAACAAATATCGACCAACAACGCGCGATGAAATCATTGGTAATAAGCAAACTATAAATCATATATATGAATGGATTTGTAATTTTAAGAACAAAAAAGACGTACCCTCGAATATTATAATTACTGGTATTCATGGTATAGGAAAAACATTAGCGACACATATATTATTAAAAGAATGTGATTATCAGGTCGCGAAAATAGATTTGTCTTCAATATTATTATCGATTAAAAGTGGTAAATATTCTGACTCAAATGTAGCAGAACAATGGATCGCAGATTTAGATAATACACTTTTTAAAGAAAAAAAAAACGTCGCATATGTCATCGATGATATAAAAATGATTTCTTCTCAAAAAGAAAAAGCGCTGTTATTATCAATAAGAAAATACAATGAAAAGTACAAAAAATTTCCTTTAATTTTCATTTCCGATGGGCAACATAACAAATTAATTAATGAATTAAAAAAAACTTCTGTTGAATATAAATTTAATTATCCTACAAAAAATGATTTAACTAAATTAATACAAAAAATTTGTTTAAAAGAAAATATTAAATTAGATCTTACTAAAGATGATGATGAAGAAAATATTATTGATGATATATGTGAACATTCGCAATTTGATGTTCGCAGATTAGTAAATATACTACAATCTTTACACGACATATATGAAAATGTAACAATTACTCGTGATGAAATGCAAGCGTTTATTGTCGCTTCTAAAAAAAAAGACATTGATATTAATTTATATGCAGCAACTGATGATTTATTTGAATCATATCATGGTATCGATGGTTCTTTAATATTATTTGAATCTGACAAACCTCTTGTCCCATTAACAATTCATCAAAATTATTACAAATATATTAAAACAAAATTTGTAAAATACGGTGTTGTTGATAAATTAAAATTATTAAGTTCTATTGCTGATAATTTGTCAGTCGGTGATGTTGTCGAAGGGTATACATATAGTAATCAATCGTGGGATTTACAAGAAATTTCTGGATATTATACAACAGTTTTATCATCATATAAAATTAATAATTCTGGAAAAAAAAATAGTTCAAAAATGGATGCTTTAGAACCTTGTTATAAATATGTTTTTCCAAAAGATTTAAATAGAACATCGATTAAAAATATTAATAAGAAAAATATTAATAATATTGTCGATTATTTTCCTGGAAAAACTGTCCGCGATTATATTTATCTCAATAAAATTATTAACAACTTTATCGCAAAAAAACAATACAAAAAAATAATAGATTTGCTTCTTCCGTATGGAGTCGGTGTTGAACAAATAGATTCGCTACTAAAAATAGATAAAATTAGAAAAAGTAAAAGTACACTCGACAAAGATGTCAAAAAAAATATCATCAAATATTTAAAAGAAAATTAATTAAATTGCCTTTTAAAAACGCCAGTCTAAGCAAAGAGTATTTTCAAAATAAAATTTTTTATGCGACGTAAACCCATATTTAAACATAAATGCTCCACTTCCATATTCATCATTATATTTCTTTGCTTGTTTTTTCTTCTTATTAAAAAATAATGGTACATATGCACCATAATATGCTTTTGCATCAATCCAATTAATTTTTACTCCATCAACATAATAATCTGATGTAATTAAAAAATCTGGTGTACTGACTGCTCTCCCATATTCTTTTTTTTGCTTTTTAATTAATTCTTCTTGTGTTATATATTTGACATTTTCTTTATCTAACCACTTCATTACTTTATTTTCAAATACTATTGCACTTAATTGTTCATCATTATCGCTAACAGTAATATCATTATCAACTGCATATTGATAATTTTCTACATCTCTCTTATTTAAAATTGTGTTATTTTTTGGAAACAATATATTTGCGATTGTTAACGGATTTAAATCTAATTCTTTTTGTATTTCAGCAATACTTTTATTAGAATTATACATTTTGATTATTAATTCAGTATTTTTTTTGTTCTTTGAGAAAAAACATACTTTATTCTTTAAAATTTGCGATCGAAATGATAAATATTGTTTATTGCCTTTTAATTCCGGTACATCGTCGCTATAATTAGTGCTTTCGACTACCGCTTTATATATTTTATTCTCTATATGATATGGAATACTCATTACTTATAAATAATAGATAATAAGATAAGTTATTTAAAAGTCATTTTTTTTTGTTCTTTGAGAAAAAACATATTTAAAACTTAAGAGTACTAAATTATTATTAGATATGAATACATTTCCAGACGATATAAATATTAATGTTGACAAAGAAATTCATTATGAAAATATTCTCAGAGAAGAATTAACTAAAAAAATAAGAGTATCGGAAGGGAAAATAAATTTTATAATTAGAACATGTAAATGTGATAAATGTAGATTAAATATGTTGGAAGAAGTCTATGATATTTATTGTAATATTAATATAAAAACAGTAAGTAAAATCGTCAAAGAATTACAATCACGTGGTTATTCTGTCGATATATTTAATTCTAAATGCGATAATTTTTATTATGTATCATATGGATTAATAGAATTAAACATAAAAATTGATTCTAAATAATCAAAGATGAAAAAAATTGAATTTAAATAAATATAAATTATATATTTAAATACATAAATCATTATGAATTACTTAAATAATACAATAAAATTACTAAAAGAAAACGATGTAGTAGAAGCAAAAACTCAATATAATTTACATTTGCACTCAGACGATATTACAACTACCGCAAGAATAAATTTTCTTAATATTATATTTAATAATTATGATAAATATTATATTAAAATTAGTATCCTCGAAGAAAATAAATGGCAATTTATCTCTTTCGGTTGGCTGTTAATAAATGAAAATATTGTTTTATATATTGAACTTAATAAGAAAAAAATAATTATTCGGACTAATAATACAATGAGTGTTAGAAAACATAAACATATCATTTTGACAACACTAAATGAAGGTTCTTTTTTACTTACATGCATTAATGATGTTGTTGCAAAAGAAATTAGTAATATACTTTCTATTTATGAGTGCTCAAAAACTTATTAAATTAATCATAATATAATAAGTCGTAAAAAAAAATTGATAATTTAACTAACTAATAATTGTGTTATTTAATAATTCAATAAAACAAATGGATAACATAGAATTTGTAAACTGGTCAGAATTACTATTATTACAATTAATCTCAATCATTTTTGGTTATGATGTTCGCAGTTTATCACCATTTGTTTTGCAAAATTTGCCTCGACAATTAAATCAATCATTTCAAATTCACGACTTAACTAATTATAAACTATTAATATTTTTGCTTGAAAATAAAAATGTTAAAATTCCAGACAGTTATTACATTGAGAACATCGAATTCTTCATTCATTCTCGCAAACGATTAAAATTAATTCCGAGAAAAACATTCCAAAGAATTTTTCCAGAAATATTTGCTTTTACTTTTTGCGATTTAGGCGATATTATCCACTTTTTCGGAGAAGAAATACCAATTGATATTTACTTCACTATAATGCTATTAATTAATTTCCATAGCACTGATTCAATGGAATATCAAATATCTTCAAATTCTTTTGTTAATTGTTCATTTAAAACAATTGAAGAATCAAAAAAAAATTATGTTGCAAGTATCAAGCCATTTATCGACAGAATTATCACAATGCCTCCACAAGAATATATCGATTATATTACACCAATTCTGACAAAAGAAGATTTCTCATATTTTGATAGTTCAATGATTCTTTGCGATATTATTGGTAGATGGAAAAATGATAAATTAAATTGGCAATTAAAAAATGGAAAAGTAATTTGTGGATATTCTTTCGCATTTTGGTTCGGACTTTCAATTGTCAAATTGACACCTTTTGATATGAAAATTCATTTCGTTTAAAGATTTATTAAATTAGTTATAATATAATAAATCGATGTGGCTTTGTTATCTTCTAAAATCAAATAACAGTAATAAAACATATGTCGGAGCAACAATTAATTTAATCGCGAGATTAGAAAAACATAATAAAGGTAAAGGAGCAAAATATACAAAAGGAGAACAATGGGGTGTTTTATGTTATATTACTGGTTTTGAAACAAAACAACAATGTTTATCTTTCGAAAAAAATTTTCAAAGAATGCGACGATATCGTAAAAAAACTGGCTATAAGTATACTAAATGTACTAAAACGAATAGATATCTTGACTTATTTGGATTGGTTAATAAACAATGGTCGAGATATGTACCTTCACCATCTCTCGTTCCTTTAAAAATTAATTGTATACAAAAATATGTAGAAAAAGAAGTGCCACAATATATTGAAATTATTTATGAATGGTGCGACTTCATGCCACCTTTTGAATAGTGAATACCTGCATATATTAATAATGCAAGAACAAAGACGCCTCCAAACAATCTACATAACCATAGAATAAAACCAGTTACACCATGAAGAAAACGGATGTATCTTTCAGTATAAGTCATTTTGTATATTAATTAAAATAATCTTTATATTTATAATTTATCGCTTCAGCATTATTCGTTCTTACGCCTGTCATCGCAAGAATAAAATTATGATGTGAAATAACACAAATACTATTGTTTGTTTTTTTTAATTCCATCAAATATTCTTTAAATGCAATACATCTTTTTTTTAACTCATCTTTACTTTCAATAACTATATCTTCGCCATCAAAATAACATGCTGGATGTCCATCTTTTTCTTCACGACAAATAGAACTAAAAACTAAACTATTATAAATAATTTTAGAATGGTCAAGTGTTTGTCTCGTTCTTTTTAACGGAGAACAAATAACTAAATCATATCTTCCATTTAATTTCTGGACTTGTTTTATGCCATCTGATGTTAATAAAGTATCTTTTCTATGTGGCTCATAATTAATATTATGTGTTGCTTGACCATGTCTAATAAAAGTTATCATATTATTTATATAAATTATATTAATAATAAGAATTATTTCTTTTTGTAAAATAAAACGTAAGCATTTGCTGTAACAATATTTTTCACTTGTTGAACACTTTCATCATCAAATGAATACCATTTTCCAGCAACAAGTGAATAATTTGTGTAATGACCACTCTTAACACCACCATGATGATTACAAATTGAATATAATTCAAAAGCAACACCATTTAAAATGATTGATTCATCAAATGCGACAAGTGCTGTTATTTTTTCTCCTTCTGCAGTAAATCTTTTGAGTTGAATAATTACATATTCACCAGTTCCATATAACGTCATTTCCTTTTTCACAGGAACTTTTTGATTGCAATTTTTGCAAAACCAACGATTTTCTCCATCTAATACTTCACTTTGATTTGAATTTTCTAAACACCCATTTAATGTTAAATCAGTGATGTCAAGTGGTAAAATATCAAATGCTGAAAAAGTGTATTTTATCTTATTGCATTTCATACAAGTAAGAATACTCACTTGGGAACCACGAAAAATTGATAAAGGAGATTCATTCTTTTCCAAATCATCAATAATAAACTTCGTATATTTATAAATAATATAACTGTTAAAATAATTCTCCTTGAAACCTTTTCTTTTTTTTTTCTTATCCTTTAAATAATCTAATGTCGCACCATCATATTTTGGATGATATTTTTTCTTTGGAGATTCTTTTGTGACGATTTCAAAAATCCATGCCAACGCCTCTGTAACATCGTTTTGTGAATAAATAATTCTTTTATCTTTAACACCAGTAAAAAAATGCGTCACAAAAGAAATTGGAACAGCAGTGTTGTTTGAAGACCATACACCATTTACCACTTTAGATAATAGGTACAATTTCAAAGTTTCTGGCACATTGTTTTGTTTAAAATATTCTTTAAGTGCCTCGGTATGGATTAATGCTTGAAGAACACTATTTAAATAACATGTATTTCCCAAATTTTGTAATCCCGCAATGCCTGTCGGTTCTGTCATTACTTAAATTGTTTATATAATGTCAGTATATGTATATTTCATTTTTTTTCCGAACAAGACAAAAAAATGAAATAAATTTTATCTTAAGTCATTAAGACATATCTATATAATAATGAAACACTTCATTTTTCAAGCATTAGAATGGGATTCATATCATGGAAAAGAGGACAATGATTATCGTATTAGAATCTTTGGAAAAACAGAAGAAAAAGAATCTATTTGTGCTATTGTCACTGATTTTCAACCTTTTTTTTATATTAAAATACCTGAACATTGGAAAATGTCAAAACTTGATGCGTTAATTAAATATATTACAAGACCTTTAAAAAAATATTCAGCATCAACATTACTAAGTTATACGATTGAGAAAAAGAAACAATTATTAGGATTTACAGCAGATAAATTATTCACTTATGCTAAATTATCTTTTTTAAATTTGTATGGTTTTTATGCTTTCTCAAAAATATTTGATGAAGAAATTGATTTGTCAGAAGTTTTGCCGAAAGAAGGTGTTATTAAATTCGAGAAGTATGAGACAAATATTGATAGTATTTTGAGATGTATGCATATTAGAGATTTACAATCGACAGGATGGATTAAAATAAGTCACAGTAAAATTAATTATTGCGATGAACAGATATCGAGATGTAATATTGAATTTACAACATCATATACGAATTTATTTCCTTATGAAAAAACATCAATTGCACCTTTAAAAATCATTTCTTTTGATTTGGAATGTTATAGTGAAGATGGGTGTAGTTTTCCTAATGCAGAAAATGAAAAAGATGCAATTATCGCAATCGGAAATACTTTTACAGAATATGGACAATTTAATTGTTACAAAAAAGTAATTTTTACTTTAGATACATGTAGTAAAATTAAATCAAAAGATGGAGTCGCTTTAGAAATTAAATCCTTTGAAGATGAAGCAGATATGTTAAAAGCATGGACTGCGTTTATTCAAGAAGAAGATCCGGATGTTATAACTGGTTATAATATATTTGGTTTCGATCAACCATATCTATCTAAAAGAGCAAAATTATTAGATTGTTATTCAGATGTGTCGCAATTAAGTCGTATTCTTGATGAGGAATGTGAATTAAAAGAAAAAAAATTGGCATCTTCTGCACTTGGGGACAATGAAATGTTTTATTTTACAATGACTGGAAGAGTACAAATCGATTTAATGAAAGTAATTCAGAGAGATTACAAATTAGACGGTTATAAATTAGACAACGTCGTCGCAAATTTCATTAAAGAAAAAGTAACAGCAATAAATGAAAAAAATGTTATTAGTACTGATAGTACACAAGGTTTAATGGTTGATTCTTACATTTCTTTAACACTCGATAATAAAATTTCGAGAACAGATATTGGACAAAAATATAAAGTGATTGATGTTCAAGAAAAATCATTTACGATAGAAGAAAATGAACATGAAATGATTAATGATGTATTAAAAAAAGGTGCAGGTAAAATATATTGGGCGGAAGCAAAAGATGATTTAAGTGCAAAAGAAATGTTTCAATATCAAAAACAATCTGCGAAAGAAAGAGCGATTATCGCAAAATATTGTTTGAAAGATTGTGAATTGGTTAGTAAATTATTAGCAAAATTATATGTTTTAACAAATAATATCGGTATGGCAAATGTTTGTCATGTTCCATTAAATTATATTTTCTTAAGAGGACAAAGTATTAAAAGTTTCAGTTTAATCGCGAAAAAATGTTATCATGCAAATTATTGTATGCCAGTATTAGCACCAGATGAAAACGAAGATGGTGGTTATGAAGGAGCAATTGTGTTTGACCCAACACCTGGTATATATTTTGTGCCGATATTTGTTAATGATTATTCTTCTTTGTATCCATCGTGTATTATTGAAGTCAATGCTTCGCACGAAACACTTGTTATTGATAAAGAATATGATAATTTGCCAAATTACATTTATCGTGATGTTACATATAATAATAGAGATGGAAGTACGACAAAGTGCCGTTTTGCAAGAAAAAAACCTACTGGGAAAGATATTTTAGATGGAACTATGGGAATTATACCCGAAATTTTGACGACATTATTATCACAGAGAAAAAAAATGAGAAAAATGTCAGAAGAAGAGAAAGACCCATTTAAAGCAAAAATTTTAGATGGTTTACAATTGGCTTATAAAATCACAGCAAATTCTATTTATGGATATTTGGGTGCAAAGACGAGTCAATTAAGATGTAAAGAAATTGCTGCTTCAACAACTGCAATTGGTGGTGAAAAATTACTCATTGCAAAAAATAAAACCGAATCTGAGGAATTTCGCAATTATGCATATGAAAAATTCTTTGAATATAAAAAAGAGTTAGATGAAAAAAAAGATGCAGAATTGATTAAAAGACTTGATAAAATAACAAAGGGAGACCTTATATATAAAAAAAAATATTTATTTAAAGGTGAAGTTATTTATGGTGACACGGACAGTGTATTTATTAATTTTAATATCCAAGATAAAAATGGTGTATTACGTACCGACGATGACTCTTTAGTTATCGCTATGAGATTGGGTATGGTCAGTGCGGATTACATTAACATAACTGCAAATCCACCACATAAAATTAATCCAGAAAAGGTTATATGGCCATTTATAATGCCTGCGAAAAAGAAATATATTGGTTTATTTTATGAGAAAAATCCTTTAGTATCGTCTTTGAAATGTATGGGTATGGTTTTAAAAAGAAGAGATAATGCTCCAATCGTAAAAGAAATTTTTGGAAGTGCTATCGATATTATTATTAAGAAAAGAAATATGGCAATTGTGTTAGAGAAAATAGAAGAAATGATTCTCGATGTTACTTCTGGAAAATATCCATTAAGTAAATTTATTATTACAAAAACACTGAGAGGGAATTATAAAAATCCAAATTCTATTGCACATAAAGTTCTCGCTGATAGAATGGGTAAAAGAGACCCTGGAAGTAAACCACAACTTAATGACCGTATTCCATTTGCTTATGTTATTAATAAAAAAATGTCAAGTAGAAAAAATGTATTACAAGGCGACTTAATTGATCATCCTGATTATATTATTAAAAATAAATTAAAACTCAACTACAATTTTTACATTACAAATCAAATAATGAAACCTTTATTACAAATTTTAGAATTAGTTATGTTTGATCCAAAATCTTTTTTTGATAATATTTTAGAAGAAGCGAGGTGCAAAGAAATGGGTGTGAAAAAATTGACTGATTTTATAACTGTTGTCGGAAAAGAAAAAAAAGAATATTCCAAAATGACTAATGCAATTTACAAATTTAAAGATTCTGGAAATACTAAACCAGAAGACACATCTCATTTATTTAAATTTGCAGAGGGAACATTCGAAGAAGAACCAAAAGAAATATTTGCAGAAGAAGAAATGCACGATGTTATCGACACAACAAATTTATTAAAACCATCGAGAAAAGTAAAGAAGAGAACAATTAATAAATCATCCGTATACAAATTTACAGTTAGACCCGGAAAAATACAATATGATAGTAAAGATATTGATGATGTTGAATTTTAATTAAAATTAAACAGTTCGCGTTGAATTTTAATTAAAATTAAACAGTTCGCGTTGAATTTTAATTAAA
>JACCDO011152942.1_pt1 | contig 24214 bp, 29 predicted proteins | sample 7446101 | NCBI WGS metagenome assembly JACCDO01 (sample SAMN15323440, study PRJNA562643) | freshwater metagenome | isolation source: river surface water | place: USA:Blue River Watershed | collected 2017-08-16
AGATCAAGAAAATCTCGTAAGAAATCTTTAAGAAAAAAATCAAAGATACATAAAAAAACGAATATTTTATCTAATTTGAAATATGTTAAATTAGATAGGCCAATAAATGTTATAGATCCATTTACTGATTTTGACAATATAATAAACTTTCTTAAAGATTCAGATTTACCAGCAATTAAAGAAAATTTTTATAATAAACTTACAAGAGATGTATTTTGCGACACTTTATTAGGAAGTGGGGCGTTTGGAAATGTATTTTTACCAGTTATTAATTCTACTTTAAAAGTTAAACTTCCGACTGTTGATAACACACAAATTATAGTAGATCTAGATGTTGTATTAAAGGTTGGTGTTGGATCAGAAGATTATAAAACAAAAGTTAACATAACAGAAAATAATAATCTAATATATATATCTGGAAAAGATGCTATAATAACAGAAGCTATTATTTTAATGTTTGTTAATAAATTATGGAATAAAACAGTTCATTTGCCACTAATGTTGGGATATTCTATCTGTGGTAATAATACAATTCAAAAAATAATTACGTTAAAACAAGGATTAAGTAAAGGTATTAAAGTAGATATTCCGGATAATACTTTTTATAATGATTCTACATTTTTTAATACTAATCCTCTTGATAAAGAATTTAAATCAAATTTAGCAACACTTAATAATTTAATAGAGTTTATAAATTTGACTAGAAGACATGATGGTACTGTTGAGTTGCCTAATGGACAAATTTGTGATATAGCTATACTTTTTGATTATGTGTGTATAAGTTATCTTGCAACTCAGTATATGTTAGCTAAAAATAATATATTTGTATCAGATACACATACTTCCAATATTTTTATACATTGGATTCATGAAAGTCCATATTTAGATCATAATTTATCAGAAATTGTTTATCAAATTAATAACAAGATGTATAAAATAAAAACTTTTGGGTTTGTTATCATACTTGGAGATTTAGGAATGTCAATTGTTAAAGTTAAGGATAATTTAATAATAGTAGGACATGCTGATAATATAGAAAAATCATATACTCATATTAATAATATTATCAAATCTAAAACTCATTGGAATGATAGATTTATTGATTATAGTTCTTCTAGATTGATTAAAAGAGATTATATTAAAACTGTATCATATAATATATTAAATTCTGAAGAATATTTAGATTCAGTTGTAAATATGTGGCCTTCTAAACTTAAAATGGAGTTTTATAAAAATATTAAAACATCTGATAAGATTCTTAAAAAGTTTTATTCTAAATATATAGTTGATAAATTTCTACAAAAGTCTGATAATATGTTAATTAATTTTTAACAAATAAATCCACCAGAGAGATCTTAGAATGTATATTGAATATATTTAATATATTCAAGTCAGTGTTAAATAGAATGTTCCATCATTTGAATAACTTTATCAAGTTTCTTTTGATATTTAGATTTTTTCTCAGGATCTTGTTCTGTTTCTAAATTTTTAACAAGGGTTTCAAATGTTTCTTGCATTTGTTTAAACTTAGACTTACTTTTGTGTTCTTCAGTATGATATTTCTTTGTAGTTTCTTTAATTTTTAATGAAACAAATGAAGAATGTAATTCTTTTGCACTTTTGTCTTTTCTTTTTTGTTTATCTTCTTTAGATTCTCCTGATAGGATTTCTTTCATACTAGGTATTATATTCAAGTCCATACACGCTTCTAAAAAATCCGTCTTTGCATCTTCGTCTCTAAAACGAAATATATTTTTATTTATATAACATCTTTCAAAGTAAAAGTCGAAGTAGTCTGAAGCTGTTGAACCATCGAGTTCATTTAAAAATAAGCCAAATTCGATTTCAAATTCTTCTTTTGGAATAAGAGTTGATAACAGAGGATGTTCAATTAAAGAACATGAATCGTCAACTTTGGCTTTTATCCAAGTTAACACGTAAGAATTCATTTATTTATTTAATAAATAAAATATTTAAATCAGTTTTAGAGACGTGGTTCATGGCTCGAACTATTTACATTCCAGATCCGACTAATCAGACAGACATAGCCTGTCCTCTGAGAACCTACAAATTTTGCAGTCTGTAATCTCATGTAGTCTTTATTTTATATGTTTTTTTACAGTTTGGATTTGTTATAGGATTCAAATTGTAACTTGATGGACTAAAACCCATATTTTTTAACTTTCCCATAGCTTCTTTTTTAGTTGAATGCCCTTTTATTTTAAATGACTTAAAGCCTTTTCCTAAAATAACATAACATCTATCTTCTAAAGGAGTTTTTCTTGCGGAGTGTATAGAATGACGTAATCTTCTTTTTGAGTGTCTTGACGAACTAGTACGTCTTTTCGACTTTGATCGACTGGGCATTTTATTTTAACCTAAGAAAATATATTTTCTTTAATTTATTATTTAAAAATATTATTTTATCATATAATGTATAAAATGTCAGAGAAAAAACAATTAGAGCTTAGTGATGAGTTTTTAGGATTAGATTCTAATCTTAGCGATAAGTTTAAAAAATTATATGGTAATAAAATTATAACTGGAGATATGATATCAAGTCCTATTGACACTGATTCAGAAGATTCACTTTATTCAGATTTATCTGATGAAGACTTTATAGATTCTACTCAAACTAGTGGTTTATTATCTCAGATGCCTGTTACTCAAACAGAAGAAGTTCAACTTATTGCAAAGAAGAAACGTGGTCCTAAATTAAAAGATCTTTCTGAAGAAGAAAAGCAACAAAAGCTTAAAGAACGTAGAGAAAAAATTAAAGAATATCAAAAGGAATATCAGAAAGAATATAGGGTAAAATATAGAAGAGATCATAAACAATATTATGCTGAATATCTTAAACAATATATTAATAAACCTGAATACAAAGAACATAGAAAAGAATATGTTAAAAAGAATAAGGAACATATTAATAAGCTTCATGCTATGAATCATAAAATTAAAACAAAAGTTTTTACAATTGTTAGAGAAATGATTATTAACGATACAATACAGATTAATTCTGATGAAATGAAAAAGAAAATATTTATGTTATATGAAGCATTTGAAGATAAATCTAAATATACAGATGAATTAGTAAAATAATTTAAAGAACAGAGATTAAAAATAAAATATATAATGTCAGAACAGATTACACATTATGTCTGGACTGTAGACTGGGCTGTAATTACAGCCCTATTTGGAATATTTTCTTCATTTTTCTTTTTATATTTAAGTTTAAAAAGTGATAATTTGGAAATGCAATTTGAAAGTGAAAATATAATGACTCGAGTTGATTCAAGTTCTAAAAAAGTATCTTATTTAGATAAATTATTACAATCTAGTGATCGTAAGATTAATTTATGTAGTACATCTCGAGTCGAATCTGTAGACAGCGATAAGATTGCGACAAAGCCTTCTCTGGTGGAGTCATCTGAAAAAGTTTCAAAAAATAAAAGAAAAAGAAATAGACGAAAACATGTTGAGTCTACTGTACATAATGAAACTCAAAGTATCCCAGAGACTACTGTAAATAATGAAACTCAAATTATCCCAGAGCCTAATGCAGAAGTTTCCGAATTTACAAAGAGTATAAATAATTATTTTAACTTATTAAACACTATAGAAAATGAAGATATAAGAAGATATAGACATATTGAGTATTGTTTTAATATTATTAATTATATTATGGCATGTCTAAGTATTAACATGCCATTAAGTTTGATACATTACGATATTGAACAAAATCATAATTTTGATAAAAAAATAAAGGTTCAATCTTGTCATACTCCAACATCTAAGTTTGTTCAAATTTTACCTAAAAATTTATTATTATCAATGTTTGATTCTACAATATTGAGTCAAGATGAGTTTTCTCAATGTTTAAATATTCTAAATACTGAAATGTTGTATATACAGTCCATGATTGTAGCAGAACAAAAAACATAAACAGTTTCTGAAACAGTTTAAAGATATCAAATATATATTTATAAATATACATTTATCATGGCATCTCAAGTTGAACCAACTGTTAAACTCATCAGTGTAACTCCAGATTTACAACATCAAATATGTTATTGTGCAAGAGTTAGTAACCCAAGTAATCAAGAAAACTTGGGTTCGGAAACTAAATTGATGAGATATCTTGCAAAGCATAAGCATTGGAGTCCATTTGAAATGGGTCATATGACTATTGAGATTATCTGTGAGCGTAGTATTTCAGCTCAAATATTAAGACATCGTAGTTTTAGTTTTCAAGAATTTTCAGCAAGATATGCTGAAACTCAAAACTATATATTGCCTAAATTTAGACTTCAAGATCATACAAATCGTCAATCTAGTTTAGATACAATTCCTGAGAATGTTCAAAACGAACTTCAAAAAGATACACAAGAAGTTATCGATGAATGTTTTAAATTGTATAACACCCTTCTTAAAAAAGGTGTAGCTAAAGAATGCGCAAGAATGGTGCTTCCAATGTGTACAGCTACAAGAGTTTATATGACAGGTTCTATTAGAAGCTGGATTCATTATCTTCAAGTAAGAACAGGAGAAGATACACAACTTGAGCATCGTAAAATTGCTCGTAAAATTAAAGAGATTTTACTTCAGCAACTTCCAGCACTTTCTACTGTATTAGAAGATTTTTAAAAGTAATCTTCATATTGAGATACAATATACATTGCAAAGTCTTTAGGATCTGTATTATTTTCATAAGCATGCATATACATTTGATCAGGTAAATTTAAAATATCTATTCTAAGATAGTTAAATACCATATTTTCAACTTGTGTCATCCAATCTACAAAGTCTACATCTATAGGATTATCTTTAGTTCCTGTGCGATCACAATAGTACAATGAATAAGTCATTTTTATTTTTATAGATTGTTTCTTTATATTTAAAATATAAAGATGTCTCGAAGAGTAGCAATGTGTTGACATTAAAAACTATCCTTTGCTGTAACTTTAATAATATTTCCAATATCACATAAAAATTGTATTTTTGATACTAACTTATAAAAATAATATAACACAGTTATTGTTAATAAAATATTTATGAAGTTAGTTGGATGTGTTATAGTGTCAAACACGTTCTTACAAAAGTCTTTAAATAATGTATACACTAAGGCTATAGCTGTGTACACTGCACCTTTTATTATTAATGTAAAAATATCGTTAATAACTTTAGATTCTGTTAATAACATTCTTGATTTAGTATAAATTGATAACAAGAATTTATAATAAATCACTTTTATCTTAAGTTATTAAACAAAATGTCCGGAAAAGTATATATTGTTATGAACGGTCCTCCAGGATCTGGAAAAACTAAACTTAGCGAATATATTAAATTGCTATATCCTGATAAAATTGTTAAATATATAGATCAAGATATATATGGAGGAAATTTAAAAAAATTTTATACTGAATGTAAAAAATTATTTAATAGCAATGCTGACATTATTATCAATGGTAAAACAAACATAGATATACAAGCTCGTAAAAACATACCATTGCCGAGTAATAAAAAGTGGACTGTAGTAGGTATTAATATGATTCCACCTTCAGAATCCCAACTAGTATCTAGAATTACAAATCGTAAAACATTTTCAACTGTTAGTTTAAACACTCACACTTCTGAACAAATTCTTAAAATCGTTAGATACTTTTTAAATAGATATCAAGATATTTCTCTTAATGAAAAACAGTTTGATTTAATAATAAACTTAGCTCCTGAAATATCTGTAATGTTAAAAGCTATAATAATTAAGAAAAAGTTACAGACTGTAACTGGTATGTAAATATTATATTATATAGATCGTTATTACTAGTTCTAAGGATATTATAATTTATTTTATTTTGTAGTATTTCACATATTTCAACTATATTTTGTACTTTATATAAAGCAATTATTGTATTTATAGGTGTATTATTAATTATAGTATATAATATTTTATGTAGCATTGTTGTTAGATTCTTTTCAGGATAATTATGTATAGTAATATCTATTTCTGTTATATATATAATATTTTTGTAAAAAACATATACTAATTTAAGTTCACTGTTATCTATAATACCTTTTTGTTGAAAGTTATTATTTTTACTTTTAAGATAATTAATAAAGTCATTACATAATGATATAATATACGAATGTATTAATATATCTGTTAAAAACAAAGACATTTTTATACTCCAGATGGAATTTGTAACACAGTCTATAATAAATTTTAAAAATCAGTTTTACTTACAGACTTATGATGCTTGTTTATACCCTGAGATTCTGTTTCTGTACTTTCTTCATTATAATATGATACAAGATCGTTAACATAATCTTTACAACATTGATCTTTTTCTAAATTTCCTATATATTGAAATTCATATTTAGAACAATCAAGACCATTTGGGCATATCCTTTCAATAGGTGTTGAAAAAAGTCTAATATGTATAGAGTTTTTTCTTACAGACTGTATAGATTTAGAACTTAAAATATTTCTTATCATTTAATAATGAATGTATCTGTTTTTAAATTACTTTTTGCAAACATACCTCAGATCCTAAATTATAAAAATGATCTAAAGACAATAATACTAATACAAAAATATGAAAAAAGAGAATATTCCAAAGTCCCTTAAAAAAGAAGTTTGGATAACAAATTTTGGGAAAGTTTATGAACATAAATGTTATATAACTTGGTGTTCTAATATGATAGATGTGTTTAATTTTCATACAGGACATGATATTCCTGAATCAAAAGGTGGGAAACTTGAAATTAAAAACTTAAAACCAATATGTTCTACTTGCAATACGAGCATGGGAAATAAATATACAATTAAAGAATATATAGATATTGGAGGTGTTAATAAAAAATTAAGTATAGTAAAACGATTTGCAATGTTTTTGTCGAAATTATAAAAATTATATTCATGAATATAATTTTCTGGAGATTTATCCTCCACGAGCTGAAACTCGTTGCATAACGCATAATAATCCTATATTTTTAACTACAGTATAGTTTTTAATTAATGGAATTACTTCTTTAGAAACTGTATCTTTTTTAATTAGAAGAATATATTTTGGTTGTAGATCAATTAGTATTTTTAGTATATCAGCATCAAGTTCAGATCCTGCTAATACTAAATTACATCGATCTTGTAAATATCCAAGACCTACACTTTTATACTTTTTAGAAATTTCTTCAGGATTTGTAGTTTTCATATCTTCTTCTTCAAATTTTGGTTTTAGTTGTTCACATCCATATAATATATGAATTCTAACACTATCAGGATCTAAGTTATTATACTGTTTTAAAACTAAGCCCATACTTTATTTTTAATTATTTTATTTAATAAAATAAAAATCACTTTTGTGATCCTGGATGCAGATAAGTTTACCAAGGTTCTTGTGTATCTGGTTCTGATTCAATATTGCTACACTCCAGATGGGATCTCTCTGGCGAGCCAAGCTTTGGTGAGGCCAAGGTCGCCTCGAGGTCTGTAAAATCTAACTTTCGTGTTTTTTTAGTACTTCTTAATGGAGATAAGAATCCGGGAGAACTTGATTCATGTGAACTTTCAGATTTAGACTTAAAAATTGATCTATTTTCAGTTGTTGTGAACATTCTAGGATCTATCTTTTTAACTTGAGAAGATGTAGTGTTTACAGAATCGAAGAAATAGTCAATAGATTCTGATCGATTTGAATATTTTGTTTTAATTTCAGTTTCATATGATCTCATTCTATTTGTATTAGTACCATTTTTACTTCTAATATCTGTACTCAATTTTTCAAATTTAGGAGATGCAAAGAATGATGTTGTTCTTGCTTCATGAATAGCATGCTGAGTATTTGTTATTTCCTCTTCAATTTTTTGTTTTTCTTCTTTGTTTGCTTTTTTAAGATCTTCTAAAAGCTTACGTTGATGATCAAGAATAGCTTCAAAGTTTTCAGCTGTATCTGCAGCTCTTAAACATATACCTACCATGTATTGATTAAATGATCCTAATTCAATAAGTGGAATATAGTATCCGCCTGTTTTTTCAGATAATTTCTGATAAAAATCAACAGAATGCTGATTTTCATCAGCTAGCGCATGACAACTAAAACATGTTATTTTATTTTCAATCATTGATTTTAATTCATTCTCCCAATTTATATGTAATTCTGAATCAAAACCTGGAATTAAATGAGGCATTTCATATCCTTCTTCATGAGGAAGTTCATCTCCGATTATAACAAATACTTTAATATCACTACGCCATTTCATCAAATTTGCTTGTTGAATTGCAAGTTCATAACATTCTGGAGCATCACCTCCACCACCGTTTGGAACACTTTTAATAAAATCTTTTAATTTTTCAGGATTGTTGCAAAGTTCAATTTTCCAAAACATACGAGGATAATCGCAATAGTCAGCATGTGCTAATATACCAATACGAATTCCTGGAACTTCTGTAAATAATTTATCAATAGTTTCCACTAAATTACGTCTAACACTATCAATAATACTGCTCATACTTCCTGTACAATCAAAACTAAAAACTACATCGCATTTATATACGTCAAGTAGTTGATCTTCTGGTGTAATACCAGTTTCAATCACGGCTGATTTATTAAGTTGAGACATTTTTTAATTTTATATAATAAAATTAAATATTAATTAAATCACTTTTTGGTCTTTATACAGAACGTCGCGGTCTGTATTATAACTTTATATAATTAATGGGTTTATTTGTCTTTAAGTCTTGTTCGTATTCTTCTTGTGCATTTATAATTACCGAACTTGATATATTAATATGTGTTTTAATTTTATTTAATAATTCTTGTTGATCAGATAATAATAATAATTTAATAACTGTTTTATTAATTGACACACCAACACCTTTAAGATAATCTATAAATTGTGTATTGTTATATTTTATTGCATATACTAGTAAAAATGATTTAGTTTCGTCAGAATATCCTGATAATATTCTTTGAACTACTAATTGAATTATTTTTAAGTCAAAAGATTTAAAAGCATATGCTATATTCTCTGGACTATGTCTTAGACCTCTATGTTGAATTAACTTTTCAACATGCTTAAAACTTCCATATTTTAAAACAGCATTTTGGATTAAATGTTCATCTGAACGAGTATTACCAACTTTCTTAATAAGATATTCAAAAAAATCATCTTTAGATTCTTTTATACATTTTTCAATTTGAGCTTCTCCTATAAAATTTATATAATATCCATTTCCTAAGTTGAAAAACGATTTCATGATATTTATAGAATTTGTACTTATCAGTGAATTAAGTATTTCAACTGTACATCTAATACCGTATGTATTAATTAATTCTTTTGATTTTTTTTCCGTTAATTGTCCGTAAATTTTAAAGAATAAATAACTCCTAAATTCATCATTAGTACCACTCTTTGACATCATATTATGTATATCAGCGTTATCGTATTGTTGATTTGGAACTATAAACATAGATTTTTTACACCATTCTAAATCTTCTTGTTTCATATCTTTTACATATATTAAATTACACTCACGGTCGCGGTCTGTATCTGACGAGTGACATGTAATACCTATTAATTTATAAGTTTTAGGTTCAAAATATATATTATCTATAACTTCTACAGTACGTAAATTATTACTACGCTCCAGGTCTACTTTTTTTGATTTTAATAAAAATGGGTTAATCCAAGGGCCTTTTAACATTTTTAATTTTAGTCTATAAAATTATTTATAATAAATGTCATTTTTTTAATTTGCAAACTCAAATATAATCGTATAGCATATATCCAATATCTTCATATAAAACAGTATTTTGAGATATAAACTTTGTAAACTTTTTTTGTTCAAAAGTATATTTAGTTTTAAACTCTTTTATATATTCATCTGATAACATACTTTTTATAAAATTATCTTCTTTACTCAGTATATTATGTATTATAAAAGAACTTGATGCATTTGAGCATTGTTCAAATTTTAATTTTGATGCATTTTTAAAGGCTTCTGAAATATTATTCAATTCAACTTGAGTAAATTTTAAACCTGCGTTAAATTTATGAATATGTTCAAGTTGTTTAATAAGATATTCATCCCTGTTAGCAACATAAATTAATTCATGTTTTAAATAATACATTATTATTGAAACTATCATAGAAGCATCATTTTTAAAGTCTTGTTCAGTTAATGATACTTTCCAATTAACATTATTTTTAATAAGCCATTGTTGTGTAAGACAATTATCAGAATTTATATTTTTCATAAAATTTGAATAAATTGCTGATATAATAAGATTGTATAGTTTACCTATGATATTTTTTTTAGGTATGTTTATATTATAAAATTGAAGCATATATCCATAAGCTGCACAATATTTATAATCAGGATATATTTCTAATAACCATTCTAGTCTCTGAGTATCATTTAAAAAACCACACAATATATATAGTCCAGTCGGATCTTGATGTTTTTGAAGACTATTGACTTTTAAAAACATTTCTTTTGATTTACATAGAATAATATAACTTGAAGCTAAATTATTAAATTCTTGCTGTATAATTGCATCAAATGTAGAATTTAAAAATCCATATTTATTTAATATACTACTTAATTTTATACATATTAACAAGATCAATATTCCAGAGCTACCAAATGCAAGAATTCCTGTTATCTTAAGAATAGTTTTAATATTTACTACTGCATTTTTAAAGATAACTACGTAAAAATTAATATATTCTGTCAAAGTTGACGGTTGAATAAAATTTTGATTTCCAAACATTTTATTTAAAATCCAGTTAATACTTGGATCAAAATCTATTAAATTCTGACCTTCAGTAAAATTTAATATTTTTTGTTGAAAATAAGTTATTATTTGATCTAATTCTTGTTTACTATTTATATTATCTTCAGTCAAAAGAGGACGACACGTTTGAGATATTCTCATCCAATATGCATTAGTATCAAAACTATTTTCTTTAAAATTTATTCGTTTATTCATGTGAATTAAACAATCTATATGATCATTTTCTAAAGTTTTACAAAAAGTTGTACAACACTGTACGGGCTCAGATACAGACTCACGGTCTGTAATAAAAGAAACTAATTTAATTATAGCATAGTTTTGCGCATAAAGTGTTCGATATATTATATTTCCAGCCGCAGATTGTATAATACTTTGGAGATGTGTATACATTGTACAGACCACGATGATCTAGAGTGTGTGCTTTTTAATTTACCTTTTAATAAATTAAAAATCTCACTTTTTAGACTCCAGACGTGGCCTATACGCATGTAAACTTTTCTTAATCTGATCTCCAAGCCTAATTGATTTAATTCTTATAGATTTCTTAAGAGAATTTTTACGAGACTTTTTTTTAGAATTGTATTTTACTTTCAAAGACTTGTTTTTTGTTTTTGATCTATTGTGAGATCTAGATATATTTCTTGAAGTCATTTTATTCATATAACTAGAAAAATATTATTTTTTGTGTTAAAAGATACTATTTTATTATAAAATGTCAAATCGTGAATATGAATCAGAGTGGGAAATTATACAACCTACCAATCGCGATACAGAACGCAACCATGTTGATCAGCAAGATTTACTTCCCTCAGAGGCGCTAATCGGGATGCTTCACATCCCTCCCGAGGGGCGAAGCTCCGATCTGTGCGCAGCGCTCAATAACAAGAGTTCAAACTTCGATGTGGAGTGTAAGACTGTGAATATATTTGATTTATTTGGACCAAAAGATCCTGATGATATTTTAGAATATCTTTGGAGTTTAGATTCTCAAAAATGCATACGAGTTATTTTAGCTATTAGAGATAAGTCTATCGCATGGGGAGCATGTTCGAATCGTCAAACATGTATTAAATGTATGATATGGTTAAGACGTAATCATTCAGAAGAATACTTAAAAGCAATTCATATTTTTATTAAAGTTGGTTATTATAAAGACCTATTGTATATACTTGATCATTTAACAGAATCTGACCAATTATTAGGAACTTTAGACTATATTGAACTTGAAATATTTGCTGAAACACTCAGACGAGACTATGATTCATTATGCGAGCTTCGTAGTAAATCTGGAAGACATTGTGAAGAAATAACAATATGTGCTAAATGGGCTCCTAGTGAAAATAAAAAATGGCATAAGTATGCTATAAGAATATCAAAATTAATTAATCCAGGATCACGTAGGCATCGTGAATTTTATAGAGATATTTTATCTAGATTAAGACAATATCTTAGTTGTAAAATAACCGAAAAATTTATTATAGAAACAATTGATAAAAAATCCACACCATTAATGAGTTTAATTAAGTATCAGGGGCACTTTGTAGTTTCAGGTGAATGGACGCAACAAGATGAAGATCAGCTAACCGTTAGAATTATTAATATGCTATCTCAAGGATATAATATAAATAAAAAATATATTGAGCATATATTTCAAATATTAAAACATTTAGAGTCTGATGAACAAAATATAGTTTTATCTAGTATTAATGATAAGATTATAACAAGTGATAAGTCTAATGTAAGTTTAGAATTATTTATAGATTTTTCATCAGCAAACTTAAAGTTGTTATTTGTTATGTATTATATATGCGTGATGGTATGGAACTCAGCAAATATAAAATCTGTCAAACTCGATTCAAATTTAAGTTTAAATAAATTAATAAAATCTATAGTACAAATCTCTACAGGCCACGAGTCTACAGACCAACACAAGAAGTGTAAAATTATTATACACTCCAGACCGGCCATGGGCCGGAAGTTCTCTGGCGGACATACGTCCGCCTCGCGGTCTGTACACTCTACAGCCTGTGACAAAGAATCAAGCCCACAACAGATTACATGGTATCCTCTAGAACCAATTAATATAGTATATTCTAAAAATGAGGTATATGGTATTCATCCGATTATATTTAATCATATTCTTGAATATAATACATATCCGTTAGACTTTATTCAAAGTTTGCAATCTGTAGCTCAGTTATAAACTTGTATTATAAACTTTATACACTCCAGTTCCCTGTCGTGGGCTGTATTTTGAATTATGAGATTCAAAAATTTTATCTAAACATGATCTTGAGTGTACAACATTATTAAGAATTTTTAATTCATATGATATATTTTTTTGAACTTTTCTTAGAAGTTTCTTTGATTCGTATAATATATCTTTATATTTAGAATTTGATATTTTAATAATATTTAGCAATTTATCTTCAATTTCTACTAATTCATATAAACGAATTTGCATATTTAATAAAAATTCAGACATCATTTTAATTTTATATTTTAAAATATAAAATTATCAGTTTTTGCATTTACACTTGTAACAGTCTGTACATAAAATGTTTTGCGGCGATTGATTCTTCGCACACCTGACGGAATCCTTGGTTTCTGATCTAGAATGTAACTTATCATGATTTTTAGATCTACGATTACGCGTTTTAATCGTAATAAAATCATCTTCACATTCTGTATTCGGAACTGAGTCTTGTTGAGTGCTGGAGTGTATTTGTAAAAATTCTTGAACTATGTCACTATTTAAAGTTTTTATAACTGCTCTAAAATGTTTACATTTAGATTTAAGAACATCCGACAGATTAAACCATTTAATATTCTGTATCTCATTTATCTTTGGTTTAAATATAGTTTTTTCGCTTATATCATAACCTATATAGAAAATATATTTACATCTAAATTTACTACATTTAAATTTTACAAATTTATCATAAATTTTATTTTTCACGGTATAGTTAATTTCTTCTTTTGTTTCTCTAATCGCACAATTTAAAGGAGGTTCTTTTGGATTGCATTTACCTTTTGGAAAAGACCATGTTTCGACTCCTTCGTTTTGTAATAATAACACTTGAGTTTTATCCTTATTAAATAATATAAAACCAGCTCTTGTAGACTTCGACTTATACTTACTATATTCTTCAATATCTGTTTGAAATTTAGTTAAATCAAAATTGTGAACAACGTATACATATCTACAGAAATTCTTAAAATCATACTGTTTAGATGATATATTATTGTTATCAATAAAATCCCAATATTTTTCTTTAAGATATAACATTCTGTCTAGATTTTCTACAGATTTTAAATTACTTTTTAGGTCTAAATACGACTCTACAGAGTTGGATTCTAGAACAAAATCTAACGATTTGATAAAATCATCAATCTTATATTTATCTTTGAGTTCTGATAATTCTATCTGTGTATTTTTTTCATTACACATACGGTCTGTAGACTGTTTTTTGAACTTACAGTCTATGTTATTTGACATTTTAAATTTTATTTTACTAAATGGTAAAATAAAAAAATCACTTTCTTTGCACATGCCAAGTCTGGGGCTGTATCTCTTAAATTTCTTCATAATCGGAAGATTCTGATAAATAAAATGAATCATCAGACTCATCTTCCTGATTAAAATTCATTGAAGATAATATCATTGTTATACCATTATGATCTGTAGCTAAAACTTCACTCTCTGAAATTTTTTCTATTTTAACGATATGTGTTATATCAAATTGAGGTGTATGTTCTATATCTGGTGTAGGCGACCTACATAATGGGCAAAATGTTTCTTTAAGATTATTAATCGTTGCAAATTTTTGAATACATTCAAAATGTACACTGTGTTTACATTTTTCTAAAACATCTATATTAGTTAATTTTTCATTACAAATAGGGCATTCTTCATCTATTTCTAAAACATTTGAATATTCTAAAAAAAATGATTCAAAATAAGACATCTATACTACGCTGCTATATTTAATATATTAAATATATTAACAAAAAATCACTTTTTGGTAATTTTAACCTTATTGAATCCAGGTACAGACCGCGGATCTGCGCGAGTCTGGAGTGTATTTATTTTTTAACTTGTTTGACAGGTGCTTTTGCCGCTGGTTTTGCAACAGTTTTCACTGGAGGTTTAACTTCTTCTTCTTGAGAATCTTCTTCTTGAGATTCTTCTTCTGATTCTTCAGATTCAGATTCTAAATCTACCAATTGAGGTGTTTTAGATTGAACCACAACAGGTTTTGGTTGTTCTGAAACTGGTTCAGATTCATCTTCCGATTCTAAATCTACATTATCAACAGCAAAATTCATTAATGAATGATAACTTGCAATTTCAGCACGTAATTTTTCACCTTCGGAAGTTAACGTGTTAACTTGATTTGTAAGATCTTTATTTTTTGAACGTTCAGCTTTATATTTAATAGCTAATTCGTTATATTTTTCAATAACATTTGCTAAATTATTTGTAAATCCAGAGTCTGCAGACCCTGCTACAGCTTTAATTTTATCAGTTACAGTATTTGATGACATTATTAATTATATATTTTTAATTGTTTAAGTTAATTTTATTAACGTTAATAAATTTAACTTCACTTTTTTATATGTGCAAAATTTTTAATAATTCATCTCCTATATTTTTTATTATCTCAGAATAATAATACTTTTTATACATTGAAATATTTTCAGTAGTAAAACACTCTTTTTTAAATATTGGAAATTTGCTTAATGGAAATATTTCTAGCTCAGTAGATTTTCCGCAATATGGTTGAGCTCCCATAACATCTGCACAACATAGTATAAACTGTAAAAGTATTACTATTTTGCTAAGCGCATTTCGCTTATTAATATACGATAAGTCTGTAATTGTTTCTTGTAAATTTTTAATGAATTTAATTGCAATTTTGTTTGTAGTTGCATTTAATTCAGGACTTGAAGTCTGTAACAACTTTATATAATTATATTCGATTATTAGATTTCCAAGACTCCAATGATTTAATGTTAAAATTTTTATAATATCATATTCTATTTTTGTTAAATTTAAATTATTAATAAGTTTTTTAGTACTAAATATAGTATTATTTTTAAAAATATATTTAGAGTCATTATTTAATATATCATATCCAGTCTGTTCGTGGCCTGGTTTTGCGTAAAATTTAAACTCATGATCCCCTCCTTTTCCGATATCATGTAGAATAGCAGCGCATGTTATAATTTTTTTAATACTTTCTAACGATACAGACCGCGCAGATCTGGAGTGTAATTTAGAATTTATATGTATAACGGATAACCAGAGTTTTCCTAAAGGAGATATTGTTGGAAAATCAATAGCATCTTGAATATAATAAGATACCCATAAAGAATGCTGTTTTAAGTTTCCTGAATGATGTCCACGAACAGGATCATAATATTGAAAATCTTTTAATAATTCTGTCAGTGTACTCATTTATTTTTTTTAATATTATTAAATAAAATTTAAAAATATATTTTTCTATATATAAGAACACGGATTAAACATCATAAGCGCTTTTGTATATATTTTATTTTTAGTTATACTATGGAAATAATATGTATTGTACTCTAGATACACCTCCTACACTCCAGATCGTCGCGGTCTGTACCAGTCTTTGAGTCATACTTTATATTTCTACACCGTGATCATAGGTCGCTCCTAAATGGTCTTTAAAGTATAACTAGCTTAATTATTAGACAGAATTTCTATATTGCACTCTCCATGTCTACACTCCAGATCCTGTCGCGGTCTGTATATGACCATAGAGTCCGATTCTATACTCTAGATCTTTTCCAGAGTATATACTCGACATAATTATAGAAATATATAGGAGATTGAGTAGTATTACTCGGTCCATGACTATATTACTTAATAATTTTAAGCACATTTGGCACCCCAAATGTAAATTGTGACGTCTAAATATATGTTATACATGAATAAAGTATACTATATTACCCCTATATTAAATTGTAATATTTTTTATAGTTAATTATCTGATGTTTGTAGTGTTCTGTTTAACTATAAAAAATATTACACTTAGGATCTAGATGCTTTGCATCGATCCACGAGTCTGAGATTTATAAAGACGTTATAAATCTCAGACTCCACATTTTTATTACTATAAAAATTTTTAACAATGAGCATTTCTTAATTTTTTCATTTCTACTGAATTAATTATATTTAATATACCATCAATACTAGTATTGTTATTAAGTTCATTTCTTATATTTATATTATACCTATTATACAAATATTTTTCAACAGTTTCTTTCTTTTTTTCTAAATTTGATATACTTTGTACACCAGAACCTAGGCAAAAATTATCAATAGTGCCAGACGCGATTGCTTTTGTGAAAGGAGACTGATTCATATTTTATAATTTACTATAAAATAATTTTTTAAACTGTTTATGATGTGTAGTGAAAAATAAATGGGTCTATACCATCACAATTTGTTAATTGAATATGTTTTAAAAATAAACCTGTCTTAAATTCTTTAAATATCTTAAAATAATTATCTAAGAAATGAATTCTTAAACTAGTTCCACTAAAACATTTACTTGCATAAAATTCTATCTCTGTATTAGAATCTGTTTCTGTTTTTGCTATCATATTAATAATTGTATCAGGATTAAATGATTCATATTCTTTTCTAATTAAACACATACCTATTTGCGCTATGAATATCTTATTATTTTTATATTCATTTATATATGGAAGTATTATATCTTTTGGTTCACAAAAAACTACAATATCCCATTTTTTAATAGTTCTAATCCCAGAATGAAAACTAAAGCATTCCCATAGTTTATTCATATGCTGATCTAAAGATAATACAGTCTTGTTTTTTGTTAATATAAATTTTGTACCTGAAAGTATATTTTGTAAAATAGTAATATATTCTTGATTCGTACAATAATAGCTTATACAAAACATATATACATAAGGTTTTCCTGAAACTATAGTTTGAATTAGATTTTTTAAGTCTTCTTCTGTTTCTATATTAATTCCCATCCATATATAAATGTTTTCAGCACCTTTTTGAACATTTTGTCTTTTTAATATAATCTTAGAACCTTCAGTTGGACTATTGGATCTCTGAAAATTACTTGGACTTTGTGGTCTATGAAAGTTGTTTGGGCTATTGGATCTCTGAAAGTTACTTGGACTTTGTGATCTATGAAAATTACTTGGACTATTGGGTCTTTGAAAATTATATGAACCTTGTTGATAGTTATTTGGACTTGGTAAAAAATTTAGATTTTGTCCATTTGGTTCTTCTTGTGTAATATATGGCAAATAATGACTCATTATGACTAACGTTTATATATAAAATGTTAGGTTAAAATAAACTCACTTTTTACACAAACCGCAACAACTTCCGGCTCATGGCCGGTCTGGAGTGCAAACCGAGTCGTGGTCTATATATTTTCTTTTGAGTCGCTTTCAATTTCATTGTCACTTTGTTCTCTTGAACTAGGATCTGTTTCTTCATCTGTTAAATATGGTAATCCAGAACTTCTAAGGCGAATTTTGCGTATGATTTCTCCACTGGCATTATAATAAAATTCAAAAATTCTTCCATTTTCTAATAATTGTTTTTTTGATACTATAGGATTAAGTTTACCATCTGTTTTTACATGTTCATGTACACTTCTAGCAGACTGTACAATATTATGCGGTGAAAATACAGGAATTTCTACATCTGTAGTATCACCTGATCTTATTTGGTCTTCGTATTGATTTTTTTCTTGAATTTGCAATTCAAATTGAGATTTAGATTTTGAAAATACAGATATCATTTTAGAAAAATATTTACTTATTTTTTTCTTTGAAAATTCTGTTTTTCTTTTCATAGCTCGACATAACTCTTTATAATTATCAAAATGTGTATCATTTTGCAATCTTTGATCTTCTGACATATTTTGAGAACTTAATTCTTTATAGTAATTATCTATTTCATCTTTTAATTTATTAAACTGAGGTTCAGTGCTTGATATGATTTTATCTGTAAGCATTTGTCCTCGAGTATCACGTTTTAACTGACCATTATAATTATACATTAATGAGTTTCTTGTTGCATCTGTACATATAACACGATCTTTAAGAATAGGTTGAAACTTGCGCATAATACCAGGAGCACCATCTTTAAGATCCATTATCCCTAACTTTGAACCAGTTTCACGAATAAGTTCATCTGTAATAGGTTCAAGATTTTGTATAAATAAATTATTAATAGTTACAGCTCCATTATTAACAAATGTAGGTTTTTTGTATAGATCGTCAATTTGTTTTTGCTGTTTACTAGATTGATCTTGAAAGACTTTTAACTTTCCTCTTAAATATTCGTTTTTCTTTTCTTCTTGAGATACACGTTCTTTTAAAGTCTCTATAGCTTTTGCATTATTTTCTCTTATGTTTGCAAAATCTAGTTTTGCCTTATTAAAATCATTGGTTAATTCGGCAAGTTTTATTTCATACGACTTAGTTAATTCTTGATTAGTATCTGATAGCTTTTTAACCATTTCTTTAAGATTATACTCTTCGCGTTTTGGACATGTTTTATCATGCTTATAAAGACCAGAATTTGATGAAAATGTGCTATTACAATATTTACAAATTAATACTAAAGCATCTATTCTTTCACATACATTTTCAAGATGAACTTTAAGAGAATATTTGTTAGCAAACACTTTATTACACTTTTTACATGAAATAATAGACATTTTATTAATATTAACAATAGACTTTAAATTCCATTTTCCATTTTGGAAAATTGTCTTACAAAATGGAAAATTGTTTTCCAAAATGGAAAATGGGAATTTTTCTATCAAGGAATATAAAGTTTACTTTATAGTTTATATTCCTTCTAATAATCGTTATTTTAGACTTGAGCTATAGCTTTCAGAAAAATATACTTTTTAATACTATAATCATTATTAAACATCAAAAAATATAGACTTTTTTAGTCTTTTCGACAAACTCTAGAATTATTAAAAAGATCTCTTAAAAATTAGTAGTTTTTACTAATATATAAAAATAGAGGGTCTTACACACAAAAAAAAATTGTGTGTAAGTATTTTAGAAAACTAAAAGTGTATTTTTAATATACATTTAGCCTTTATATATACATTTTTTCATTTGAGAAAAACACGAATTTATATTCTACAAGCGACGAAGTCTGGATCATGAAGTATATATTTAAATATATACTTAAGATTGATCTCTTGGCATGCATATACCCGCCTCGTGGTCTGTATTATATATTCATGGTCTCTGTAGATAAATATAACATGTTCCATATGACATAGTTGATAACATCATAAGATATATCAGTTTTAGATTCAATTTTCTTAATAAAATTATGTTTTAATTTATTATAGTGTTTTTCTACAAGATTATGAGTTTTAATTAGAGATGTAATTTTTATTGTCGTTGTTATATTTATTAATTCGTTTTCAATATAAAACAAAGATTCGTTATCTCTTATCGTATAAACATTTGAGTCTTTAGTTAAAAAATGATTAAAGAAATCTGGATATCTACTTAAACTTTTACATAGGTATATACTTTGCGGTTTATTTAGACCATAGTTATGCAGATATTCCCAGAATAATTTATAATTTTTATTTGTAATAAATTCACAAGCTTTTTTGTATCCAAAATTAATACAAATATCTTCTATTAGATTTACAGAAAATTCTATATTATATAAATTTTTTAACATAAAGAATATAATTTTAGGAAGCATTACAATTGAAACATCACACTTTTTGCAGTTTATATATTCCTGTCTATTATATTCAGTAGAATAAAATTGGTATTGAGTTAATTTATTTATCATAGTCCATAATACAGAACCACTTCTAAAGAATAAAACTTCTGGAAAAAATGTTGAATAACTTTTCATATGATTAAATAATACTTGTGCTAATTTAAAGTCTATTGTTAATACATCAATCCAAATTGAATATAACTCAGATAATCCATATCTCTTTGTGTATCTCTTTAAAAATATATGCAAAGTATTAAACTTTTCATAACACTTTAGCAATGAATAATTTATACTTGATTTATATATACATCCCGTATAAATACAATATAACAACTTCATTGTTTTTGAACGTTTATAATTTATATCAAAACCTCCATATATTTTATCTTCAGTTGTAAGATATTTGATAAACTCAGGAGGAAAATATCTTCCTCTTGAGGCACTCTTGATAACTAAAGTATTAAAAAATTGAAGTATAGAAATGCATGGAAATTGTGATTTTTCAGAGTGTCTAGAGTATAAACTTAGTATATGATTAGCTATAGATTTACACTCACTATCTGTACCTGTTTGTATTAATTTAACAAGATAAAACCATTCTTCTTGATTGATCATATTTATTATTTCAAAATAAAATATAAATTTAACACTTAATTTGACGTGTAATATATTTAGTAGCTAATCCTATTAAATCTATCTTTGATTCTGGTTCAATATAAACCAGTGTATAGTGCATGCTAAGTTCTTTTCTTATTGTATACATATCTTTTATCTCATCTACTAAACAACATTCAAGGGCCTTTTGACCTGAAATACAATTATACGTATATTCTCCGTGTATCACATTGGGTCTATATCTATGAATTATGTCTATAAAACTCTCTTGACTTGTTGGTTGTATAAATGATTTTGGCCCTAATTTAGTATGATTCATTAAATTTTCTCCTATAGTTTGAAACAGATCTACATACGGTTGCGACGTATCAAATTTTCCTATCTTTGTTAACCCCGTTGTATACACCCTGTCACCAACAAGTGTGAGTGAATATACCTGTCCAATACAACAACATAGACTGAATGTAATTTGTATTTTTTTATCCATTTTCAAACTTTGTAAACTACTAATAAGTTCAGAGAACTCATGAACTTGTCCTCCTTCTGATTCGATGATTATTAACAAAGCATCATTTTGCTTAAAGTCGCATGAAAACACAAGTTTTAGAAAATCGTATGGAGTTGTGTTACGATAATTAAGACAAAAACACTGATTCTGACTCTTTAAGAAGTTCATTATCTCATATACGGTTACAGCTTAAATGCTAAGTCTTTAAGCCTTTTTTGAAAAGTGACTTTTCTTATATGTCCTATAATAGATCAAAAGTTATTATGACTGATAAGAGTTATACTATTAGTCCATTTTCTGCAAATCAATACTTTTCTTATACAATATATAATAATACAATAAATACTAAGATGACTGATAAAACTTATACTATTAGTCCATATTGCGCAAATGAATATTTTGCGTACGTGTACATAAAAACTCCTGAAAAGTTTTTAAAATTATCAGGAATGCATGTTTATAGAAATAATAATTATGATACACTTGAAATTAATGAACCTGACTATCTTGAATTTTCTCCTAAGAATAATTGCGAGTTTGTATATATTCATTTAGACAAACATATTAATATAAAATATTATACAGAAGATACTAGATCCGCTGGTCTTAGAGCTATTTGCGAAATAAGCTTTAATGATTCTAATCATACAGAAGTTTTAGATTTATTCAAACAAATCTTGTCTTTTAAAGCCCCAAATGCTAACAATACCATAACATTATACGAACCAGATTCTGGCCACTGGTCACACTCTGGAAATATTAAAGTTCAAACTCTTGAAAATTTATACATTCCTCAAAACATTATTAGCGATGTTAAGGATCGTATCAAACGCTTCACTGATCAAAAAGAACGTTATGCTAAATTTGGAAAACCGTGGAAACTTAATTTTATGTTTAGCGGTGTTCCTGGAAGTGGTAAGACAAGTCTTGTTAAAGCACTTGCGCATTATTATAATAAAAATTTATATGTTTTACAGTTAAATTCTGGAACCAGTGCAAATGAAATTATGAAATCTATCAAGCGTATTGGCTCTGATTCTATCTTATTAATTGAAGATATAGATTCTTATTTTAAAGGCCGCAAAACCGAAGACATTGGACTTAGTTTTTCAACTTTTATTAACATCTTAGATGGTGTTTCAGGAAAGCTTAATGGATTAATAACTATCGTAACAGCTAATTATCCAGAGACATTAGATAAGGCTATCTTAAGACCGGGTAGAATTGACTATATAGCAAAGTTTGATTATCCTCGTAAAAAAGAAATACGTGCGGCATTCTTTGATCTTGTGCAAAACTCAACAGAGACAGACTTTGACATGTTTTACAATTCAGTAAAGAATTATAAAATTACTATGGCTGGTATTGTCGACTACTTATTTTTATTTGGAGAAACTATAGAAGACGTCAAAAATAATATAAAGACGTTTATCGATGATCAACAACTTATCAGATCTACTATTGACACAGATGCTAGTGAAAAAATGTACTCTTAAACCTTAAGACAAAATAATATTTAATATTATTTTTACATTTGATTTCAAGGCTAAATCGCTGTTCTACATGCAGGACATGAAGCAACTACATCCTTTGACACGCATGTCTGTACCCATGATTTTATACATTTTTCGCAAAAACAATGATTACAATTAAGTTTTATAATGTGTAAAATCTTTTCTTGACAAATGCTACATGGACATACTTCGCAATTTGCCAAACATTCATGCGGATGCGCCAATGGAAGAATACATGCTGCTAATTTTGATGCATAATTATAATAATATAGTAATTGTAAACTGTTGCAATAATGTACTAAATAGTATCTTATGCAAATATTCCATACAAAGTCAAACACTCCAGTGCAAATATAAAGCGGTATCTGTTTTGAATCTAGTCTTGAAGATAAACACCAATGCAAACCAATTATACAAAGTTTCCAAAACCACAACTTTGAACATACTTTTTTTGTCTCAAGTTCTAAAATAGAGTTAACTATATTTGTATGGAACATCCAAAACACGCAATACATACATAAAATCCAGTATGTATCTTTTGATAAATACCAAGTAATTGCAATTATATTTAAAGTTTCACCAAGACGTAAAAACGATCCAAAAACTATCCATAAACAAACAACTAAACAAAGTCTTACTACAGCTAATATAGATCCTATAGCCATTGCTATAGTTATCAACACATCCATTATTTTATGTAACACCGCCTTTTGTATAAAATGACTTAGTCCTAGTCGTAAACTTAAAACATAAGTCTCATCGTATGCATCTAAATTACTTATTGACATTTTGAGGGACAAAAACGTATGTTTTTGACAAGTAAGGTTCCCTCATACTCCCTCCTCTTATGAAACTCACTTTCTGCGTACAATACATTTAATTACACTTTCATATAATTTAACTTTTGATGCATCCGATTGAAATAAAGTTGATAACTTAAATACATTATTTAATGGAATACATGATACATTTTTTTGAT
>JACCDO011740366.1_pt1 | contig 24210 bp, 22 predicted proteins | sample 7446101 | NCBI WGS metagenome assembly JACCDO01 (sample SAMN15323440, study PRJNA562643) | freshwater metagenome | isolation source: river surface water | place: USA:Blue River Watershed | collected 2017-08-16
GCGATGACATAAGATAAAAAAACTCTACGCCCATCATTTTGAAAGTCTTTGATCGCATCAATAAATATTTGATCGGGATTAATTTCCCCATAGCTTGGAGATTTTTCAGGAAACATAATATCCATCGCCACAACTTTTGCTTCAAAGTTTTTTAATTTTTTAAGCATTTTGGCGTACTCAGTTCTTGGGATTGGCCACGTTCCTAGATTCTGAAGTGATAGGTCATCAATTTTTAAAAACACAATATCTTTACTTCGATAATGAGGATTCACTAGTTTTTTCATTCTGTAGTCATAGAATCTATTTTCGAATGATAGAGTATAGTCAACGAAAGTTCCGATCGCCGAATTTGGGTCTAGTTCTTTAAAAATAATGGAAACAATGATTGATAAGGCAGAAAAAATAAAAAATAAAAACATTCCTAGTGGACGAATGTAGGATATGATAAATTTCCTAAACAAGAGATATCCTTTTTATAGATTTTAGTGACTTATCGTCAGGTAGAATTATGGACTTAGTTAAATTAAAGCAATCTTTCCACGAGCATGTAAAATTCCTTCAAGATCAGATTACTCAAGAAATGAAGCTTTTAGACCCATCTTTAATGATGAAAGAAGATCATTGGAGTCGTTTTGATCATAAAAATAATCCAGGAGGGGGAGGGATTACTCGAGCATTTGAGGGGGAACTTTTTGAAAATGCTGGAGTAAATACGTCTTGTGTGTTCGGAAAGATTGATCCTCAGTTTGCAAAGATGTTAACTGGAACTGGTGATGAGATGTGGGCCGCTGGCATTTCACTTATCATTCATCCCAAAAACCCAAAAGTTCCTACAGTTCATGCTAATTTTAGAATGATTCATCAGGGTGAAAAGTTTTGGTTTGGAGGTGGGGCCGATTTAACGCCTTATTACCCACACGAAGAAGATTTCCATTACTTTCATCAAGTTTGGAAGAATGCTTGTTCTCCTTATGGATGCTATGATCAGATGAAAAAAACTTGTGATGATTATTTTAATAATCATCATAGAGGCCTTGAGATGAGAGGAATTGGGGGAATCTTTTTTGATCACTTTAATTCAGGAAACACACCTTCAGATATGGAAATGGTGAAGGATTTATCAAATCATTTCATTCAATCTTATTTTCCTATCGTCAAAAAGAGAATGTCGGAAAACTGGAACGCAGATGATGAAGATTTTATGCTTCATCGAAGGGGAAGATATGTTGAATTTAATCTTCTTCATGACAGAGGAACACTCTTTGGACTAAAAACAAATGGTAGAATTGATTCAATCCTCATCTCTTTACCTGCAAGATGTAAATTCAGCTACCAATATGCTCCTCAGAAAGGCTCCCCTCAAGAAAAAATGTGGTCTTATTATACACCAAAATCATGGTGAGCTTATTGTCCGAAATAAAAAGTGAGAATTCCAAAAAAGATTAAACTTATTGAAAAAATTAAAAGTATCTTTTTTAGTACCTCTTTTTTCGAAGATTTTTTGGGTTTTGAAGGCAGAGGATTTTTTTTCTTAAAATTTTTTGAATAAAGTTTCTCAATTGGTTCTTGCTTATCTGCTTCTGCAACATGAAGAATGTACTGATTGGCCAAAAAAACCGTTGAACTAAGATTAATCTGGGTGGGTTTATTGGGATCGATTTTTATCCCATCGACCATAACGCCATTTTTACTGTTTAAGTCGGTGACGGTCATTCTTTTAGATTCATGATTAAATTTAAATTCGCAGTGAATTTTAGATAATTTATCACTTTTTATACGCCAATCACAGGATTCATCCCTACCGATAATCACTCGATTTTTTTTGACATAAAACTCTTCAGAAAAAGCAGGCCCTGTAATAATTAATTTCATGCCTTTAATGATCTTAAAATTTTAAAAAAATTCAATGATCTTTTACATTTCTGGAGCAAGATAAACTTCTATATTTGGATCAAACTCATCCCTTAGAATTGATCTAATGGCCTCGAGAGTCCCAGTCGTTGAACTTGGGCAAGTACCACAAGCACCTTGATACTTAACGATCAGAACATTGTCTTCAAAATCATTTACCACCAAGTCCCCACCATCTCCTTGGAGGCCTGGCCGAATTCTTTTATCAAGAATTTCTTCAATTTTTTGAAGCTCAGGTGGAAGAGAGGCACGTTTTTCTGCAAGCGGGTCAAAGATTTTAAAATTTGGATCATGATCAGGCAGAAAGTTTTCAATACATGTTTGAACCGCAGGCTCAAGAGAGTCCCAGTCTTCAAAAGAAAATTTGGAAATGGTGATGACGTTCTGAAAAAAGTGAACTTGATCCACGCCTCTTAAATCAAAAAGAGCGGCCGCGAGCGGAACATCCCTACAGTCCTGAGGTGATTTAAAAGAAACTTTTCCCTCATTTTTAACCTCTTTATTCATAATGAATTTAAGAGCATTAGGGTTTGGAGTAGGTTGAATTGTAATTGATAATGTTTCACTGTTCATAAAATCACCCGAATATTTTAATCACTTTAAGAAGTGATTGATAAAGTTGATCAAGATCTGCTTTGTTGTTGTAAATAGACATACTTGCCCTACAGGTTGCAGGGACATTTAAAAATTTCATAAGAGGCTGAGTGCAGTGGTGCCCAGTTCTAATCGCCACACCTTCTTTGTCAGTAATCGTGGCAATATCGTGAGGATGAATGCCTTTAATGCCAAAAGAAATGATAGAGGCCTTATTTTTCGCTCTCCCAAAGATCTCTAGACCAGGAACAGAAGATAAAAGATTTGTCCCGTAACTGAGAAGATCAAGTTCAATTTGTTGGATTTTCTCAAATCCTAAATTTTCAATATATTCAACTGCCTTCAAAAGTCCAATCACAGATGCAATAGCAGGTGTTCCTGCTTCAAATTTATGAGGCAAATCATTAAAGGTAGTTTTCTCAAATGTCACCACATCAATCATATCTCCGCCTCCTTGATAAGGAGGCATCATTTCAAGAAGTTCTTTTTTTCCATAAAGAACTCCCACTCCCGTAGGCCCAAACATTTTGTGTCCAGAAAAAGCATAAAAGTCTGCATCTAAATCTTGAACATCAACTTTTTGGTGGGTGATCGCTTGAGCACCATCGACAAAAAACTTTGCTCCCACCTTATGAGCGTGATGAATCATCTCTTTAATGGGATTAATCGTTCCTAGGGCATTAGAGATGTGTACTGAGGAGATGAGTTTTACCTTAGGGGAAAGAAGCTTGAGATATTCTTCCATTAAAACTTCGCCCAGTGAGTTGATGGGAATAACTTTTATGATAAGTTTTTTTTCTTCAGCAACAAGTTGCCAGGGAACTATATTTGAATGATGTTCCATCTGAGTCAGAAGGATTTCATCGCCTTCTTTTAAGAAATTTCTTGCATAAGATTGGGCCACAAGATTAACGGCCTCTGTCGTACCTTTGGTGAAAATGATTTCACATCTCTCTTTGGCATTAAGAAATTGAGCTAATTTAGTTCTCGTGTTTTCAAATTTAACGGTGGCATTTTCTGAAAGCCAATAAAGTCCTCGGTGAACATTTGAGGTTTCTTTTCGGTAATAAAGATCAAGCTCATTAACAACAGCGAGGGGTTTTAGAGTCGTTGCCCCAGAATCAAGATAGGCAAGTCTTTTTCCATTTATGATTTGATCAGCGACAGGGAAATCATTTCTTATTGGATTTTGATCTAGAAAACTCATAGGTTTTCTCCAATTTGAAATTTTGAAAGTAGGGCATCTTTTAAAATGATTTTTATTTCTTCAAAGGCAACTTTGTTTTTTATTTTTAAAATAATCTCTTGCCCGAATCCAAAAGCGAGTAGGGCCCGGGCCTTCGCCTTGGGAATTCCACGAGATTCAAAATAAAAAAGTTCTTCTTCAGAGATCTGGCCAGTGGTAGAACCATGGGAGCATTTTACGTCATCGGCAAAAATTTCTAATTGTGGCCTTGAATTGGCGTGGGCTTTTTCGGAGAGAAGAAGATTTCTATTTAATTGAGAAGAATTCACCCGTTGAGCTTTGGGGTGAATGTGAATTTTTCCCGTAAAAATTCCTTTAGAGTTTCCGCTTAAAATCCCCTTAGACATCTGTGCAGAAGTCGTATCAGCTGATTCATGATTAAGCTCAGTAAAGAGATCACTATGCTCATTTTCAGTGGTTAGATAAAGTGAATAGATTTCTCCATGTGCACCCGCCTCAGTAAGTGACACTGAAGAATTTAAGCGATTCAGCTTCCCGCCAAGACTTAGACAAATTTGGGAATAACTTGCATCTCTTGAAACTTTAGTCGAGTAAGAGCTGTGAAGAAGGCTTTTATTTTTAAAATCTAAAACTTGAATATGCTCAAGATGTGAATTGTCGTGAAGGTGAAAATAATTTTCAGAAATAAATAATCTATTCTCATCTTGGGTTTTAATTTCTTCAATTAAAGTCACTTTGGCATGAGAGAGTAATTCCAGATGAACAAAAGGCATGGAGAAATTTTGTGCCTTAAATAGATGAGTAAGCTTTAGAGGAATTAAGGACGGATAATTTTTATCAATCGTTATTTTAATTCCAGCTTTGTTAAAATTTTTGTGAAGCGGCGAGAGAGGATTTGAAAGAGAAGAATTCTGCCTCTCATCTTCTGTGGTAAAAGTGACTGTAAGTCCAGATACTTTGGGTATGTTAACTAATTCATTACCACAAATGACAATATCATTTTGATAAGACCTGTGATGAGAGGCTTGTTGATCGTTAAAATGAAATTGTTTTAAAGAACTTAAAAGCGGAGTTCCATCATAGAACTCTTTCATTTTCTTTAAATCCAAGGAATCGACTGAGTTTGTAAAATTCATTTCATTCATTTTTATTTTCCCGAAATAAGCCAATCATATCCCTTGTTTTCAAGTTCAAGAGCGAGTGATTTATCCCCTGATTTAATAATTTGTCCCTTATAAAGAACATGAACATAATCTGGTACAATATAATCTAGAAGTCTTTGGTAATGGGTCACAAGAATCGTTGAGCTGTAGCGACTCTTTAAAGCATTGACTCCATTTGCCACTATCTTCAAGGCATCAATATCAAGACCCGAATCGGTCTCGTCTAAAAGCTTAAGCCTTGGATTCAGGATTGCCATTTGAAGAATTTCATTTTTTTTCTTTTCTCCACCAGAAAATCCCTCATTCACTGATCGCTCAAGAAAGCTTTCATTCATTTCTAAAAGTTTAAGCTTCTCTCTAAGATGTTTTAAAAAATCCTGATCATTCATTTTGTCTGCACCTTGAGCTTCACAGATTTGATTGAATGACTCTTTAAGAAATGTAAAATTTGAAACCCCTGGAACTTCTACTGGGTACTGGAGTCCTAGGAAAATTCCTTGTTTGGCGCGATCAGAAGCAGAGAGTTCTAATAAATTGGTCATTTTACCATTGATTTCAAAAAGAATTTCTCCCCCTGTTACTTCGTAGGATGGGTGTCCGGCAATGATTTTAGAGAGCGTTGATTTTCCCGATCCATTAGGTCCCATGATCGCGTGAACTTCACCCTTTTTTACAGTAAGATTGATTCCCTTAAGAATCTCATTTCCATTAATTGAGGCCGTTAAATTTTTAATTTCAATCATAAATGATCCTTATCCCACACTATTTTCTAGTTTCATTTCTATTAATTTGACTGCCTCAACGGAGAATTCAAGAGGAAGCGTTTTAAATACATCTTTACAAAAACCATTCACAATCATTGAAATTGCTTTCTCTGGAGTAAATCCCCTTGATTCAAGATAAAAAATTTGATCTGCACTTATTTTTGAAGTTGTCGCCTCATGTTCGACCTGTGCGGTTGGATTTTTTACATCGATATAAGGGAATGTGTTTGCTGCACACTCATCACCGATAAGCATAGAATCACATTGAGAGTAATTTCTTGCTCCCTCTGCACTTGGCATAATCTTAACAAGTCCTCGGTAAACGTTTTGAGATTTTTCTGCCGAAATCCCCTTAGAGATGATAGTGGATTTGGTATGTTTCCCGATATGGATCATCTTTGTTCCGGTATCGGCCTGCATGTAATTATTTGTAAGGGCAACAGAGTAAAATGATCCTTGAGAATAATCTCCCATAAGAACACACGATGGATATTTCCACGTTATTGCCGAACCTGCTTCGACTTGAGTCCATGAAATTTTCGAGTAAACTCCTCGGCATTGTCCCCGTTTGGTCACAAAATTATAAATTCCACCCTTGCCTTCTTTGTCTCCGGCGTACCAGTTCTGAACGGTTGAGTATTTAATTTCAGCATGGTCTAGGGCAACGAGTTCAACAATCGCAGCGTGAAGTTGATTCTCATCTCTTTGAGGGGCCGTGCAACCTTCGAGATAGTTAACGAAACTTCCCTCGTCAGCAATGATAAGGGTTCTTTCAAATTGGCCTGTCTCTTTGGCATTTATTCTAAAATATGTAGAAAGATCTAGCGGACACTTCACCCCTTTTGGAATGTAGACAAATGATCCATCGGAGAAAACCGCACAGTTTAAGGCGGCATAGTAGTTATCCGAATACGGAACGACAGTTCCTAAATATTTTTTTACAAGCTCTGGGTATTTTTCGACCGCCTCTGAAATCGAACAAAAGATAACTCCGACCTTTTCAAGTTCTTCTTGGTGAGTTGTTCCCACGGAAACAGAATCAAACACTGCATCGACGGCCACTCCCATGAGACGTTTTTGTTCAGTCAGAGGAATACCTAATTTTTCGAAGGTTTCAAGAAGTTCTGGATCAACTTCATCAAGACTTTCCGCCGTTTTTTTGGTTTTTGGTTTGGCGTAGTAGTAGAGGTCTTGAAAATCAATGGGTGGAATTTTACAGTACTGCCAATTTGGGTGTTCTAATGTAAGCCAATGACGATAGGCCTTAAGTCTAAACTCTAAAAGCCACTCTGGTTCATGTTTTTTAGCAGATAACAGTCTTATAATGTCTTCAGAGAGTCCTTTGGGAAACTCTTCAGTTTCGATATCTGTCACAAAGCCGTACTTATAATCATCGGTCAACTTGGATTCAATCGTCATAGATGTGCCTTTTTCACTACGGGACAATTTTCAACTTTTTTTTCAGGAAGTTTTTTTAGGGCCAGTAAATTGTCTGGAGCAAGAAGTTCAGAGAGAGTGAGAGATCGGAAAATATGAATAAGATAATCGTTTAATCTTTTAATGGGCTGAGTGATGTTACAGGTATGAAGAAGATCACAGGGGCCTTCATGACAATCCATCATGAAAGGTCTTTCTTCGATAAGTTCTACAAGCTCAAGGTAACTCACTTCAGAGAGATTTTTTGCTAAATGATATCCACCCTTGACACCTTTTTGAGACTGAAGGAGTCCAGAGTTGTTCATCTGTTGCATGACCTTTGCTGTTGTATCAAAGGGAGCATTGAAATGATCACAGACTTCTCTCGCCGTAGTGAGATCACCTGGATTTTTTTCTTGCATGAATTTGAGTACCATAAGGGCGTACTCAACCTTTTTATTAATCTTAATCATAAAAATACGTCTAAATTTAACTTATTTAAGCAATTACCGCATGTTACCTTATATAGGGGCAAATTGCACCTATTTTTTATGATTCATGAATAAAATAAATCCTCGAAATTGCGATAAGAGGTGTATGAATCAACTTTTGTTCATCCTGATTACGTTTTTTGTATTCCAATCTGATTTTTCAAGAAGTGATTCCCAAGAAAGAGTCTTAGGTGGATATGATCCCAAAGTGGATATTATTTCTGATAAATATGAAGCAGGAGAGTTTCTCATTTATGATTGCGAGGATCAACACTGGACATGTGTGAGGGAGAGTTTTTTTAAAGATTGTCAGTCAATAAGAGAGGAAGACTCTTTAAATAAAAAAGTTTTCTCAAGATGCGCACCCGTAGGAGAGTTTCCGACGAAAAAATCTTGCTTTCAAAGGCAACTTTTCATGGTTTCCCACAACCACGGAGCTTCGTTTTGTCATCTTGGAGAGTGGCAAGCAAAAGAAATTCTGTTACGTTAAATCTTACATTCTCTCAGGTGCTTCAATTCCAAGGAGTTCAAGACCTTTTTTCATCACAAGGGCCGTTGACTCAGACAAGGCAAGTCTAGTCCCCCTTGTCACCCCAGTACTTGAGGCCACAGGACAATCGGCATAAAAACTATTATATGCCCTTCCCAAGTCATAAAGATAGGCCGTCAGCAGTGATGGCCTGTAGTGCTCTGTTGCTTGCTGGGCAATGGTATTAAAATTCATAAGAACAGAAACTAAGTTTTTTTCCTGATCAGTTTCAAGTTTAAAATCACAAGATTCTGATCGACCAAGTTTAATGAGCATGGAATTAATTCTGGCATAAGCATACTGTGCATAAGGGCCAGACTCGCCATCAAGTTTTAACCACTCTTCCATATCAAAAACGATTTTTTTATTTGGGTCAATCTTGGTCATTCCATATTTAATGGCACCTTTCGCAACGATTTGAGCAGTCTCTTCAATTTGATGATCACTCCATTCATTTTGATATCGATTAAGATATTTTTCCTTAATCATCTTGACCATATTTTCAATGAGGGATTCTAAAGGAACAATATTGCCTTTCCTTGAACTCATGGCCCCATCAGGAAGTTCCACGAAGTCATATTGAAGGTGAAAACATTTTGAAGCATTTTCAAAGCCCATCAGTTCTAGGACTTTAAAAACCTGCTTGAAGTGATGTTCTTGGCGTTTATCAACGACGTAAATATTTTTCTCAATTTTAAAATCCTGAAATTTTCTCCGAGCAAGCTCAATATCTTTAGTCGCATAAAGACCATTTCCATCCGTTTTAAGGAGCATGCAAAAACCAAGCTTATATTCACTAAGATCAACTCCGACACATCCCTGATCTTCTTTGAATAGTCCTTTCTTCTGATAGTCTCTGGCCAATTTGACTGAATCAGAATCAACTTCAGACTCCCAGTACCAAACATCGAAATGAACTCCGGCCCATTCATAAATTTTTTTCATCAGCTCAATAGACCATTCTCTGGTTGTTTTCCAAAGGTCAAAATATTCGCCTTCTTTTTTTTCAAGCTGTTTTAAAATGAGAGTGAGTTGTTCTCTATTTTTTTCTTCTTTTTCCGTGCCTCTTTCTTCTTCAAGTTTATTGTGAGCAGAGGAGTAAAGAGTTCCTAGCCAGGCCCCTTTTCTATCTTTAGGTATTTCACCTTGATAGTGAAATTTTAAGTACCATAAACATTTTGCGACATGAGTCCCCACATCACCAGGAAAGGTGGACGAAATAATATCGAACCCACAGTATCGATGAAGCCTAATAAGAGAATCTCCTAAGCATAGGTTTCTCATGTGTCCCACGTGAAGTTCCTTGTGGGTGTTAGGTTGAGAAAATTCAATCATCGTTTTTGGAGTATTGACAGAGAGCTTTCTTTTAAAAAAATCTCCTTGAATAATTTCTGGTAGAAGAACTTTTGCAACTTCATCGAAATTAAGAAAGAAATTAAGATAAGGTCCCTGAGCTTCAATTTTTAGGATAAATGTTGGTAAAAGATCAAAGCTTTCCTGTAGTTTTTTGGCCGCAAGAGCGGGATTCGATTTTACTTCTTTTGCGAGAATAAAAAGTGGGAAGGCTATATCTCCTGCTTCTTTAGTTGGAGGGGTTCCTAGAAGGGAATAAATTTTTTCAGGCCCAAGTTGAATGGAGAAAGTTTTTGTAACTTTTGTTGAAATCAAAGAGGCGATTTCATTTTTAAAATGATCTACTTGAGTAAACATGTCTAAAACCTTTAATCTATTTTGATGGACATTAAAATGTGTCGGCCAATTTTTGGAAGCTCGAAAAAGTCTCCGGATGGTTTGAAGCCAACTTTTATATAATACCCCATGGCCTTTTCGCGAGCATTGCACCACAAGAGTGTACATTGATTTTGTTTGATCAGAGGAAAAGCTGTTCTAAGAAGTGAAGAGGAGAGACCCTGATGCTGATATTCTGGTAAAGTGGCCATGCCTCTAAGTCTAAATTGATAGAGATCTGGAAAAAGATCATTTCTTTCAAAATAAAATGAGGCCACACTGACTAATTTTTTATCGACAAATGCACCAAGATGAAAGGTGAGCTCATCGTTATCCCCAGGAAATACGCAATCCTCAATGGTACCATTGGGGCGAAGCATTTTATGCCTTATAGGATAAGTATCTATTGGTTTGATTCTTAAAACTTCCACCGCGAAATCATAAGGGGAAACTGTCAGTTTGAATAGTTTAAAATATAGAAACTCTAATCAGATGCTCAAGGCCTAGTTCCCCAACTGTTTCTAAAAAAGTCTCAAAAACGAGATTTGGAATCACTGTTTCTGGCCCTGTCCAATCGGCCTTTAGGCCTAGGAGACACAGGTTTTTGAAGTCTTTGACGATAACAGTTCCTTTTAAATCTTTCAGAAATCCATCTTCAAAAATAAAAGGATAGTGCCCTTCTTTTTTAATTCTTGGAATTTTGAATTTTACGATCATCGAAAAGGGAAGTAGGGTATGTTCAACTAAAAATGAGAATTTTTGAGTTGAATCGTCGTAGAGACTTTTTTTAATAAAGTCCATATATTGATGGTAGTTTTCATACAGAGAAAGTTTTCTCATGGCCCTTTCGCATTTTCTGGGGTGCATACCGGCAACAAAAAGTGTTAAGGATTGCATTTTATCTTTCGGAGAAGTAACTGAGCTTTCAGATATGACTTCTCCTTTAAGAATTTCTTCTAACTGTCCACTTGAGATTTTAAAAAATTTGTTAATTTCTTCTGATAAGGGGGCCGATTCTTTAAGGCCTATCTGAATTTTGCTCTGAGAAAAAACAAAAGTTATATGAAATAGAAATAAAAACAAAAATAAAAAAGCTGTTCTCATTGGTTGACCTATTGTTAAAGATGACTTTAATCTTATCCTATTGATTTTCTTGCAAGCAACTTTAAAGGAGCTCAAACATGCCAGTTGAGGAAGTAAAACGACGCGGTGCAAAGGTAAAGGAAGCCTTAATTGAAAGTAAAGATCAGCGTTGGCATTGTCGAAATCGAGTGACTTTGGTCTTTGGATCAAATGATGTCGAGGAACTTGATACTTATGTCTATACAAAGGAATCCTTAGAGTTTAAGCGAGTCAATTTCCATCAAGCAAAATCTAAGGCCATTGAAGAGATTCTTGATAATTGTATCGATGAGTTTTATCGAGGTCATGTGACTGAAATTCATGTCAATCTATCAGATGACGGAAAAGTCGTGACGGTTCAGGATAATGGAATTGGTTTTCCTCTGGCGAAAATTAAAGATGTTTATACAGAATTTAGAACAGGATCTAAATTTAAAGACGAAGAAGTAGATGAGAAAGGATATCTTTATAGAACACTTGGACAAAACGGACTTGGAGCATCTGCAACATGTTTAACCAGCGATAGCTTTAAGGTGACGGTTCGACATTATAACTCGAAAAAAGAACAGAGTTACGAGTTTATTGATGGGGCCCTTCAAATTAGAAAATCAAAAGAAAAACCTTTTAAAGGCCCATCAGGTGTAAGGGTAGAGTTAACTCTTGCGAAGGAAGTCTATAAAAACCAAGTTGTTGATAAAGAGCTTTTAAGAAAAAGAATCATCGATCTTGCTTATAATAATCCTGGGCTTACATTCTATTTTAATAATGAAAAATACACCTACAAAAAGGGTCTTTTTGAGCTCGCTCAGAGAATTGATACAAATACGGCCCAACTCATTGGGCAAGAAGTATTTGATTATGAAACCACTAACATTAAAGGGGCGAAGGTTAAAGCGAAGTTTGATCTTCATCTCTCCCTTTGTTTTGATAAAAAATCTGATGATAAAGAAAAAATTATATCCTTTGTGAATTCAACTCCAACTTATGATGGAGGATTTCACCACGATAGGATTAAGAGACTTTTTATTAATACAGTGAAAGAAAAGCTCGAGCGAACAGCAAAAAAGGATAAGCTGACTTTAGTCGATAACGATGTCCTTGCAGGAATGACCTTTGTTATTGGTATTGTCATGCCTAATCCTCGGTTTGAATCACAAACTAAGAGAAAACTTGTCAGAGATGCTCTCTTGGAAAAAGCGATTGAGACTTTCATGTCTGACGGAATGACGAAGTTCATTCGGAAAAATACTGAAATTCTGGATCATATTCTAGAAAGAGCGAAGTCTCGTCAACGCTTAATGGATCTTAAAGATGCTTCAAAGCTTGCCAAAAAAAACAAGAAGCAGAGAGTGGAAAAACTACTTGATGCAAATGAAAGAAAAGATAGAACCAAGTGTACTCTTTTTATTTGTGAAGGGGACTCTGCCATTGGGGGTCTTCGTTCTGCCAGAGATAAGCTTTATCAAGGTGGAATCGCTCTGAAGGGGAAGCCAATGAACGTCTCTCAGGCTTCGATTAAAGAGGTTTTAGATAATCAAGAGTTTGCAGATATCATGAGTTCAATTGGACTTGCTATTGGCCAGAAAGCAGATCCAAATGAGCTTCGCTACTCAAAAATAGTTTTCCTCGCTGACTCCGATGTTGACGGTGGTCACATCAATACACTTTTGACAAATTTCTTTTTCACTTTTTGGCCTGAAATGTTTGAAATGGGCATGATTCAAATAGCGAAAGCACCTCTTTTTGAAGTGATCACTGATCAGGGAACACTTTATTGTGAATCTCAGGATGAACTTGAAAAATTAAAAGCAAGAAAGGATCTAAAAATTAAAGAAATTATGAGAAACAAGGGGCTTGGTGAAATGAGCCAAGAAGCCTTTAAGCATGTCCTTAATAGGAAATCATTCACTAAAATTTCGACTAAAGATCTCTCGGCTTCTAAAACTATGCTAGAAACTTGTTTTGGTAAAGAATCACAACTGAGAAAAGATTTACTCATCGACTCCGATGAAATCGATGTCGATTTAACGAATGTGATTGCTGGTAGTAAAAAAAAAATCGCTAAAGAATTAAGGGCCTAAAGATGAAAGAAAATAATCAAGCACTTCACTCTATGTCAGCTGTTCCTCTTCAAGATCTTGTGAAGGAAGAGTATAGAACTTATCAGATTTATACACTCATGGACCGGGCGATCCCTTATCTTCAAGATGGATTAAAGCCATCTCAAAGAAGAATTCTTTTCACGCTTTGGAAAAATTCAAATAAGGGGCTTATCAAGGTCAGTTCTTTAACAGGGCTTGTTTTAACTCTTCATCCTCATGGTCCTGCTTCAGTTGAGCAATCGATAGTTAATCTTGCTCAAGATTATACCTTCTCCAACAACTACCCTTTGATTGATAAAAAAGGTTACTTCGGTGAGAGAATGGAAACTCAAGCTGCAGCAGCAAGGTATATTGAATGTAAACTTGGAAAAGTGGCCGAGCTTCTTCTCTTCGATGATATGAATCAAGTAGAGATGATGCCTAATTATGATGAAAAAGTGATGGAACCTGTAGGACTTCTTCCAAAGCTTCCTATCATGCTTTTAAATGGCGCAGAGGGGATTGGAACGGGATTTTCTTCGGTCATTCCTAGTTTCAATCACGAAGATATCATTAAATCAATGATCTCATTTGTTGAGACTGGAAAAGTTAAAAAAATTAAACCTTATTTTAGATATTACACAGATAAAGTAGAAATCGATGAGAAAGGTCGAATCATTACAAAAATGAGCTTTAAACAAGTTGGTGAAAAAATTTATATCACCGAGGTTCCAAAAGGCTACGATGCTCAAAAAATTTATCGTCACCTCAATAAACACATCGATAATGATTTTATTAAAGATTACATCGATTCTTCTGTAGATAATGTCATCAACGTAGAACTCATATTTAAAAGAGGGCAAACCCCAACTCTTGATGAAGTAGAAAAAACCATGGGCACCATTAGTTCAATTGTGCCTAACTACACTTTAATCACCGAAAAAGGAGTTAAAGTATTTCAAACAGCAGAAGAAATTATTGAGGTCTTCACCGTTCAAAGAATGGCCGTGGTTAAACGTCGTTATGAACTTTTAATCAAGGATTATGAAGATCGTTTAACTAAAAATAATGAGATCATTCGCTTTATTAAAGAAAAGCATTATGCCGTTGCTGAGAAAAAAGCGAATAGGAAAGATTACATTGATTACTTAACTAAAGAGAAATTTACTTACGCTGAATATCTGGCAGATATGGCGATTTATCGTATGACGAAGGAAGAGGTTGAAAAAAGACAACTTCTGATTAAAGAAGAAACTTCTGCCCTTAATGATTTCAAAAAAACTCTGAAATCTCCGGATCTTTTAAAGAAAAAACTCATTGAAGAGTTAACTGATGTGAGTAAAAAACTGGCCCAGATTATGGATGACAAAGAGAAGGATAAAAAGAAAGTATTTTCTAAAGCTTCTAAGACGACCCCATCTAAAACAAGACAATAAAAATTAGTTCTAGGGCCTTTTGGCCCTAGGACTTGTATAAAACTCTAAGATTTTCTTACATACTATAGGCATCGGAATATTTCGTTGGTTTAATTTTTTTTCTTATTATGGAGAAAAAAAAATATGCTTAAGACTTGGTTTCTCTTTTTATTCGTTACCACTCTCTCATATGCCAATGTTAATTTTTTGAATTTTCCAAAAAGTTTTAACACCTCTTTAGGAAATGCAGTCTTTGTTGATTTTATCAGAGCTGATTATTTTATTACCTATGATCGAAGTCTCGAGGCTTCATGGGTTCGCGCTGAGATGGAATTCTATGCTCCTGAGGCAGGGTATCCAATTTTTGATTTAGTTGATGCGCCCACAAATGTTTTACTCAATGAAGAAACAGTGAAAGCAGTTCTCGTTGAAACTCCATCTAAAGAGACATCTTTAAGAGTGATAAATAAATTGGTTACTCCTGGGTATCATCGTTTAAATATCGAGATTCCTCTTAAAAACTTAGTCGAATATGTAAGTGGTGGCGTTAAGAGTGCTTTTTGGACCTCAGATTTATCGGATAGAAATTTTCTAGAAAGATACCTACCAGCAAGTTTTGAGTTTGATCAGTTGAAGATGACTTTTTATGTGAAATTTCAGGGCGTTTCTAAGGAGCAAAGAATTTTTACCAATGGCATAGTTGAAGAAATTAATCGCAGTGAATATAAAATTTCTTATCCAGAATATTTTAATTCTTCGAGTGTTTATTTTCATACAACTCCATCTGATGAAGTTGTAGAAAAAAGCTTTTCCTATTCATCAATAAATGGAAGACAAATTCCTGTGACAATCTATTTATCGAAGTCATTTTTTGGAGGAGAACTTACTCAAATTGAAAAGCTGCATACTGAGGCCCAAAAAGTATTTAATGAACTTGAAAAAGACTATGGCCCATGGCCACATTCACAACTCATTATTTATAATGCTGGTCGAGGGGGAATGGAATATTGTGGAGCTACGATCACTGAGTTAAGAGCACTTGGACACGAAATGTTTCATTCTTATTTTGCTAGAGGTGTAATGCCTGCCAACGGAAGCGCTGGATGGATTGATGAGGCGCTTGCATCTTGGAGGGATAATGGTTACCAGAGACTAAGCTCACTAGAGGGGTCTTCTCGTATGTCAAATCACCCCCAATATACTAGGATTACAGATAGAGCTGCTTATTCTTTTGGAGAAAAGTTTATGAGACTTTTAGATCAAAAACTTGATCAATCCGGAGGCCTTAAGCCTTTTATGCGATATATGATTGAAAATAAATTATTCTCACCATTTGTCATTGAAGAATTTATTAATGAGATGGGTTCCTTCTACGGCAAATCTCTTTCAGAGGATTTTAAAAAGTATACTTTTGATAATGCTTCAATAGAATCAGGGAACAAATCGAAGATTAATTCGCCAATTCATCACAAGATGAGTCTTGAAGAGCTTCAAACACTACTTTGATTTAGAAATTTTTACTTGATGACGGTAATGGATTTTATTTTCAATTTTGTGAATACAATTACCGTCAGCATGAAGTTCAATAATGATTCTTATGGGAATAGTAGAAACATTTTTTTCTGCTATTAACTCTTGAATTCCACCACCATCATCAAGACTATATTTTTCCCGTATATCTAGAATGTCTATCGCCTTTGGTTCTCTTTTATTTTCAGAAGAGCTGATGCTGGGATACATGATTGAGCTATTTCTATTGGAGCTTGTCGATTTGTGTTGAAGTCCCAAAAAATGACCCATTTCATGAAGAATTACTGTTCGTAAGTCATAATTTGGCCCATCATCATCAGTATCAAATTGATGAATGTCATAGTTAACCAATATGTCTGCATGTTGAATGTCGACAAATTCATTTGCTTTGCCTGCATTTTTTCTTTCTCCGAAAATTTGCGTCACAGCAAGTGCTGATTCCGGAAGATCACTAGGCCAGTTAACTGTTTTATAAATACCTAGAGTTCCATCTAAGAGTTCTTCGATATTTCCGGAATTTGATAGCTCTGAAGTCGTACCGTCAATGGCAAAAAATATTTTATCTCCCTCGACTGAATCATTCCAGGCCTGGGCCATTTCTTCGATATTTGTTACTTCATCCAAGTTAAAATCTTCAGAGATTTGTATATCTTTTGGAGTTGAGAAGCTTGCCCATAAATAGGGAGTATCACCACTGAAATTTGATGAGGTTGATTCTGATGAGGAGTCACCAGAGTCAGTACAACCTTGTAAGAGAAATAAGAACAAAAGTAGTGAGCGTATCATTTCCCCTCTTTCTGCCGATAGAACTTAATTGTTTTATCGGCAAAGAGGGGAATAAAATAAATTATTTAACTTGTGATTTTGCGTGATCGGCCAAAAACTGATCTAAACCATTTTTAGTTAAAGGATGTTGAAATAATCCCTCAAGAACTTTAAACGGAATAGTTGCCGTATCTGCTCCTAATAAGGCGGCTTCTTTTACGTGCTGGGAGTGTCTTAAAGAGGCGGCAAGAATTTTAGTTTCAAATTGATAGTTATTAAAAATTTGTCTAATTTCAGTGATAAGGTCCATGCCTGTCTGGCCTATATCATCAAGTCGACCCACAAAAGGTGAAACATAAGTAGCTCCATTCTTAGCAGCAAGAAGAGCTTGATTAGCAGAAAATATAAGAGTGACGTTGGTTTTAATGCCTACTTTTGAAAAGTGTTTACAGGCGATCATACCATCTTTTGTCATGGGAAGTTTGATGACAACATTTTTATGAATTTTAGCTAGCTCTTGACCTTCACTAATCATGCCTTGTGCATCTGTAGAGATGACTTCGGCCGAAATAGGGCCATCAACGATTTGAGAAATTTCTTTGATAAGATCTTCTTGTTTTTTGCCAGATTTCGCTACTAAGCTTGGATTTGTGGTGACTCCATCTACAAAACCCCACGAATAGGCCGTTTTAATTTCACTTATCTCACCTGTATCAATAAAGAATTCCATATACCTCCTAAAATAGTCGGGTTTAAAAGTTTTGTGCTTACTAAAAACTTAAATGATAATAGAAACCATGAGAACGTTTGGCCATATGAGCACAGGAATTTTTTTAGGTTTCGCTCTTTCAATTCATTTGCATGCAATGGTTTTAGTTCCTAACCTCCCTTCTGATGGGGTCGTTGAGCCTGATGTGGGTGGAGGGATGAATCCGGCCGTTGATTATGAGCATTTTTCTGGTCGGGTATCAGATAAGGATGACTCGTCAAGTATTCTTAAAATTCAGGTCGAAAATAATAATACTAAGTTTTTTAGAGCTGGAGATGAGGTCTTATTTAAGGTGAATTTAAAGGACAAAAAAGATTATTGCAGGGCCTTTGTCAAAACCGTTGAAGATTTTTATTTTACAATTTTTGTAGAAAGCCTCAAACCTTGTTATTCAGAAGATGATTATTTTCGCCGGGGAACGGTATTAAATTTTAAATCTCGATCTCTTGCTTACAGATTATTTGATGCCACTAAATTTAGAGAGCAACTTATTTTAAGGAAGGAAGATTTCTTGAAACAGCTCAATGGGATTAATAATTTCATTTGGACCTTTGATCAGCAGAAAGTAAAGACGGCCGCAGGTTATGATGAGCAAATCAATCGGCTTCAGCGAGAAAAAAGAAAGGCCCTTGATGAACTTATAACGCTTAAACAGGAAAGATTAATTCTTCAAAATGAACTGATGAAAAAACTAAATGAACTTGATGAAACTCTCAAGTTTTATCGAGTTGAGAGACAAGAATACCTCACGGATCGTTGGAATATGGATCATGATCTAGGGCTCCCCGTGGGGCAAAGACCCCAGGAAATCAGGAAAGAATAATCAATACTTGAGTCATTTTACCTCTCTTGAGTCGAGTTTTAATTTGTGAGACAATAGACCTAAGAGGGAGAGTTATGAGATTTTTCATCTTCCCGATTTTACTTTTTTTTCCACTCGGGCTTCAAGAGCTTGGTCGACCATTAAGGGGCCTTGCAAGTTCTTGGGATATGATCCCTTCAAGAAGCTTGGCCGGTCTTCATTACATTTTTCGTGATTATAATATAGATGAAGACTTAGGTGTCGTAATGGTTCAGGGGCCTGTGATCGAAATTACAAGCGGTGCCCATCTTCAATCTAAAGTTCACCCTCTGGGTTATAAGCAAGAAATTGATCTTGAAATTTTCGAGGATGAGCAAAGTCTTGGTGTTTCAGTCTTTGAAACAACGACAAGAAAAGGCAATAACGTCGCCACTTCTTTTCTAGTTGGGAAGAATTTAGTCATTACCAATCGTCATGTTATGGCCTTTGGCCCAAAAGAGAAGAAAAAAGATTGCGGTCTATTTAAGGTTAAGCTTAATCATAGAGACGAGCATATCAACTGCTCTAGTGTTCGTTATTGTAGTGATAAATTTGATTTCTGTTTAATTGAGTTAGCGCCAATGTCTGATGGTAGACAAATCGGAGAGGAGATTAAGCCTCTTAGACTCACAAACCAAGTTAATCAATATGATGAAAAACTTTTTCTTCACATCGGAAATGCGGCCGGAATGGGAATTCAAGCTTCTAGGGGAAAAGGCCTTATCATATCCCAAGGGGAATTTTATCATTATGCTCCTACTCTAGGAGGGTCTTCGGGGGCTCCCATTTTTAATGAAAAAGGTGAGGTGATCGGGGTCAACTGGGGACATACTGGAGCAAATTACCTGGGCGATAGTTCTTTTAATAGAGGTGTTCTTTCAAAAACTATTTTTGAAGAGCTTCTTCGAAAGGGTTATTACAAAACAATCAAAGATATAAAAAGTTTTAGAACCTGGTATAGTCGACAAATACAACATCGTCGGGCACAAATCTTAAGATAGTCTTATCGAAATATTTTTTCTGGTAAGTAAATATCAGACGCCGAAGCCACTCAGATTAGCTAGCATAAATTCAGTACCATTTTTAACCAATTTGGAAGGTTATTTTTAAGATTAAGGAGGACTGGAATGTCGCGGATTTTTATTGCCTGCGTACTATCGTTACTATCACTTGAAGTTTTTGCAGAGGATTTAGCACTAAAAGGTTTTAATGAACGCTTTTCATTAATTCGAAATGAAAGTGGAAAAATCACCTCCATCAGACTTAAAAAAGCAATAACTCGCTTTAGTGTGATGCCTTTAATCGAGCAACTTAAGCAGGATCTTTTAGGTGAGCAATCATCATTTCACTCTTTAACTGAGTTTGATAAAGAGGAAGAATTTAATTCATTTTTGAGTCACCTTGGTTATGATCCCTACCTAAAGATTAATGGTCAAGGTCAGGAAGAAATAGAATGGATTAAAAAATCTTTTCTCAATATTGGGAATGTTAATGTAAAAGAGGCCTTTGCTAAATTGAATCAAGGGGATTTTTGGAAAAAATTTGAAGAAAAACTGAATGAAGCTTTCCTTTTTATTGATCCAACTATTTTAGTGAATTTAGAGGACTCAAGGTTTTTTTATAAAAGAACCGTTTCTTATGAAGTTATTCGCTGGGCACTTGAAGAGGTCAAAAAACGTTTTGACGATATTCCTGTTTTAAATATTGCAAGTTTTATCATTGTGAGAGTTCACGATATGATGCTTGAGCAGCGACATTTTCATCACAATATGCTTCTTCATTACTTTGAAACAATTCCTGAAACAAACCTATCTATGACAAAAGAAGAAATAGATAGATCCGTTTCTTCTATCTATGAATACAGAATTGAGGTGACTAATATTTTTGAATCCAATCGTGCAGCAGCTGATTGGTTAAATTATGGGATGAATAATTTTTATAAAATGGTTCGTTCTGGAAATTCTAAAATTAAGAGCTGGCAATCTGGTCTATCCAATGTTGAGTTTAGTGAAGTAAAAAAGCTCAATTTTGCGTTCGCTCAAGTGAAAGAAGATCAGTCTCAAAAAATTTATCATCTTCACCACAGTCTTCATCAGTTTAGCCGCAAGCCTTCTTTGGCCTATGATTTTTCAAATCCAAAGTTAGTTAAACGCAATAGAATGCTTCTTAATCTTGCAGGTATTGCTCTTGGATTTGTGAGAATTCCCGTTCAAATTAAGGCAAATGTAGATAATTTTATTAAATCTTTTTATGTTACTCAGGTTAGAACTGAGGGAGCTCTTGTTGGGTATTTTGAATCTCAAGGCAATATTCCTATGATCGATTCAATCTATGCTCAAAGATCAAATTTTTACATCGTACGCTAGCTCACCTTCTGCGAGAAGATGCTAAGTCTTCTCGCAGATGTTCAATTAGATAGGTTTACATTCCACACTTGATACAGTTGCACGATCTTTAAAATTAATCGGAAGATTTGCTCTGCACGCCACAAGAAGCCTTTCAGTTACCCCTTGAGGAGTTTGAGAAAAATACTCTTTAATGGAGGACACAACTCCATTTCCATACCCACATTTTGCCGAACAGATAGTTGTCATAGCTGCTTCTGCTGTTTGCTGCATTGATATTTGAGCAGATAAGTTAGCAATCATAATTTGCATGTTTGCATTCTGATGACACAATGTTTTTGATGGTTCAGGCATTTGCGTACATTCCATGGAAAACGCATTTAAACAAAAGAATAATCCAAATAAGGCACAATTGATTTTTTTCATAAACTCTCCTGCTCACTTTTTTCAGGAGAGTATAAGATTTATTTAATTAATCTATAATTGAGTTTGAAATTTTTTTAGACCTAAAGGCCAGATTTTTTTCTTAAACTCGTGAGGATGAGAACTAAAATTTGAATAGTAAAAAAACTTCCAAGAAAAACTGCGCCGCCCTCAGAAAACCCGTAAGAGTGAAGGCCAGAAGCTAGAATGTAGTTCACCCCAAACCAGGCCATCATCACACTCATAAATGCTCCTGCCACCAGGGGGATGAACCTTTGCGACGGTATCCAAGTAGTGTATTTCCCGTGAAGAATGGCCATATAGACTAAAAGAACAATCAGTGACCAAGTCTCCTTAGGATCCCAGCCCCAAAATCTTCCCCAAGAATAATCGGCCCATACTCCTCCTAGAATGATTCCTGCAGCAAGCATGACAACTCCGTATTTAATGCAGGTGTAAACTAAGTCAGTTTGATATTTCACTTCATCTTTAGTGATGGAGAAAAATTTGACTCGAACAAGTAAAGCATTCGCAAGTATCCAGGAGAGTGCAAGAGCTGCGTAGGAGAGGATGACAGTCGTTACGTGGGTAGAGAGCCAAAAATTATCTCTTAAAACTGGAACCAGAGGTGAGATACCCTCATCTAACATCCCATGGGCAAATTTCATCATCATTAGGCAAAGGATATTGTAGCCTAGACCAGAGATGGCAAACATTTTTTCTTTTCTATAAAGGGAGATAATTGAGCCTAAAAATAAGGCCCCTAGACCTGAGAACATGACAGTTTCATACATATTGGTCACAGGTGCTCTACCAGAGATAAGAACCCGCAGAATAAGTGTAAAAATTTGGATACCAAGAGAAAGAACGACTAAAATTGTTCCTGGCAGATGATTTTTTAGTGAGACCAGAAGAATGATCGCGAGAAGTGAGAATATAAGTGCAAAAGAGGTAAGTTGCCATTTAAAGTACTTATATTCCATAAGGTACTTATCACCATTTTTGGTGAGATACAGACTTTTGGCTTCATCAAATATCATTTTAAGAGGATTATCAGTTTTTTCCCTATAGCTTGCAACCTTAGACTGGGTGAGAAATTCAGCGATAGTAATAAAATCGATTTTATTTTCTTTCTCCACTGGAACTGTCCACGCTCTACCTTCAATAATAGCTCTGTAGGTTCCTAATCGTTGATCAACTTTATTAAGTTCTTTTTTGTAGGAATTGTTTTCTTTAAGTTTTGCTAATTCCGTTTTTATATCACTGCTCAGATTTATTATTTTATTAATATCCTCATGTGACTGATCTTCTTTCATTTTAAGAAATTTTCTGACATCAACATGATCAACTCGGACATTTACTGTGAGAGTATTTGGCATGCCAAAGGCCATGAGTGAGAGTCTACAAAAAGCTTCAGTCGCAGTGTGATCATCGATTTTAGAATTTCCAGTAATGAATTTTACTGTATCCTCAGCAAGAACATACAGAGGTTTCTCTCTGCCTCCGGCCTGAGTGGGGAAAGTTTCGAGATCTTTATTACAAAAAGAAATTTGAGAAAAAGTATTAAAAGAAAATAAAAATAAAAAAAGAGTCGTGAATTTAAGCATGATTAACTCCAGGGCGAATAATTTTTTTTCTTCTCAGGTAAAAGTGCCAAATAGAGCCAAGTACAAGGATAAGACAGCCAAAATATTTCCAGCTTCTTCCTGGGTCAAAATTAACACTTAGTACACTCCCAAAAGGGCCTTGCTGAGTTTGAAAATAGGAGGCCTGATAGAATGTGAATTGTTGATGTTTAAGCGGGTTATTCATGAATATGTGGTGTTTTGATGTCCCTTCGTTGCCTTTAAAAAGAGAGACGAAACTTTCATAACTTGCAGGATTATTAGTTCCTGGATCTGTGTCCATTTTAAATTGATCAAGATTAAGTTCAAAAGGAAGACGAATGGTTTTTTTTCTGAGATCAAAAATGATTTTTTCTCCGCCTTGATTAAAAGCGACAGGCTCGGTGGATTTGACCCAAAAAGTTTGATTATTGATTTCCACTTCAACAGCTTTTAATTGCCCTTTTATAATTTGACCATTGTCTTGAACAGGTTTTGCAAATTCGGGAGTTAAAGTTGCATATGAATCATTTCTAAAATCAAGAAGTTTAATTCTAAATCCCATCCATGGTAGGGGTTGCTCCGAATTAAGATTTAATTGAGCTCCTTTCCACTTGGATGTTTCTTTATCAAAAAAGCTTGTCTTATTTCCAAATAAAAAAAGATGAGGAGATTTTTCAAACAGTTTTTTACTAAAAATTCTATAAGATGAATTTGGATTTAATTCATTTGATTCATTCAGAGGCAGGGGTGACATCGAAGGAGAAAATTTTAAAAACTGATTTTCAAAATTAACTTCAATGGCATTGGCCTTAAGTTTTCTAATGTTATTGTCCTCTGGAGCAAAGCAGTTTTGATTCTCCCCGTTCCACACGATGAGTCCCATCTTTGTATTTTTAGTAAAACACTCAAAAAGAGCTCCAGGCATGTAGTGAACGTTAAGGGGTCCTAACTGAAGAGTGTTTTGAAAATCTGAAAGTGGATGAAGAGAAAGGGTGAGAAATTCTCCGAAGTTATCGTTGAATAAATGGTATCTGGCAGAACTTTGGGAGTCGTCTTTAATTTTTACTGGAATCCAGTTCAGTTCTTCTTCTGCAAATGGAAGGAAGTTTTTAAGCTTTATATTCTCATATTCAAGATTAAGATCCGACTTTCCTGCCTTGTAGGGAAGATCTACAGATACTTCTTTTCCCCGTGATGGAAATTCGATGGAGAGTTGATATTCTGATAATTCAATGTCTCTACTAGGAGTGTTTGGAGCAAGAGTGATTGTACCATCGACCCCTGCAACATAGGTTATAAAAGATCCAAGAAAAAGAATAATCAATCCTGCATGAATCATGTAAAAACCATAAAGATGCTTCTTTGGTGGTAGTCTTATGAGTGTGGCAAAAAAGATCGAAAGAAACATCCCAAATTGAATGGCCATAAATGGATATGACTTATAAACCAATCTATTCGCATATTCTGTTCCATGATAAGATTCCATGAACGTTCCATACCCAAGATAGA
>JACCDO010390338.1_pt1 | contig 24209 bp, 18 predicted proteins | sample 7446101 | NCBI WGS metagenome assembly JACCDO01 (sample SAMN15323440, study PRJNA562643) | freshwater metagenome | isolation source: river surface water | place: USA:Blue River Watershed | collected 2017-08-16
CCACTGGGAAAAAGAATAAAACACCTACCATGATCTTGGCAATTTCTTCTGTTGTCTCCCTCAGTGCTTCTTTTTATTTTTTCTATGATGCTTTCAGTATCCTCAAAAGTCCAACAAGAGGATATAGTGCCGATGAACTGAGTGGATTAGATCAAAAAGCCCAAGCGCTAAAATATAAACAAAGAGAAAAAGAAGCAAACTCAGATCAGGTATATGCTTGGGTTTTTCTTGGCACTGGGGCATTGCTAGTCACAAGTTCGATTTTAACCTTTAAATTTTAGTGGATATTTTGGCATTTGAGATCTTGAATCTCTTTGATCCATGCATAATCTTGTTTCTTGGTTAAATGAAAGTCTTTTTTTCGATCCTTATCTTCATCAAACACAACAATGATTTTATTTTCAAATACACTGATCCCTTCAGGCTTATATGCAAATGAATGACAGAGTTTTAATTGTTCCTTCTTGAGTTCCCCCTTTAATTCACTTTCATCTACAACCCATTGTATTAATTTCCCCCCTACCCCTTTTTGAGTCGTATCACTCTCATTTTCAAAACTCCAAGTCATCCAAAAATAAAGCTTACTGCCTTCTCTATGCATCGTCACACCGCTTAATCCATAAGAAACCCCATCAATCTCTAAACCTTGATCCATCGAAAGAATCAGATTGCCCTTGAGAGAAATCAAGAGAGATGAAGGCGTATACCCTTTGGATTTTGAATGAAAACCCCTTAAACCCAAATACAATTCATCTTTCTGTATATCCAAAGCCAAGCCCTCCAACATAAGATAATTTAAATCACTCCCAAGCTTCTTTTGATAGATTTCATTCAAATGATTTTGTACCAATGTGCTGTCTTTTTGAACCAAACCTTTGCATTGATCATCTACTGTTGGACAATACCATATCGAACGAGAAATGGCTTCTAAGAGATATAACCCCCTTTTCCCATCCCATTCTACAGCTTCCCATTTGGTTCTACCCCCACCTGGAATATTGAGTTGTAGCGCTTTTTTGGCCTTATGTTTCCCCCCTTTTTGCAACGCATCAATCTCATAAGCCACCACCCACCCATCTCGATCACTGACCACCCACGCAAAATCATCAATCACTGCGACACCACTTGGCTCAAAACGATCATTGCCTTTATTGGCTTTTAATAATGCAAAACCATCGTTCTGTTGGGCACTGACTCTATTTTGACAAGCGATATTGAAAATCAATGTCAAAGCAAGAGAAATATGGAAGATCATGGAGAGAAAGTGTGTCATTTGATGCCTTTGATTTAGGGGGATTTTTTAAATGTTAGGGTTGGTTGATTTTCTGATGATACATGGAGAATATTATTTTTAAATTCTATTTTTAATATTTTTTCAATTAAATAATCATTTGGTTGAATATTTTTATTTTCTAGGTTAATGCGAAGAGGAAATCGATGGGGTTTATTGAAGTTCTTCACACTGATCAATAGATCATAGCTTTGATTTGTTTTGTGTGTGGAATATTCACCTAGATGATGATTTTCACCTAGGAAATATTCTATATTTTGTTGATGGAAAATTAAATAATATTGTTCATATTGCCCTTTGACTTGGGTTTCAATGATATTTTTTAATTGATTTGGGGATTTATCTAATTCTAGATTTTTGATGTAAGATTCTGTGTCAAAAACCCATTTTCCTTCTAATTTAGGATGAATATCTTGGCAAGAAATCATCAATAAAAATAAGAAGATTATTCTATATCTTGAATACATAATAAAAGCGTATTAAATAAGGTTTTCATTTGTATGGGTTTATTTAAAAATGCAGTTGCTCCAGCCAAGATCGCATCTTGCCTATCGCCTTCATAGGGTTTAGAAATCGCAAAAATAGGCATTTCTTGACTTAATTCAGCCCTAATTTTTTTAATCAATGATACACCATCCAAACCTTCAGCTTGCAATTCCGTGAGCAATACCTGACAACCGCCTTTTTTGATCGCTTCGTATACATCATTGATCTTATTAAAAATCTTGATCTTAATGGCCCCTTATAATTCATGAGTCTCATCACTATTTGCCATCTTAATAATCCCATCTGCATACATCTTGGCGATAAAATCTACAGGTTCTAAGATAAAGATATTGAGTTCATTGCTATTGACGAATTGAGATGGTTCTTCTAAAGCATTGATCATCCCTTCTATTCTATTTTTAATGGAAGGGTCTTCGAGTTGAAATTGTACCCCAATGCCCTTCACTGGGGGGACGCCTCTTTCTCCAACCCATCTCACAAGTCCGGGCACAGTAATGATTTGTTCTGCCCCTTTGGTACTTAATTGTAGTTCGATTTGTTGTCCTACTTGAAATGCACTATTGGTTGCCAAAAAAAGTCCACCTCTAGAGATATTTTGGGCATAATCCATTTTCAATGCCCCTTGAGATTGATAATTCACCTTGATCACCGCTGATGACCTAAGATGCTGACGATTTTCTCTCATTTGATCATAACCTTTATTTGATGATAAACCATGTGACTAGTGCAAATAAAACAGGGATAAACCAAATCATCCAATCTAATGCTGAACTTGGTAATACTGCTGTTTTTTGTTGAATTTGGGGATATGGGTGAATTTGACTTTTGGATGCAGTCAGTCTTTCTTGTTCTGCCACTTTGACTTGTTCTGAAATCGAGTTTTGAACGATTTCCAAAGTTTCAGCCAATGCTTCTCTTTGTTTTTGAGCATTTTTGTGATGTGCATCTTCAGCTTGAGTTTTCGCTTGATCTTCATCTTTAAGCAATGAATTTTGAACCACTGCTTTCTTGGGTAAGAAAGACAAGAGTTCTAAAGGCAAAGTGTTGGCTTTCTTCTCGATTTGATTTAAAGCCAAGAGCATTGTATGGGCATCTGGGAAACGATCAGCTGGGTCTTGCGCCAAAGCTTTATCGATGAGTAATGCAAAAGCTTCTGGGATCAATTCACCAAGGGCACTAAATACCAAGAGTGGAGCTTCTCTTTGCGCACCTGCTCTAAGCAGGGTTTCATAATCATTCACTGAGAATAATCTCTTGGCAGTAAGCACTTCATAAATCACCACAGCAAGGGCATATAAATCAGCTGGAGGCCCAACTTTAAGCCCTTTGATTTGCTCTGGACTCATATAACTCGGTGAACCTACAAGCATACCATCAGCAGTCAGCACTTTATTGGATAATTGATCATCTGTCGCTTGGGCATCTTCGGATGATGCTTGATTTTCGCCGATTTTAAGATTCGCTAAGATTTCATCTAAACTCTGTTCGGATTCCAAATCAGCAACTTCGCTTTTCACCACACCAAAATCCACGATTCTAGCGATAAACTGATCTCGTCTGCCATAATACATAATATTATCATGTTTCAAATCTCTATGGATCATTCCAGCATCATGGGCAGCGGCTAAACCGCTTAAAATTTGCTTACATAGATTAATGGCTTCAGATACTTTAAACCCACCATTATGATTGATCTCATCTCTTAATGTCCAACCTTTGACATATTCCATTGCCAACCAAAGTCTACCATCTTTTTCGCGCCCAAAATCCACCAATGGCACAACATTAGGATGGGTTAATGTGGCGCCAGCTTCTGCTTCTCTAATAAATCTCTCTCTAATCGCTGTATGTTTGGCGTATTGATTTCTTAGGATTTTGATCGCTACTACCTTTTTTTTGCTATCTACAGCTTTATAGACAGCCCCCATACCGCCAGCACCGAGTTTATCAATCAATCCATATTTACCACCGATTTCTGTGCCCAAGTTTTCATCATCTGAAGCATTCTTGTATGCTGCATTGCTTACTAGATAATAACGATCAAATGGACACCTTGTGCCAGTAAGCTCTCTTTTACAACAAGGACAAATCAAAGGCTCTTGTTTTAAAGGGGGGGCTTGATTTTCCATGATAATCTCCCTCAATCTTTTATTTTTTATCGTTTTTATCAAATCTCTTTAAAAAAATATATTTATTTTTGATGTGATATTCTTAATTCTTGTTGGTAGTCGCGATAAATCATCTAACACGCTATAAAATAAAGGCAGAACCAATAGGGTAAGGAGCGCACTTGTCAGCATCCCACCCAAAACCACCTTGCCCAAAGGACTATAATCGATCCCCATGCCATCGCTTTTTGACAAAGCCATTGGAATCAAACCACAAATTGTCGTCAATGTTGTCATTAAAATGGGTCTAATTCTCTCTTGAGTCACAGCAATTAAGAGTTCCTTACGGCTCCCATATAAATCTTTTTTTTGTTGCACTTGATCGATCAATACAATCCCATGATTCACCACAACACCGATGAGAATCACACAGCCAATCATTGCCATCACTTCAAATGGGGTATTGGTCAACCATAGCGTCCAAATGGTACCCACAAAAGCCAAGGGAATGGTAATTAAAATAGAAATCGGCAAGAGAAAGCTCTCAAAAAGCAAACCCATAATACAAAATACCAATGCCATACCTACTAAGGAAGCGAGTAAACCGCTGGATTCATTTTGCTCTTGTTCTTCAAATCGATTGCCTTTATTGATGCCATAGCCTATGGGTAATTTGATATGAGGTAAAGCTTGTTTTAAATCAGCCATGATCTTCACTTCATCTCCTGCTAATACCAAATTGATATGTACTCTTCGATTTTTCCTTAGGATTTTACCCGGTCCTACCTCTAATTTGAGTTGAGCTGCTTGATCAAAAAGAATTTCATTGTTGGCTTTCTGTTGTTGAGAACTAAAAACCATAGGCAATTGCTTGATCTGCTCTTCAATGCTCTGATCAGCACTTAAACTATTTTGTCTTGCTTCAAATGATTCCAACATCACGTTTATGGGCTGATCATTGATAATCATCTCCCCAATTTTTCTCTTTTGTAGTTGTTGATTGAGAGCAAGTGCCCCTTGTATAGGAGAAGAGCCATAGAGATAACTTGCACTCCCATCAAATAATACTTTAAGCTCCATCCCACCTTCAGGAATATCTTCTTCTATATCTTCAATGCTTTTGATTTTCTTCAACTGATCAATCACACCTTGCGCTTCAATCACTGTTGTGGCGAGATTGGGACCGTATACAGAAATATTCACACCATCTCCCCCACCTTGTCCTTGTCCCGGTCTGCCGATTTGTATTCTGTAACCCGGACGCACAGGTAAATTCTCTTTGATTTTTTGTGTTCTTTCTCTTTGGCTCATACTATTTTTGGGATTAGCCTCCAAATAGCATACCACCCTGACATGTTCAGCTGAAAATCCCCTTTGGGCAACCACAGCGGATAAACCCAATTCATTTTTCATGCCCCATAGTTTATTTTCTACCTCTTTGGCAATACGATCTAGTTTTTCATGGGGACCATTGGCTGGTCCCATGATATTGACGCGAATTGCCCCAAAACTATCTCCACCTTGTTGATTGATTCTTTTGAGATTGTTTAAAGGGTAAGCAATACTGATCATAAACAAGAAAACCAACACAGTACAAAGCAATCTTTGATCTAGGGTCCAAGCGATGATCTTGGCATATTTGGGATAAGGCAAGGTCTTTAGGGCTTCATTTTTTGACAATGCCCCAAGTTCCTTTCGGATCATGGAAATCCATACTGTTGCTACTGGCACATGAAGTAGGGCAATCACTAAACTAATCAACAAAGCATAAGTGACAGTTGTACCGAGTTTTCCTAAGAAAAAAGAGAGATTTGCGCCTTTGGACAGCACAGCGAGTGGCAAGAATACAATGATTGTTGTTAAAGTCGCCAAACTGATCGCAAGTCCCACTTCTTTGACAGCCAAAATCGCTGACTGTATCGCGCTTTCTCCATTTTTTCTGCGTTGCTCAATATTCTCTAGTACCACAATCGCATTATCAATCACCATCCCAACAGAAATCACCAATCCCATCATACTCAGTAGATTTAGGCTTTCTCCTTGTAGATATAACATGCCTATACTGAGCAATAGACATAAGGGAATCGCCAATGTAATCAATACTGTAAGTTTAATGGATCTTAGGAAGAAGTATAAACAAATCATGGCGATTAAACCACCGATCAAAGCGGATTGATTTAATTGATTTAAGGAGTTTTTAATCAGTAAACCTTGATCAAAAAAACGCATTAATTCAAAATCCTGAAATTTAGGTTCCACTTGAATCATCTGTTCTACAGTTTGCCAAGCTTGACTGCTGACTGCAATGGTATTAGCCGTAGAAGCTTTATAAATCACGATAGAAATTGCATTTTTTCCATTCACACGATGGATCAATGGGGCATCATCTGGGGCAATGATGATCTGTGCGATATCTTTGAGTTTTAGATTCTCCGAGATTTGCAAATCTTTGAGTTGCTCAACAGTATCAGCTTGAGCGATCATACGAACCATCAATTCATGGTTGATATCCTTGAGCTTTCCAGCAGACATAATCAATTGATTCTTCTGCAGTAATTCAGCGACATGTTCAAATCCCAAGCCATATTTGGATAATAACTCTTGCTTCACCAAAATCCTAACTTGCTCGCTTTTGATACCAGCAAGTTCAACATTACTTACCCCTGGAATACGCTCAATGGCTTTGACTAATTTCTCTTGGATCAAGATGGATGGGTCATTGATATGATCTGGATAACTTAAACCCAATACCAATACTGGATCATCATTGGGATCATGTCGCCAAAGATAAGCGAATTGAGCACCATCTGGTAATTTAGGGATTTCTTTCTTTAATCTCGCTCTTAATCGTTGATATGCCAAATCCACATCGCTTTCTGGGTATAGATTGACATGGAAATTCACATTATCGCTTCGGATATAACTCTCTAGTTCCTTGAGATCGGGTAAGGTAGAAAGCGCATCTTCCATCGGTTGGGCAATGGTGAGTTCATTCTCTTCTGGTGCTGAAGTTAAGGTAGGAATTGAAACCCAAATAAATGGCGTATTAAAACCCGATGGCAAGAGTTGCAATGGAATGGTAAAATAAGCAATCAATCCCAAAGCAATCATCGCAACTAAGGTGATTAAAATCCCAATGGGCCTTTGAATGAGAAGCTTTAACATCTGATTTCTCTCATCATGGTTCACCAAATTTAAGCATCAAGCCAAAACGTTCAAATACTTGCACACTGGCGATCCAAATGGCGACTAAGGCTAATTTTTTCTCGATTAAACTTTCTTCCTTTGATAATTTTGCTTGTAAAAGCCTTTCATTGCTATCCAATACTTCAAATGCCAATGCACGCCCAAACTGAAACTTCTGTTGTATGCCTTGTTGGTTCTTGATCGAGAGTTTTAATACTTCTTCTTTGGCTTTGATTTGCTTTACTGCCCCTTGATATCGAATAAATGCTTGTCTGAGTTTGGTGATCAGGATTTGGGTCTGGGCGTTTTTTTGTTCTTCTAAACTCTTGAGATTGATCAGCGCTTGTTGGTACCTGATTTTGGCTTCATCCGATAAGGGTTTTTGAAAGGTCAATGTTGCACCATAAAAACGATTTTGTTTATCTGGGTTAATGCTATTGAAGCTATCAGTAATCTCTTGTCCTAGTCCCCCAGCACTCACAAACACATCTAGATCTAATTTGGGTAATTTTAGGTTCTCTAGTAAGGGAAATTGGGTTTTAAGGCTTTGTATTTGTGCTTCAATCAATTCGATTTGTGGATGTTTCAAGATTTGATCTTCCAAATCAGCTAAGTTTTGAGTCAGAGAAAAATCAGGGAATACAAAAGAAAGTAATTGTTGGAAATCATGGGCTTGTTGGGCAATCGCATAAGATTCTAATGCCTGTTGATCTTCTTGTTTTCTCTCATTTGTCTGATCATGGTATACCATACACTCATTCACAAGCATCAAGCCTTGATTGAATTGTTGTTGTAATAAGAGTAAGCTTTGTTGGCTTTGTTCTAGATTCAGCTCAAATAGAGAAAGATCATGGATCGCAAGGACACCCAAATCTACTTTTGCTTTGTTTTTATTGAGTTCTTCTTGGGCGATGTTTAGATTTTCTCTTTGCACTTCTATTCTTTTTTGAGCCAATTCCGCTTGTAGATAGGCATTTAAACAGGTTTCTAGGGTTTGTAAGACCTGTAGCGCGAGTTGTTTTTCTTTCACCTGAATATCAGCTTTTTGTTGGTTTTGCTGGGCAAGTACCACTTCTTTACCAGATCCTTGAAGCAGAGGTTGGGTATAACGAATGGTTAATCTTTGTTCAAAACATTGGTCACTGGGTACACCTAGGATACAATTTCTAAAAGGATTATTGGTTTTGGTATAGGCTTCTACAAGATCAAATGATAAAGTAGAACCGATTTGGAAGGGTCGGCTGATCCCCATTGTGGCTTGATATTTTTCATTGTTAAACTGATCGATCAAAGAGCCAAGGATTTGTGCTGGTTTGGGGAGATTTGTTTGATCTTTGTTGTAGGAGAGTTGGGCATTGAGATTGAGGTTAAACTTCTCTAAACCAGCCAACCATAATTGATTTTGGGATTGAATATCGAATTTCCTAAAACGAATCATGGGATGTTTTTCCAAAATCTTCTTCAAATAGGCATCTATGGTCAAGGATTTTTGGGATTGATTTATGTCTTGGGCATAGAGAGAAATAGGATCATAGATGCTGAGAAGAATGATCCATGGGATGATAAATATATATTCTAAATGCTTTAGGCGCATACGATCTCTCTCCATCTCCAAAATAGATATTTTGATTGGCAAAAACATCTTACCAAATTTTAGATACCTTTGCATCCCCATAATAATGCCCAAGGATTTGCTCGTAACTCATGCCTTTTTTAGACATTTCAATGGCCCCATGTTGGCACATCCCCACGCCATGCCCATATCCAGCCCCTTCAAAAATCCAAAAGCTTGGTTCTTGTTTTTTGAGATCATCTTCATCGTAGCGATCTGTTGGGAATAATTGGGGTTTTTGTTTGGCATATTGCACTTTGGCAATCCATAATCCGCTTTTGAGATGTCCCATTAACATACGATTTAAATAGGAACCACGAATCAAATGACTGCCTTTACTCCCATGGTATTTGACATCAATCACTCTGCCACTTACGCCCCTTTTGAGCACTTCTATGCCATAGACAGGACCGATATTTGCTTTGAGATTGATGTTTTTGCTCAATACTTTGCCACTGATTTTTTCTTTCCATCTAAACGTATGGGCAGGGTGTTTGCAAAAGGATTGACTTGATGGGTTTTCTATGAATTTCTTGATCTCATCGAAATCATTTAAACCTTGGGATTGGGCTTGGTCGCTATGTTGATCTTTTTTCCCTAGTAACGAACGTTTGATATTCCCACCCCACATCAAATGATAAGATTCTGTATGTCCGCCACAGGTTGAACTATACACACTGTCTACAAGTTCTTGATCTTGATCAAACAATAATAACCCTTGGGTTTCCTGAACTGCTTGATCTGTAATATCATGTTTCTTCTCTATCCCAGTATACGCTTGGCAATGCACTTGGGCACAGAAGAGAAAAGGATCTGCTCGATGTCTAGAACCAGCTTTGGCGATCAAATGCCCTCTGGCTGCAATGGCTTGTGCTTTTAAGGCATCCAAAGGTGCGGAGATATAACTCTCTGAAGGCACTACCCCTTCAAGCAAAGCTTCTGCTTCGATTTCATTGACTGTGGTCAGTAGTCCATCTGATCCTATGCTAAAATACATATCCCCTTCATAGCTTCTGCTGATGATCTTCTTTGAAGGTTGAGTTGTTTCTATATTCTCGATGGTGACAATCCCTTTGAGTGGGGCAAACCAAATCAAATCTTCGCTTCTTACCTCTATGCCACTGCCTTGTTCTACGGCAATGAGATGACCTGTTGGGTATTCCACAAGTTCAGTGATTAATTCCAGATGTTTTTCTAGCTTCTCCCCCAAAATATCAGCTTCATTTCGGGCTTCAGTATCATCCTTAAACCCACACTTACAAATCAATAGTTGTTTACTATCAAGGATTTTGCCTGTCAGTCCTACCACTGACCCAGCTTCTAATACCCTTAGATTTTGATTGAGTTTTTGTTCCCATAGTGCGACTTGTGCTTGTCTTTGGTGATTCTTGATTTGATCCAAGATCACACAAACTTCTGTTTTGGCTGGTTTCATGGGTTTTTCTAGATCTAAACTGATTTTCCAAACGCTGGGATGATCCCATTTCATGACATTTGCACTAGACCCAGATAAAAAAACTTGAACACCCCCATCGATGCGAATCCATGCTTCTTTTTGATGTTCTGCAATGGCTACACTGACAACTGGTTGATTTTGAGCATTAAAAAATACTTGTTTTTTATAGATACTCTCCAAGCGATCTTTGTGATCTTGGGCATAAGGGGGCAAGGCATATATCTGAGAAGATATCATACAGATGATGGATAATATCAATACCAATACCCTAGTCATATTACCCTTGCCTTACTTTTGATCAAAACTCAATGCCCAATGACAAGGAATAATGGCTTTTACCCTTTTTAAGATCTTGAGTTCTTCTTCTTCTAGGCAAAGCATTTCTTCTTCCATGGGTTGAAACTCTAGTCTTTCCAAGCTCATTGCTGCATCTTTGGAAATCTCAAGCATCATTCTTTCACCCCCAGCTTGATTGATCACCAGCAAATAGTAATCTCGTTCTGGCACATCGACTTCTTCTCCGCTTTCCGCTTCGATTTGTATGGCATCGATTAATTTTTCAATATCCACACTCATGTGCAAAATCTCAGTCCCTTGGGCACGACAAATCAATTTCCCTTCAGCCCCAACCCAGCCCAAAGAAATCGCATTGCTATCTGGGGGTTCTGGATGCATCAATGCTGCTTCATAATGAACCAAGTCGCACAAAGGTCCGGAGGCTGTTTGATTAAGGAATTGTGCAAATCTTCGAGCAATAGGGATTCTTTGGGGATGAGCGAGATCCCAAGGGGCAAAAACGCTGACTTGTTCAAATAATCCTTCTTCACCTAAGACCAAAGCTGTTTGGGGACAAGCTGATTTAATCCCTTCATAGGCTTGATTGACATCCCATCCTAGATTTAAATCATGCCCCAAATCATAACCCACAGCAAACATCTGTTCGGGTTCTGGTAGCATCCATTCTTGATATAAATCTCTGTACAAGTTAACCACTTTTGGTAGTGCATTGGGTTGTTGCGCCAAAATATCGATTAAATCTTCCAAAGCCACAATCGCTTCTTCATCTTCGCACTGTGCTGCAATGGTATAAAAACGCCAAGCGATATCTTGGGCGATAAGTTGTTCTTTGTTTGTGTTTAAAGGATTAGGGGCTAATCCACCTGTGAGCATCGAGCATAAACTCAGTACCCGATCTTCTAGTTCATCCAAGTCATGCCACATCCCTGTATGAGAACCATGAAATTTATCGATAAAATCCCTGAAAAACGCATCATTCATTCTTTGTTGATGCATAGAAACATAAGCCAATGCATCTGAACTGAGATCTAAACTGGCAAAGATATGGGAAATAGGTCTAGAGAACCTACGGCTTTTGGCAACAGCGCTGAGTTCATCTTTGACAAATTTAATTCCATTTTCAATGAGTTTTTGATCCATTTCATCAAAAGACCTTGGTGTTCTTGCAAGTCTTTCACAATCCCTACAATATTCTTGAAATAAAGTCCCCATCCCTTCATGCATTTCACATCTTTTGAGTTGAACTTCATCAAAAAAATACCAAAGCGCCACTGGCAAGAGTTCTGCAGTACGAGCCACTAGACTATGCATTAATGGCGTCATTGTTGGATTCCAAGCAAAACCCACGAGTGCATGACAAAGTTCATGGGCAGTCCACTTGGCTCTGTGGCCAGGGTGGAAACTCTTCAAAGATTGATCATAGCGGAAATGAAGATATTTGTGCTCCTTTAAATGACCATTTGACCATTTGACTTCTCCATCTAAATCCGGGCGATTTTCGGGTAACCAAAGTACCGGAATTGATAAATGGTTCTTATATTCAAAATGGGTGAGAAATAATGATGACTTGTTTGACAGATCCCCGATTGCTTGTGCAGCGGGTGATCGGAACAATTCAAAATTAGGTGCATTTGTAATATTAAAGTTTCTCATATCTTATCTCATGATCATCTACAAAATCCTGCATTTTCAAAGAAAAGCATTAGTCTTATAGTTTTCTTTGAGTCTATTGGCAAGTATTGATAAAAGAGCTCAAGCAAATTAGGAGATAATCAAATGAAAGAAGAGATCAAAACAATGAGTCATTCTCAAAACAATGAACAAGGGATCAAATCATCAAAAAAAGCAGTGGTTCTGCTCAGTGGGGGGTTGGATTCTACAACTTGTGTCGCCATCGCTAAATCCGAAGGTTTTGAAGTATACGCTTTGAGTTTTAGATATGGACAAAGACATGAAGGTGAATTAGAAGCTGCTGTTGATATTGCCAAGAAAATGGGGGTTAAAGAGCATTTTATTTGTGAGATCGAACTTGGGAAAATCGCCATTTCTGCACTGACCAATGAAATTGCTGTCCCCAAAAGCCGTTCGATTTCAGAAATGAGCAAGGAAATCCCAGTGACTTATGTCCCAGCGAGAAATACTGTATTTTTATCTTTTGCATTGGCATGGGCAGAAAGCATAGAAACCCGAGATATTTTTATTGGGGTGAATGCTTTGGATTATAGTGGTTACCCAGATTGTAGACCTGAATATATCGATGCTTTTATTAAAATGGCGAATTTAGGCACCAAAGGGGGACAACCTTCTTGGAGAATACATACACCTTTGATCGAATTAAGCAAAGGGCAAATCATCGCCAAAGGTTTAAGTTTAGGGGTGGATTATGCGATGACCCGAACTTGTTATGATCCAGACGATCAAGGAAGGGCTTGTGGCAGTTGTGATGCTTGTTTATTGAGATTAAAGGGTTTTGAAGAAAATGGTGCCACAGACCCAGCCCCTTACCAACAAGGGAAATAAAAATGCAATACAGAGTAAAAGAGATTTTCTATACCCTTCAAGGTGAAGGTTACCATGCAGGTAAACCAGCTGTTTTTTGTAGATTTTCGGGTTGTAATCTATGGTCGGGTTTAGAAAAAGACAGAAGTAAAGCGATCTGCCAATTCTGTGATACGGATTTTGTAGGTACAAATGGGGAAAGAGGTGGAGTTTATGATGTCAAAGCATTGATCGAACAAATCAATACATGTTGGCAAGGGGGTGATCAGCACAGATTTATCGTGTGTACAGGTGGAGAACCTTTATTGCAATTAGATGATGTTTTGATTGATGCTTTGCATGATCAAGGATTTGAAATCGCAGTGGAAAGCAATGGCACCCAAATCGCATCTCCAAAAATCGATTGGCTTTGTATTAGTCCCAAAGCCAATAGTAGATACATTCAGCAAAAAGGGCATGAATTAAAATTGGTTTATCCCCAAAGCCAAGCTTTACCAGAGCAATTTGAACACTGGGATTTTCAGCATTTTTATTTACAACCCATGGATGGTGCACAACAATTGGAAAATACGCAGAAAGCCATAGCGTATTGCCTAAAACATCCTAAGTGGCATTTGAGCATGCAAACCCATAAATACTTAAATATTCCTTAAAAAGAATCCAAATCAGCGATGGCTTCTGGATTGAGAAGCCCTAGGATTTTTCCATCAAAGGATTTACATTGATGGCTTTGTTTATTGCAAATTTTATATTGTTCTTTGGTACCATTGATATCATTAAAAGCATAATGGTTTTTGGCATCAACATAATAAGGACCACAACTTGAATCTTCAATCACATTCTTCTTTTGGGATTGATCGACTACTGTGCAAAAATGGGTATCATCACCAGAGATTTTGGAGACAAAGAGTGTGAGATGATCATCGATTTTCACGGCATCTCCACATTCTTCGCACTTGCCTTCAACTTTGGGCGCTTCTTGTGCAACAGCGACTTTTCTGGTATCTCTCTTGAGTGCAGAGATCAACCATTTTTCACCAGTGTATTCAGCATGTTCTATGTCTTTTTCAAGGAGATCTGGGTTAAAAGCTTCTTCATCATCGCTTTCAGTGCTGAGAACTGGGTCTTCAGACCATTGTAAATAGATTTTACCTAAACCATTGGCTTTTTTAATATCTTGATCGATCAATCCTTTAAATCCCATAAAATGATCAAGCTTGATTTTCTCTACCAAAACTTGGGGTTTTAATTCTTTGGTTCTTAGATCAATGGTGCTGACTTTATCACCATTTAAGAGCCAAATTAAATCCAATGATTGATGATAAGCAACAGCACCTTTTTCTTTGGAAAGCACTTTAAGTTCTTTTTCAGCACTTCTGGCCACAATCCCCTTTGCATCAGCCACAAGAAAGACACCTTCTCCCTTTGATTGATCGATTAGGTCTTGAATTTCTGATTGGAATACTGGTTCTTTGGCATACAAAGAGCAGGAAGATAAGCAGACAAATAAAAGGATTTTTTTCATTTAACATCTCCTTGGAGCTACATTAAAAAATAGACATTTAATACCATCTTGTGCGAGTTTTTCAGAGATTTGTTTTTCATGTTCTGCTGAAGTCCCCAGAATCCAAACCAAATCTCCACCACCAGCCCCAGTAGATTTACACACTCCACCTAATTTTTCAACCTTATCTTTAATGAACGTATGCATTTGTGTCCATAACTCAACTTGAGATGCTTGACTCAAGGATTTAATCAATTGTTCACCATCTTTGATCCCAGCAAAGAGCCCATCGATTAAGATTTGTTCAGCGCTATCTTGAGTCCAAAGCGCAATCATCTCTTGGGCGAGATGAGAGATCTCTTCGCAAATATGATGATATGTTGATGGGTCTGTGTTGGTTTTTACTTGTTTTACCAATGAAGAAGTAGAAGCAGATTGTCCAGACCAAGCACAAAGTAAAGGTCTGTTTAATCGATTAAGCAAAGGCTTGATCATGCCTTTGTGGCTTTCATTTAATGCAATGGCAATGGGGAAATCTCGCTCCACTGAGATCGGTAGATAAGAGTAGGCAATATAACCACCCATTGCACAAGCAGCGACATCTGCACCACTGCCTAAGCCTTGTATTTTTTGATGGATATTTTGGGTATGGAAATAGAGGTATTTGGCGTATTTTAACCCTTGTTCATCATTGACACTTGGACTTAAATCATATTCATGTAAATCTAAGGAAATAGGTGATTGATGTTGTAGGGCGAGTTGGTATTGTAGATCTAGCAATGCCATGGTAGAAGCACTGCTGCTCCCTAAACCGATTTTGCTACGTCCCCATATAGGATCATCGATACTACAATCTTCGCTATTGATGAGATATCTCCCAAAAGGTGCTTGATGATTTTGTAAAATAAATTGGACAAAAGGAAAAGGACTATTGATTTGCTCTCTAGGACCGAAGATGGCATTACCCAAAGTCCCACCATCGACTTCAAATAAAGCTTGTTCTTGATCCCAAGGCTGATATTGAGCGCTAGCACCGAGTTCAGAAGCAAAGACCATGGAATATCCCCCAGATAATACGGCATATTCCCCAAATAAAATCACTTTACCAAAACCCTTGCCTATACAAGACATTGATCCCCTCCTTTGATCGATTATGCCGTATTCATAGAGAAAAAAGAGATAAAAATCTAGATCAAATCTTTAAATTTAGTTAATATGCGCCCAAAATGATTTTAAGAGAATGAAGAGTAGTGGAGAGATGTTAAAAAATAGATATCTATGGTTATTGCTAGGCACTGTTCTAGCCCCAGTCATCATGCTAAGATTAGCTGCGTTTTATTCAGCCAGTGTGAATCTAGAAGTGCATTTGATCAGAGCCATTATTTCTGATTTGACCAGTGTTGGATTGGTCTTATTTGTGATGCAATGGGTTTTGGGGATGGGTCAAAAATTTGATCAAATCAAGCTCTCAAAGTGGATTGTGGGCTTTTTGACTTTGGCATGGCTTTTGATCAATTATGGGAATTATGAGCATATTCTTGCCAATGATTCTAATATTGATCCTACTAATTTTAAATACATGAAAAGCACCACCTTTCTCAAAGGTTCATTTGCCAATATCAGCCATCCATTGATTGCGATTCTTTGCTTTTTATTACCGATCACAAGTTTGATTTTGCTTTTTAAAGAGAGCTATCAAAAAATACATTTTGGTTTTCCTTTGATTGTTTTATCGTTAATTGCCCAAACTTGGCCTGTCGATAAAGCTCAACTTCTATGGCAACAAGAACATCCCTTGCACTCGCTCTTTAGACCCGGTGTATCTGAAGAAAAACTCAATCAATTTTTGCCAGTAGATGCAGAATTGCAAAAATCAGTACAAGCTGATCTCAAGGGCAAACCCAGATTTGAATTTCCTAAATTTGAGAAAAAACCCAATGTTCTTTTGATTATGATTGAAGGGATCAGTGGGGCGCATATTTCAGCTTTGGCACAACAACATAAAGTCAAACTCCCTTTTGATATGCCCAAACTCAGCGAATTTGCCAAGAAGAACTTTGCTGCATCTAGTTTTATCGCACATCAAAGGCAAACAGATCGTGGTGAATATTCATTGCTTTGCGGTGATTACGATAAATTATTGAGCAGAACACCCAGAATGACAGAAGTAGCTACTGCCAAAACCAATACTTCTTGTTTGCCAGATATTTTACAGAGAAATGGATATCATACGATTTATCTACAACCTGCCCCCATGAGTTTTATGATGAAAGATCGATTTATGGAAAAAGTGGGTTTTAAAGAAAGCAAAGGTGCGGATTTCTTTGTGACTGGGTATAAGAAAGGGGGATGGGGGGTCGATGATAAGGCATTTTTTGAACAAAGCTTAAAAGTATTTGAAGATCTAGAGAAGAAAAATGAACCTTGGTTTGCAGCGCTAATGACTGTGGGCACACATCATCCTTTGATTGTCCCTAGCAGTTTTGCCAAGAGAAAAAATGAAGATGAGTTTGCACATGCGATTCGATATACAGATGTAGCGCTTGCTGAATTACTCGATCAGATGAAGAAAAATGGGATGCTTGATCATACCCTAGTGATTGTGACTTCGGATGAATCAAGAGGGATCAAAGAAATCGGTGGATTGACCCGTAGTATCAGTCAAAATTGGGGTTTCTTGGTAGCTTCTCTCCCCCAAAAACTTCAATCTCCCATCATGCTCAATGAACCCTATACCCAAAGCGATGTTGCGCTCTCTGTCATCGATTATTTGGGTTTAGAGAATCAAGATCATGGCTTCCTAGGTCGTAGTTTATTCCGATCTTATGATCAACCTAGATCCATTGCATTTGCGAATATTTTCTTTAAATCCACATACTTGCTCAATGAGAAATTAGAACTCACCAAATGCAATGAAGAGATTTTGGGATGTACGCATTATCAAAGAAAAAATCAATTATTCTTTGGTCCTGGTTGGGATGAAGTTTCTGTGGATCAACAAGATCGATATGAACTTCAAAAATATGTGAATTGGTCAGTCAGAGAAAGAGGTAATACTGAAACCTTTAGACCCAAAACAAGTATGGTGACTTTAGATGTTGGCATTGTACCATTGACCCAAGAGATCAATATGGGACAATGGGTATTTGGCGGACAATTTTTAACAGCCCCAGCTGGTAAAAAAGCCATCATTGAACTAGATATGGAATTAGATGGTGAAGCTGGTGCTTTGGTGCAAATCGTGAGCCGTTTGGATATAGAACATCACAATAAATACAATACACCCAGAATCGGTCCTACAAGAGAAGGGGAAAGATATAAGCTTCGTTATTCTTATTATGATGATCAAGGCTTTAAGCAACTCGAAGGCATTACTTTTGTCACTAGATTGACCAACAAGAAATCAAGATTAATTGTACATAAAGCTGAAATTCGCTTTGAAGATGTGAAAGCAGAAGAAAAGGAATTAAAGGGTGCTGTATTAGAACAACAAGAGATTTGGGAAGAAGTAGATCGAAAGTGGCAAAAAGTTGAGTTTAATACAAGCAATGATCAAGTATTAGATTTCTTTAGCAATCATCGATACTGGTATGATGATCAATGTATTTCCATTAATGAGAAAAATGAATATATCGGTAAGAATTGTTTTGCAGCCATTACAGCCCTTGGTCCCTATGCCAATATCCCCAAAGATACGATATTAGAAAGCACTTATCATATTAAACTGATCTCTGGTAAAGCTTCCTTTATGACTGATATCAGCAGTCATCTCGGTAAGAATATTCTAGCATATAGCAGTTACACAGAAGGGAAAGTCGGAGAAATCATCACAATCACAGCCAAAACCACGCTCAAAGATGATCAAATCAATATCGAAAATCGTCTTAAAATCAAGAACTTTGCCAAAGCCCCATTTGAATTCCAACTCCTAGGCGCTTCCCTCAAAATATCCCCAGTATCTGTGCCAAAATAAAAAAATCTCTGTAAATTGTTGATTTACTCTTGTTGAATTCTCATATTTTTTTATAACATTTGATATAAATCAAAATGTGAGATGCACTAAGATGAAAAAAGTTTCAAATTCTTCTCAAAATAGAAGAGAATTTATTAAGATTGCGATAAGTTCTTTAATTTCAAGTATTTATTTAAGTTCATGTATGGATGAAGAGCAAGAAGATGGTTTATCTCAGGTTCACAAATATGCAGATCTCTTGCCTATGCTAGAAAATCGGGTACCGAGAACGATATTATCACAGATCAATCGCAATGAGATTCATGAAACCTTAAAGTTAAACCTATTGTCTGGATATTATGCAGATGATTTAGATGGGTTGATTTATTTGATTCATCCTTTGGCAACAACAAATGCACCGATTCTACTTGGGGAAGGGGTATTAAATGAGATCCGTTTTCAAGGAGATGGGGTGTATCTTAGGAGGAATATCCTTAAACCACCATGTGCTTATTTGGATGAATTGACTCAAGGGACAGAAGCAGCATTTCAAGCAAAAGATTTATTAAAGACATCCAAGGTCTATGGAAAAAGAGAGATTTTAAATACCAACCTCTTTGCATTTAAAGAGCATTTGATTTGTGCCAATGATGCTGGAAGACCTTATGTCATCGATTCAAGTTCCTTATCTCTATCTGCGCCCATCGGACATTATCATCAATGGAAAACATCTCAAGATGATGAACATATCGGATTATTTAATGCGCAACCACTGAAGGGTTATATGACCACAGCACATCCTGCTTATGATCAAGATGAATGTTTTTTTGTGAATTGGGGGATGAATATGCCTCAACTGGGGATGCAAGGATTTGTTGATTTGATCAAATGGGATGGGAAGCAGGGCTTTGATCGTTATGCTTTAAAAATGGATGGTGTCTATATTCATATTGATATGTCTGTGCATCAAATCGCATTAACAGAGCATTATGTATTGATATTAGATACAGCATTTAAAACAGAATTAGAAGATATTATGGGATTAAGTAAAACGGCTGTATCTGCACAGAAAAATGAGAGTGTGATTTATTTGGTGCCTAGGGATCAATTGATCTCAAGCCAAGGGCATTCATTGGATATTGAAGTCAAAAAGCTTTCCATCCCAAGAGAAAGTGCGCATTTTATTGCAGATTACAAACATTCTGATCAAGGTAATATCTTGATTTATCTTGCGCATCAATGTGCAAATGATGCCAGTGAGTTTATCACAGATGAAGACATACATCCAGTGACTCAAGAACCATTAGATTCTGCATTATATGGGATGTTAAGTGCGGCAACTGATATAGGTGTATTTGGTAAATATGAGATCGATCCTGACACAGCCCAATTGGTTGAAGAGTCAATCTTGATCGATCCAAGATTTTATGGTGGGCCGAATCTCTATACTTTGGCACCTCATGTGGATGATTTAAGATATATTTGGTTATTGAGTTTTGGTATATGGGATGAAATGAGATGTCAAAGGGTAGAAAAGGCCTATGAAAATTATGCATATCGACAAATCCCTTTGGCAGAACTCAAATCACAGCCAGCTTGTTTAACAATGGTGTCTTTGCAAGATTTTAAGATCATCGATTCTTTTGATTTCCCAGCTGGTCGATTTCCATCAACCCCTACATTTATGCCTAGGAAGAATGCAGTCAAAGCGGATGATGGTTATTTGATTGTTATGGTGTTTTCGGATGATACTAGTTTAAGTAATGGGAGTGGGCATGAAATATGGGGATTTGAAGCCAATCGTTTATCTCAAGGACCAGTATTTAGGCTTTCACATCCTCAATTTAAAATGAATTTAAGTCTTCATTCTCAATATTTTTCAAGTCCCCCTCAATATTCACATGAAATGGATATGGACTTATTGGGTGATTATCAAGATCGCTTGGTTCAATTAACAGCAGATCAAAAAGCGCTTTTTGAAAAAGCGATTTCTATGTTTAATCAAAAATTATAGACCAGCTGCAGATCTAAGTTTAGCAGCCATATCGATTTCTTCCCATCTAAATCCCATATCTTCTCTACCAAAGTGACCATAAGCAGCTGTTTTTTGGTAGATGGGTTTTCTCAAATCTAAGTGCTTGATAATCCCCATAGGTGTAAGTGGGAAGAGATCATTGATCAATTGAGCGATTTTTTCTTCTGGGATACGGCTGGTACCAAAAGTATCTACACTAACACTCACTGGTTTAGCCACACCAATAGCATAAGCGATTTGTACTTCTACGCGATCAGCCAAACCTGCAGCTACAACATTTTTAGCGACATATCTAGCCATATAAGCGGCACTACGATCTACCTTGGTTGGATCTTTACCACTGAATGCACCACCACCATGTCTACCCATACCACCATAGGTATCTACAATGATTTTTCTCCCTGTTAAACCGCAATCGCCCATGGGGCCACCGATGACAAAACGACCTGTAGGATTGATGAAATATTGGGTATCATTAGTCACCAAAGCTTTGGGGAGTATAGGATCAATCACAAGCTTTCTGACTTTATCACATAGATCTTTGTGTTCAATGTTTTCGGAATGTTGGGTAGATAAAACAACAGCAGTGATGCGATTGGGTTTACCATCAACATATTCCACAGATACTTGGCTCTTGCCATCAGGTCTTAATTCTGGGAATGTCCCATTTTTACGAACTTCAGATAATTTCTTGGTGAGTTTATGTGCCAAAGAAACAGGAGTAGGCATAAATTCTTTGGTTTCATTACAAGCATAACCAAACATCAAACCTTGATCACCAGCACCATCACGATCTACACCGATTGAAATATCCAAAGATTGACCATCTACTGCCATCAAGATCGCACAAGTATTTCCATCAAAACCGATCTTAGAATCAGTATACCCGATTTCATTGACTGTTTTACGTACAATCTCATTGAAATTGATGTTCTTCGCTGCAGAAGTGATTTCTCCAGCAAGCATCACATAACCAGTTTTCACCAATGTTTCACAAGCAACACGACTGTAAGGATCTTGAGCCAAATAAGCATCAAGTACAGCGTCAGAGATTTGATCAGCCATCTTGTCTGGGTGGCCTTCTGTTACAGATTCAGAGGTGAAAATAAAGCTTCTAGCCATTTTTTTTATCATCCTTATTGTTATTTATAAAGAACTTATATGTTTTTTTGATGAAAGGTTTTTAACAAAAAAAAATGCAAAAAACAAATGATTTCTCTAAAAAAGAGTGAAGGCAAAGAATAAAAAAAGCTTGTTTTTTCATAAAAAAATGTAATAATTTGGTATATTTTAAAGCTAAGGTTTAAGAAGTAAAAATGGTATCAATTGTATTGATGTGTTTCCTGATTTGTTTGGTTCTACCATTATTTTTCTCATTGATAGAGAGTAGAAAAAAACAATTAGATCTAACAGATGATGGTTACTGGACGCTTTCTAGAGCGTTACTTGGTGGAAGCCATATCAAATGGTTAGGGGATCCTAATGTTGTGGTTTGGTTTGAGCATGAGAAAAGACAATGTAGAATACATAGTTTTAAAAAAGCTGGAGATGTGAGGTATTATCTAGAAGGCCGAGTTTATTTGGATAGACCCATTCGATTTGCAGCGAGATTATGTCAACCCCATCAAGCGCCTACTGTGCCTACATTAAGCAATCTAGAACCAAGTAATGATTTTGTGAAAAATGATGATTATAAGATGTTCTCTATAGAAACCACAGATACTAAGAAATTGAATTATTGCTTAGATATGTTGGATATGAAGAGTGCTCTTAAAGACATCAACAAAACATTAAACTCTTCACAAGTAGAGATTTGGTTACTCAATACGGGTTTGGTGATTCGTATGCTTGTCAATGAAGATTTAAGTGCTGGAGATGCGGTAGAGAAATATGGACCTCAACTCAGCATGAAACTCAGGGAATTATCGGATGCACTTGCTGATTTTTCATATAAACTGAAGATTTTTAGTTTACCTGAAGGGGAATGTTTGGTCAGTGCAGTATCTCTTAGGGATTTTAGTGATTTATGGGAATGTCCAAGTTGTCATCAAAAAATGAGCCGAAGTGCCATGGAATTGATGAAAGGTTGCTTTACACCTCATTGTGATCAATCAATCGATGGTGTGCCTTTGGAGATTATTCAAGAATCAAGTGCTTTTGTGGATTTAAACCACGATGATTCATTTCATTTTGACACTAGAAATTAATTCATTTCAACAAATTTGGAGACAATATGTTTCGTAGACTCACAGTATTACTTGCTCTTTTAGTATCAACTCAAATTCAAGCACAAGAAACACAAGCAGTTGTACCTCAACCGGTAGAAGTTCAAGTTCAACCTGCTCAAACTCAACCTGTTCAACCCGTTGTAGAACAAGCTCAACCCGTTGTAGAACAAGCTCAACCTGTTCAACCCGTTCAACAAGCTCAACCCGTTCAACCCGTTGTAGAACAAGCTCAACCAGCTCAACCCGTTCAACCAGTTATAGAACAAGCTCCAGTTCAACCCATTCAACCAGTTCAACCAGTTCAACCAGTTCAACCCGTTATAGAACCAGCGCCAGTTCAAGCGCAACCCCAAGTAGCAGAGTTAAACAATCAACCTGTGCTTACAGCAGATCCTCAACTCCTAGGAAAATGGACTGTGGATATTAAAGAAGTGAAAAAACTAGAGATCTATCAAAAACTGAATGCAGAACAACAAGAAGAAGTATTATCGCTATTAAGCAAAATCTCTTTAGAATGGACTCAAACATCAGCAGTCAAAGCGATTTTCAATCATAATGAAGTTGTGGGTTCTTATGAAATACAATCAAAGAATCAAAATACTTATATCATCAAAACCACAATGAAGAATGCCACTGAAGTGATCGAGTTTGAAATCACGGGTGATAAAAAAGCAGTATTAAATCCTAAAACCAAGATCTTACCTTTAGAGAAGATTTAATCATTTTATTTTAAGATCATTCTAAAACCTAAACCAGCGGTTTTCCATTGAGTCGAAGATTGATTGCGTTTATGAATAGACAATGATTCTTCAACAGATGCCCATCCACCTCCTCTACTTGTTCTTACCTTATCTTCTTGAGGGTCAACACAATTAAAATCAGAGCATTTCGCGTTTCCGTTGATGGGGGCACTGATATAATCTGCATCATATTCATCTAAAGTCCATTCAGCTACATTACCAGCCATATCACACAAGCCTTGTTTGCTATTTCCCAATATTGTACTGCATACAGGAGAAGTATATCCTACACAGTCTATATTACGAGATTGTTGATAATTAGCCAAATCACAGTTTGCACTCAGTTGTCCCCAAGGAAATCCTGTGATTTCACCTTGAGATGAAGCTGCATATTCCCATTGTGCTTCACTGGGCAAATCTCCACCTAACCATTGACTAAAAATACGAGCTTGTTTCCAATCAATACAATTTACAGGGTGGTGATCTCGTGTCAAATCTCCCCAATTGCAATATATTCTATCGCTTTGAAGATCTGGTTCACTACACACCCCCACTTCTACGCATTTTCGATATTGGGCATTGGTAATCTCTGTTTTACTCATATAAAATTTTTTTGCAATCTCAACTTGGTGCATGGGTTGAGCATCATCAAACATCCCCCCCATGATAAAATATCCTTGCTTGAGTTCGATGAAATCAATATTTGGACAATCTGGTTCGCATGGCTCTCTTCTACAGTTCTGATCAATTTGATCACCAAAGATTTCGAGTGCATTGGGATGTATTTCAGGATC
>JACCDO010502741.1_pt1 | contig 24208 bp, 22 predicted proteins | sample 7446101 | NCBI WGS metagenome assembly JACCDO01 (sample SAMN15323440, study PRJNA562643) | freshwater metagenome | isolation source: river surface water | place: USA:Blue River Watershed | collected 2017-08-16
AGTGTGCGCGGGGTTTGATAGATGGTGGTTCTGATGCATTATTGATTGAAACAGCACAAGATCTTTTGCAAGCTAAAGCAGCAATTAATGGCGCAAGAGCTGCCATCTCTAAAAGCGGCAAAGATATCTTATTAATTGCGCAAGTAACTGTTGAGACCAATGGCACGATGCTTTTAGGTTCAGAGATCGGAGCAGCTTTAAATGCCCTGCAACCATTGAATATTGATTTAATCGGTTTGAATTGCGCAACTGGTCCATTGGAGATGAGCGAACACCTGCGCACATTAAGTTTGAATACCGAGATAGGTATATCGGTTATGCCTAATGCTGGACTACCAATTTTGGGGGAAAAAGGCGCACACTACCCACTCTCTCCTGAAGAGTTAGCTCAATCACTTTCAAATTTTGTAAGAGATTACAAAGTGAATTTAGTTGGAGGCTGTTGCGGTACGACTCCTGACCACTTGGCATCAGTCGTTAAAAAAATTAAATCAGAAAAGGTCCAGAAGCGCAGCGTCCGTGTTGAAAGTGGCGCATCATCTTTATATCAATTCGTTCCATTCCGCCAAGATAAAACTTATTTAGCCATTGGTGAAAAAACTAATGCCAATGGTTCTAAGGCTTTCAGAGAGGCCTTGTTGGCAGATGATTGGCAAAGTTGCGTCGAGATCGCCCGTGATCAAATTCGTGATGGTGCACATATGCTTGATTTGTCTGTTGATTATGTAGGGCGTGATGGTGTAGCTGACATGAGTAAATTAGCTCATTTATTCTCAACCGCATCTACTTTGCCTATAGTCCTAGATTCAACTGAACCGTTAGTTCTGGAGGCTGGATTAAAACAATTAGGTGGCAGATCAGTTATTAACTCAGTTAATTTTGAGGATGGCGATGGAGAAAATTCAAGATTTGCAAAGATTATGCCGTTGGTCAAAGAGCATGGCGCCGCAGTTATTGCACTGACGATAGATGAAGAAGGTCAAGCAAGAGACAAAGATTGGAAGTTGCGAGTAGCAAAGAGATTGATCGAAAAGCTAACCAAGGAGTGGGGCATGAATCAAGGAGACATCATTATTGACATGCTCACTTTCCCGATCGCCACTGGCCAAGAAGAGACCAGGCGCGATGGCATTGAAACTTTATCTGCAATTAAGGATTTGAAGAGGGAATACCCCGATGTTCAAACTACTTTGGGTATTAGCAATATATCGTTTGGTTTAAACCCGGCTGCTCGTATAGTTTTAAATTCAGTTTTTCTGGCAGAAGCGGTGAAAAATGGGTTGGATTCAGCGATTGTTCACCCATCGAAGATAATGCCAACTCACAAAATTAGTGAGGAACAAATGCAGATCGCACTAGATCTGATTTATGATCGCAGGCAATACGCCGAAAATGGTGATCTGATATTTGATCCGCTCAGTAAATTACTGGAAATTTTCTCTGGAGTAGAAGTCACTTCAAGTAAAGAGAGTCGTGCAGCGGATTTAGCTGCATTGCCGCTGACCGATCGTTTACAGAGAAGAATTATCGACGGAGAAAAGGTCGGTTTAGAAGAGGATCTTCAAGAGGCGTTAGGGCAGAACTACTCCGCATTAACAATTATTAATGATTATCTTCTAGCTGGTATGAAAACTGTTGGTGAGTTATTTGGTAAAGGCGAAATGCAACTGCCCTTTGTTTTGCAATCTGCTGAGGTGATGAAGAGTGCGGTGGCGATTCTAGAACCCTATATCGAGAAGACCGATGATGCGGGCCGAGGAAAGATTCTTCTTGCCACTGTTAAGGGGGATGTTCATGACATCGGAAAAAATTTGGTTGACATTATTCTTTCAAATAATGGATATGAAACTGTGAATATCGGAATTAAACAAACTGTTAATCAAATCATTGATGCAGCAGAAAGCAACAATGTGGATGTTATCGGCATGAGTGGTTTGCTGGTTAAATCTACGGTAATAATGAAGGAAAATCTTGAGGAGTTAACAGCTCGAGGTTTATCGAAAAAATGGCCGGTTGTACTAGGGGGAGCAGCACTAACCCGATCCTTTGTGGAGCAAGATTTGGCAGAAAAATTTGATGGCACAGTTCGTTACGCAAAAGATGCCTTTGAAGGTTTGCGCTTGATGGATACATTTATGGCAATCAAAAAAGGCGTTCCTGGGGCTGAACTGCCGCCACTGAAGAAACGTGTTACAAATGCCAGAAACATTGATTCTCAATCATTATTGGATACGCGACGAAGCGATGTTGCAGCTGATAATCCAGTTCCAACTCCTCCTTTTTTTGGAAGTAAGGTTGTAAAGGGAATCGCTCTTAATGATTACTCGCAAATGCTTGATGAACGTGCCTTGTTTCTGGGTCAGTGGGGTTTAAAGGGTAAAGATTTTGAAACAATGGCAGAGGAGGAAGGCCGACCTCGTTTACGCTCTCTACTCAATGAGGTGCAATCAAAAAGCTGGTTAAATGCTGCGGTAACTTACGGATATTTTCCGTGTTACAGCGAAGGTAATGATTTGGTGATTTTGCATCACGATGGAGATAAGAAAGGATCGGAACGGACTAGATTCTCATTCCCAAGACAATCCCGTGATCGTAGATTGTGTTTGTCTGATTTCTTCCGTAGTAAAGATAGTGGGGAATTAGATGTTGTATCTTTTCAGATAATCACTATGGGCCAATCAATCAGTGATGCAATCACTTCACTATTTAATCAAAATCTCTATCGTGAATATCTGGAGTTGCATGGCTTGTCTGTTCAATTGACTGAAGCACTTACGGAGATGTGGCACGCTAGAACTCGTAGCGAACTTGGCTTCAGCGCAGAAGATAATGAGGATCTTAAAGAAATTTTTAATCAAGGTTACCGCGGTTCACGATATTCATTTGGATATCCAGCATGCCCTGACCTGTCCCAACAAATTCAATTAATGGAACTTCTTGAGCCACAGAAGATTGGTGTGACATTGTCGGAGGAGCATCAGTTACATCCAGAACAATCCACGACTTCGATAGTTCTGCATCACCCAGAAGCAAAGTATTTCAACGCCTCATGAGTGCAGTGCTTTTCGATATGGATGGAACCTTGGTTGATTCTGAACCTTTGTGGTTAGAAGCAGAGATCGAGGTAATGCGCAACGAAGGTTGTATATGGACCGCTGAAGATCAATTGGCTTGCCTTGGCGGACCAAGAGCTAAAACAGAACGTATCATGCAAGAGAAAGCTGGTCGGAAAACGCCGGATGGTTACTTCGGCAATCAATTAGATGAGTTGATGGAGGTAAAACTAGCAAACCAGTTGCAATTAGTTCCTGGTGCAATTGATTTACTAACCGAATGTAAGTCCAATAATTTAAAATCTGCTTTAGTGACCGCCAGTGGCAGGCGATTGATGAATGTGGTAGTAAAAAGCTTCCCTCGGGACTTATTTGATGTTGTTGTGAGTGGTGACGATGTCGAGAATTCAAAGCCAGATCCAGAGCCTTATCTGACAGCGGCTAAATTATTATCAGTTGATATTAAAAAATCTGTCGTTATCGAAGATTCTTTAACTGGGGTTACCTCTGGACTAGCATCTGGAGCACAGGTGATAGCCATTCCACATCTAGTTAATATTCCCAAGCATAAAAATTTAAGGATAGTGAGCAAATTATCCGATATCACTTATTCCAATTTAATCAATTGGTACCCATTTTTGAAGGAGGCGTAAGTGATTGACCGCAATTTTAAGTACGGCGATAGAGTGCAGTTCACCGACGCCAAAGGTAAGTTGTACTCGATTACATTGCAACCAGGCGGGGAATGGCATACCCATAAAGGTTGGCTTAAACATGATGAGATCGTTGGAAAACCTGAAGGATCTATATTCATAACAAATGGGGATTTGAAGTTTCAGGCCTTTCGCCCTCTGCTTGGTGATTATGTTTTATCAATGCCTCGTGGTGCGACGATCATTTATCCAAAAGATGCGGCGATGATTTTAGGCTTGGCAGATGTTAAGCCAGGTGTACGAGTTTTGGAATCTGGCATTGGATCTGGTGCTTTAACTTTATCCCTAGTGCGAGCTGTTGGTGAGGATGGTTTTGTTCGTTCGATCGAGATAAGAGATGATTTTGCGCAAATATCCAAACAGAATGTAATCAATTATTTCGGTGGTGAACCCAAAAACTGGGAGTTAGTTGTTGGTGGATTTCAAGAACAACATTTTGAACCAGAATGGGATCGAGTTATTCTCGATATGTTGGCACCTTGGGAATGCATTGAAGCGGCCGCACAAGCTTTAGTACCTGGCGGAGTAATTTTGGCGTATGTAGCAACAACTACTCAACTATCACGTTTTGCGGAGGCATTAAAGGAGAGTGATTTGTTTACTGAGCCTGAAAGTTCAGAAATTATTGTGAGAGGTTGGCATCATGAAGGCCTTGCAGTTCGTCCGCAACATAGAATGATTGGCCACACCGGATTTTTAACAATTGCTAGACGAATGGCGCCTGGGGTATCAGTATTGCAACGCCGCAGAAGACCATCTAAGGGAAGTTACGGCGCTGCAGAGTAAAAGGGTTAAGAAACCTTAATTAAATCAACTACAAAAATTAGGGTCTCATTTGGTGCGATCGGACCTGATCCACTTTCACCATAACCTAATGAAGGTGGAATGATTAACAAACGACGTCCACCCTCCTTCATGCCTGGAATTCCTTGTTGCCAACCAGCGATAACTCCGCTCAGCGGGAAGGTAGCTGTTTGGCCGCCATCCCAAGAGGATTGAATAACTTGACCGGTGCTCCAAGTCATTAAAACATAGTGAACCTCTAATGTTGATGTAGCTATTGCCACGGCACCTGTACCAACGATTATGTCCTTGCTTTGCAGACCGTTTGGAGCTTCACCTGATAAAGCACCAATGACTGGGGCTTGTCCTGCCGTGGATGTCACTGATGGAAATAGGAACGGCTTAGATTGGTTGCCTGACATAGATTCAACTCCTCCATCTGTTGAGCATGCTGTTAGTAATACAAGAACAGAAGCCAATGCGACCGCCTTTGTGAGTTTAATTTTTCCCATCATCACAGCCAATCCGATCCATAGTAATTTGTATGGATAATCTTATCCTGTGAGTGCGGATAAAACTGAGAGATTAATCAATCTAACTCTTGGGTTGCTTTCCAGTAAACGATACTTGACCAAAAATGAGATATTTCGAAGTATTGCAGGCTACAACGGATCGCCTGAAACTATGGAGCGAATGTTTGAGCGGGATAAAGATGAACTCCGCAGCCTAGGAATTGAGATTGAAGTTGGACAGCTAGATCCCTTATTTGAGGATGAACAAGGTTACTTAATTAGAAGCGCAAACATTCAAATTCAACCGCATGAGTTTTCCAAAGAGGAAATACTCTTGATGATGATGGCAGGCAATCTATGGCGGGAGAGCGCCTTAGCAAATTTAACAAAAAATGCACTCATCAAAGTGGCTTCCTTGGATGGCGGAGTTGGTTTCAACAAAATTCCATTACCCGTGATAAATGATGAAAGTTTCAACTTCAGTTCCTTTGAAAAGATTATTCAATCCATATTAAACAAGAGATTTATATCCTTTACATACAAGGATAGGAGTCGGACAGTGGCACCGCTGGGATTGAAAAATGTAGCGGGATTTTGGTACCTGATTGGTCAGGAGGGTGATTCTGAAATTAAGGTATATAAATTAATAAGAATCCAATCGGAGATATCGATCAATAAATCGCAACACCAATTTGTAAGACCAGTTGATTTTGATCTGAATAATTATTTGCAAAGTGATTTAAAAGGTAGATCAAGAAAAGCCACATTAAGAATTCGTGAAAACCGGGTCAATGCCCTCAGGTATCGTGGCGAAGTAACCCACGTTGAAGATGGTTGGGATTTACTGGAGATTGAATTTGAAGATGTGGCAGAGTTTGCAAGAGAGATACTTTGGTACGGCGATGATGTTTATGTTCAAGCACCAGAAGATCTTAGAGATCACCTAATTTCGCAATTAGAAAAGATTACTAATGGCCGATAGCGCACTAACTAGGGTGGCAAGGGCGATGGATATTATTCCCTTTGTTTTAGAAAACCCGGGAATAGGAATTACTGATTTAGCTTCACGATTTGAAGTTAGCGAAAAGCAAATAATTAAGGATCTTGATTTAATTTTTCTCTGTGGTCTACCAGGATACACCCCCTACGAGTTAATTGATTTAACCTTTGATGATGGTGCAGTAACAATTATTGATCCACAGCTTTTTGACAAACCACGAAAATTCTCTGAAACAGAGTGCGTGATTATTTTGCTTGGCCTATCTATCCTAAAAAATTCAATTACCGATCCAAGTCAGATTATCGTTATTGACAAACTTACCAAAAAACTAGCTAGTAAATACAACGTCGCAGATAATGCTGTTGTTAAAGAGCCAACTAAACCCAAATATTTTGCTGAAATCCTTAAGGCAATAAGTAATGAAGATCTACTTCTTATTGATTATTCTTCGATTTCAGATGACCAAGTTTTAAAACGGACTATTAAACCGCAACGCGTTATCATAAAAAACGGGAACTATTACCTTTTTGCAGTTGATCAAGAGCTCGCAGCAGATAGAATTTATAGGATCGATCAAATTAGATCTTTGAAAATGGCCGATACTGTTCCTCTGAATCAGATATCTGCAAATTCGGAGGTGGAAAACATCTCCTTTAAATTAAAAGTCAGCGAGCAATTATTGACCGAAAAGTATCGGGAGATCTTCACAGAAATCAGTCATCTAACAGATGGATATATTGTGGAAGGTAAGATTTCAAATTTGCAATGGTTGCACCGTTGGATTCTCAGGTATTCCTCGGTAATAGAAGTAATCGAGCCATTATCCTTACGGGAGACGATTAGAAATCGAGCCCAAGCAGCGTTGGATCTCTACCGTTAATAACTCTTTCGGTTGCGTCTCGGTGTAAGATAGCAATATGAATCTAGAGAAACCTTGGCATATCCTCGTATTAATTATCGTAGCGGTCCTCCTTTTTGGCTCTAAGCGGCTGCCAGATTCAGCTCGTTCACTTGGCCGTTCACTTCGTATCTTCAAAAGTGAAATGAAGGAGTTAAACAAGGATGATAATGATTCAGATGGTGAAAAAAAACCAAATAGCAATAAATAGCTAACACTTAGTTATGGCTAAAGCACGTGGTCTTTCGATGCCACTTATGGATCACGTCCGTGAGTTTCGAGGCAGATTTTTAAAATCACTTCTGGCAATTACTCTTTTTTCGGTATTTGGTTGGGTTTTTTATCAATCAATTATCAACGAATTAGTTAAACCCTTCTGCGATCTTCAAGCGATTGACGCCAAGAGTGCGCAGCATTGTGGGGATTTGTACATCAATGGATTAATCGGACCTTTTAATTTACATATCAAAGTGGCCTTTATTTCTGGCGTCATTCTCTCTGCGCCAATCTGGCTCTATCAAATTTGGGCTTTTATAACTCCGGCACTGCACAAACGAGAAAGACGTATTGCAATCTTTTTTGTTTCAGTTGCCACCCCCTTATTTTTAACCGGAGCACTTTGTGCATACTTGTTATTACCTCACGCAGTTAAAACGCTACTTGGCTTTACTCCAAAAGATCTGGGGAATCTTGTTCGTTTTGATGAGTATCTAGATTTCGTCATGCGCTTGATTTTGCTATTTGGAATCGCCTTTGTTTTGCCGCTTTTTCTTTTATTATTAAATTTAATCGGATTGATATCCGGGAAATCTATCTTGAAACCTTGGCGATTTGCGGTGTTTACGATATTTCTATTCACAGCTGCATTCACGCCAACTCCAGATCCGGTAACCATGACAGTTTTAGCAATTCCGATTTGTTTGCTCTATTTCCTATCTGGAGCATTCGCAATCGTGCTAGATAAACGCAGAAACAAAAAGGATCTCTTATCAGATGATGCAGCCTCAATAATCGACAAACCTGAAAAAATCTGATGTGGTTGCTCGTATTAAATCGCAAATCTGGAAGAGGTCGAGTAGATCGTAAAGTAGATAAATTCACATATCTTTGTCGCAAAAATAATGTCCCGTATAAAATTATTGATAAAAACTCCGTGGAATTAACACATGAGGCAATCCAGAAATCTATCGCCGAAGATCAGATAAGCACGGTAATCGCCTTTGGTGGAGATGGGCTGGTATCGCTTTGTTTACAAAATGTTGCAGAAAGTAGTATTGGTTTATCGGTGGTACCTACCGGAACTGGCAATGATTTTGCTAGGGCAATTGGAAATTACGGTAAGTCAGTAAATCAAATATTTTCAAAAATTATTTCAACTAAGCCATCTCCACTAGATCTTGGGCTAGCTTACGGCAATAACGGTAGACGTTATTTCGTTCAAGTGCTCAGTAGTGGTTTTGATGCTTCAGTTAATGAGTTGGCAAATCAAATCAAGAGCCCAATCGGGAAACTCAAGTACACCTATGCGATGTTAAGAAAACTTCCTGGTTTCCAGGAGATTGATTATGAGATCAAAACCGAGACCGAGAATTTAAAAATTAAATCAATGCTGGTCGCTGTTGCCAATGGCAATAGTTATGGTGGAGGAATGAAGATTTTGCCTTCTGCTTCATATCAAGATGGCGAGCTAGATTTACTGTATGTTGACCGGGTATCAAAATTAACCTTACTGTAGATTTTTCCATTAGTTTTTACAGGTTGGCATTTGAAACATCCGGCGGTGCATGTGTTAAAAGCTAAAGAGATCGAATTAAAAGGAAATACAAAGGCTTACGCTGACGGAGAGTATGTATCCGATTTACCGATGAAAATTGGTGTTAAAAGGGATGCACTCCTCACTTGGGTTAGTTCATGAATTTAACGCCATCAGAGAGTTATGCTCGGCATAAACAATCAACACGTTTTCCCACTACAGCAACATTTGCTAATAGTTTTCCCTTTGCTTTAGATGATTTTCAGATCTCTGGTTGTCGAGCGCTGGAGAGCGGAAAAGGTGTTCTGGTCGCAGCGCCAACCGGGGCTGGTAAAACAATTGTTGGTGAGTTTGCGGTTGATCTAGCTATGAAGTCCAATACTAAATGTTTTTACACAACCCCGATAAAGGCCTTATCTAATCAAAAATACTCGGAGTTAGTTAACCGATATGGTGAATCCAAAGTTGGATTATTAACAGGGGATACCTCGATCAACTCAGAGGCGCAAATAGTGGTGATGACTACTGAAATTCTGCGGAATATGATCTACGCAAATTCATCAACTATTGAGAAACTTCGATTCGTGGTTATGGATGAAGTGCACTATCTTGCAGATAAGTTTAGAGGTGCAGTTTGGGAAGAAATTCTGATTCATTTGTCAGAGTCAGTTCAGGTGGTTTCTCTTTCAGCGACCGTGTCCAACGCTGAGGAGTTCGGTGAGTGGTTACAAACTGTAAGGGGCGAAACAGAGATTATTGTTTCTGAAATTAGACCTGTTCCACTTTATCAGCATGTTTTATTTGGCAATAGATTAATTGATCTATTTGATGAATCAATGAAACTAAATCCGGAGTTAACCAAATTAGAACGAGAGACCTACCGACAAGTAAGAGGAAATTGGCGTGAAAAACCAAAGGGACCTAAAACTTTAAGTCGAGCTGAAGTTATCGAGAAATTAGACCGCGAAGGGTTATTACCGGCTATTACCTTTATTTTCTCAAGAAAGGCTTGTGATGCAGCGGTTAAACAATGTTTGCACTCGGGGATCAGATTAACAAATGAAAAAGAAAGAGTGAGAATTAGAGAGGTTGTAGCAAGAAACATCAGTAATTTAGCTCAAGAGGATCTTACTGTTTTGGGGTATCACGAATGGCTCGAGGGGCTAGAGCGCGGTATCGCTGCCCACCACGCCGGATTGCTTCCCGCCTTTAAAACAACAGTTGAGGAATTGTTTCAAGAGGGTTTAGTAAAGGCGATATTCGCTACTGAAACTTTAGCTCTAGGTATCAATATGCCTGCGCGAACTGTTGTACTTGAGAAATTATCTAAGTGGAATGGTGAAGCACATGTTGCAATTTCAGCAGGTGAGTACACGCAATTAACCGGTAGAGCAGGCCGGAGAGGTATCGATATCGAAGGAAATGCCGTAATTTTGTGGAACAACGATCTTGATTCAAATTCAGTAGGCGGTTTAGCATCAACGCGGACTTATCCATTAAAAAGTTCATTCAAACCAAGTTATAACATGACTGTTAATTTGATTTCTCAATTTGGTTCAGAACGGGCCAGATCCTCACTTGAATCATCTTTAGCGCAATTTCAAGCTGATAAAGCTGTTGTTGGTTTGGCCAAACAAATAAGAAAAAGTGAGAAAATCCGCGACGATCTATTTAAGGAAAGTAGTTGTCACCTAGGTGATTTCTTAGATTACGCCCAAATGCGTGCAGACATTAAAAAATTAGAGGTAGTTTCTCGAAAGGATCGCAGGCGCAGAATCGAAGCGGAGGAGGAGATATCCTCAATTCGAAGGAGATTAAAATCCCATCCATCGCATTCCTGCCCAGATCGCGAAAGTCACGCCAGATTCTCTGAAAAGGCCCATCGAATACAGCGAGAGATTGATACTTTAACCGAGAGAATTAATACGAGAACAAATGTAATTGCTAAACGTTTTGATCGAATTAAGTTAATTTTGAATGATTTGGGATATATTCAAAATGGCGAAATTTCCCCAAGTGGAAAATTACTTGCAAAAATATATGGTGAAACTGATCTGCTAATAGCTGAGTCAATAAGAGAGGGTGTTTTCACCGAACTTTCCGCAATTGATCTAGTTTCGGTAATTTCAGCCTTTGTCTACGAATCTCGTTCAGAGGAGGTAACAAAGCTGCCACGAGGTGAGATTGCAGAGGCGCTAGCAAAGATTAGTAAAATATATGGAAAACTTTTCAATATCGAAAATGATCATAATTTAGAGCCCATGCGAGCTCCCGATTTCGGTTTTTGTTGGCCTGCCAGAGGTTGGGCAAATGGACAATCTCTAACCTCCGTATTGAAGGATTCTGATCTAACTGTTGGAGATTTTGTTCGAAATATTAAACAGATAGTTGATCTATTGCGGCAATTAAGAGGTGCTGTTCCCGAACTTCAATTTACTATCGAAGATGCTCTGAAACGAATTGACCGCGGTGTCGTAATTTATGCAGGTGCCGCTGTATGAGTTTACTTCTTTTGGATAGTGCTTCGCTTTGGTATCGGGCTTATTTCGGCATGCCTGACACATTAGTGTCACCCAAAGGGGATCCAATAAATGCAATTCGTGGTTTTTTGGATATGAGTGCAAAGTTGATAGGTATATACAAACCTAATCGATTGGTTGCCTGTTTGGAGGGTGATTGGCGACCATCATGGCGAGTGGATTTATTTCCTGGATATAAAGCAAACAGATTGGATGAAGATGGCGAAGAGGAGGAGCCAGATACATTATCTCCCCAGATACCGATACTGCTTGATGTGCTAGATGCATTTGGAATTGAAAGCTTTGGCGTAGATGATTATGAGGCAGATGATGTCATTGCTACATTGAGTAAAACTGAAAAAGGACCGATCAGAATTGTTACTGGCGACAGAGATCTTTTTCAGTTAGTAGATGATAAGAAAGATGTAAAGATCGTCTATCTTGCTAAGGGATTGACCAATCATGATTTAGTTGATTCAAAATGGGTTTCCGATAGGTATGAAATTCCAGGGGATAGGTACGCTTTATTTGCCTCTATCCGAGGAGATGCCTCAGATGGTTTACCTGGTTTGAAAGGTATCGGCGAGAAAGGAGCTGCCCTTCTAGCAAATACATTTAGCGATCTAAATTCAATTGTTAAAGCCGCAAAGAATGGCGATGATCGAATTAAAGCATCCTTAGCAAAAAAAATTATCGAAAGTGAAGATTATGCAAAGGTTGCTCCAACTTTAGTTAACTGCGCAACGAATGTTCCAATTCCAGATATTAACGAGGATTTGAACTCTCAGAAAATGAATATTGAGTTAATTAGAGATTTACAAAAAGAGCATGGGTTGGGCGCCAGTATTGATCGATTAATTTCAGCGATTGAGAGCTTATAGATGCGATTCTTTGTTGCCTTATTGCTTGGTGGATTAACCTCACTAGGATTCGCGCCATATGAATATTGGTTTATCCCAGTTATATCTCTCTCCATTTTATTTAATATTCTTAAAGTAAACAAATTAAAAAAAAGATTAGCTATCGCGCAACTATTTGGTCTTGGTCTACTGTTACCTAATCAATTTTGGACCGGAACTTATGTTGGGAACATGCCATGGCTAGTTTTGGCAGTTATGCAATCCTTTCTATTTCTGCCATTTGCAATAGTGTCACCTCGAGCTGGTCGGTTCAATCCTTGGTTATTTAGCAGCGGGGCAGTGGTATCTGAATTATTACTAAGAACTATTCCTTTCAGCGGGTTTGGTTGGAGTCGAATTAGTTTTACACAAGTCAATGGGCCATTTTCATCTCTGTACCCATTGATTGGCAGCGCTGGCGTCATATTTGTATTGGCATTTTTGTTATCTCACCGTAAATTGTTGCCTTTTTTTCTGATTATTTTCTTTATTACCGCGGTTAATCTGTATCCGAATTCGCTTCAGAAATCAGGAGAGTTGAAAGTTGCCCTGGTGCAAGGGGGGGTTACTAATTTGGGGCTTAGTTTTAACTCTACTCCTCGTGAAGTTTTTCAAAGGCATCTGCGGCAAACACAATTAAAAATCAAAAGCAGCCAAGTTGATCTTGTAATTTGGCCGGAGAATTCAGTTGATATAGATTTATTTAGCAATTCTGATATTCAAAAAACATTAATTGAAACCTCTAGGATGTTAAAAACCCCCATTTTGGTTGGTGGAATAACAAGGGTAAATGGGGATTTGCAAAATATTTCAGTTTTATTTGATCCGCAAGTGCAAAATACCTATGTCAAGCGCTACCTAACACCCTTTGGCGAATATATTCCTTTGAGAAGTATTGTTGAAAAAATAACCTCTTTGACCTCAAATGTTGATGATTTTTCAGCAGGTTCAAAAAGCAATCTACTTGATATTCGAGAAAATGAAGCGGAAATTTTTATTTGCTACGAATTATTAAATGATTCATTTAAGAATCAAATTAATTCAGATTTTTTGATTGTCCAGACCAATAACGCTACCTTCGGTGACACTAATCAACTGGATCAAGAGCTGCAAATCGCCAGAGTTCGGGCCTTGGAAAGTGGCAGGGAGGTAGCTTATGTATCGACAACTGGTATTACATCGTTTATTGATAGCAAAGGTAAATTAAAATCTGAACTACCTAAGTTTGAACCTGATGTTCTATTCGATACTGTCTCTCTTTATAGCGGAAAGCAATTGAATCAGAGAATTTTCTATCTTCCTGAAATTTTTTCAATTATTGTGATAATTTTACTCTCACTGAGGGTGAGGAGATTGAGTTGAACAAGGTATTAGTAATTATCCCTACCTATAATGAGGAAGAAAGTATTGCCAATCTCCTTGATAGATTACAGGCAGTAAGAGAAAAAACAGCTAATACCTATGACATCGATATTTTGGTTGTAGATGATGGTTCACCTGATCAAACAGTTGAAATAATCAACTCATTGCAATTTTCTAAAGTTAGAATTTTGCAAAGAAATCAGAAAAATGGTTTAGGACCAGCTTATTTAGCAGGATTTACAGAGGGATTAAGATCTGATTACCAATATTTTGTAGAGATGGATGCTGACTTGAGCCATCAGCCAGAAGAGCTTCCTTTATTGTTAGAAAATGCCTCAGACTCCAATTTTGTAATAGGAACCAGATGGATGCCTGGCGGCAGCGTTGTTAATTGGCCGAAAAAACGTCAATTAATATCGAAGATGGGTACCAAGTACGCATCCTTTGTGTTGAAATTGCCATATAGAGATCTAACCTCTGGTTACCGTGTTATTCCTAGATCATTTCTAACATCAATCAACTTCAAAGAGATTGAAACTCGCGGCTATGGATTCCAAGTTGAAATGGCAATTAAGGCACATCGAAATAAATTTAAAATTATTGAAGTGCCCATAACCTTTGTTGAGCGGGAAAATGGTCATTCAAAGATGAGCATGGCAATTGTTTGGGAAGCTTGGAAAATGGTAAGTATCTGGGGTATTAAGAGTTTGATATTTCGCCGATAATCTACATTATGTAAAGTAATACAGAGATCAGTTAGAGGCTAACTCCTCGATCGGTAAACAACTGCAGATCAAATTTCGATCTCCATGGACTCCATCTATTCTGCCCACTGTTGGTAAGTATTTACCAGCTTTTGCAATGCCAAACTCCTCACCACGAGGAAATGCCGCATCTTTACGTGAGTATTTACGATCCCAATCATCACGGGTCAAATCACCTATGGTGTGAGGGGCGAACCGTAATGGCGATTCTTCAACCGTTAACTTTCCTTCAGCAATATCTGTGATCTCTTCAAAGATGCTATTCATAGCAGCCAAGAATCTATCCAACTCACGAATATCTTCAGACTCCGTTGGCTCAATCATCATTGTTCCCGCAACTGGAAAACTAACAGTTGGTGCGTGAAATCCATGATCCATTAAACGCTTAGCGATGTCATCAACTGTTACACCGGTGTTTTTGGTGATATCTCTTAAATCAATTATGCACTCATGCGCAATCAAGCCATTTTTACCCTTATAAAGTACTGGAAACTTAGGATCCAGTGCTTTAGCTAAGTAATTTGCAGACAAAATAGCAACCTGAGTTGCTTTAGTTAATCCAGCACCGCCCATCATCCGGATATACATCCAACTGATAGGCAATATTGATGCAGATCCATAAGGAGCACTAGATACAGGCCCAGGGCCTGTTGCAGGACCCGCAGATATATCAAATGGATGATTTGGTAAAAATGGCGCTAAATGTGAACGAGCGATAACTGGACCAACTCCTGGCCCTCCTCCACCATGAGGGATACAGAAAGTTTTATGTAAATTTAAATGTGAGACATCTGCACCGAATTTTCCAGGCTTTGCTAAACCAACAAGTGCATTCAAATTAGCACCATCAACATAAACCTGGCCACCCGAATCATGAATTAATCCACAGATTTCCGAAATAGCCTCTTCAAATACACCATGTGTAGATGGATAGGTAACCATCAGAGCAGCTAATTCATTTGAATGAACAGTAATCTTTTCTTTTAGATCCTCTAATGAAACATTGCCCAATTCATCGCAGGCAATAACAACCACCTTCATGCCTGCCATGACTGCACTTGCCGCATTTGTTCCATGAGCGCTTGAAGGAATTAAACAGATATTACGGTGCTGCTCCCCTTTGCTATCTAAATAATTTCTGATGGCAAGCAATCCGGCAAATTCACCTTGTGAACCTGCATTTGGTTGTAGAGAAACTGCGTCGTAACCAGTTACTTCAATTAACCATTTACTTAATTGATCAATCAGTAATTTATAGCCAGAACTTTGATCAGCGGGCGAAAATGGGTGCAAATTAGAAAACTCTGGCCAAGTAACTGGAATCATTTCTGATGTAGCGTTTAATTTCATAGTGCATGAACCAAGCGGGATCATTGTGCGATCCAATGCTAAATCCCGATCAGACAAACTTCTGATGTAGCGAAGCATCGCGGTTTCAGAGTGATAGGTATTGAATAGTGGATGGGTTAAGAAATCACTGGTGCGGGTTGAATAGATCGAAGGCTCAATCTTGGATTTAAGTAACTTTAAGACACTATAGATAGCGGAAAGATCCTCTTCTGACACAGTTTCATCGATGGATATTGATATTTGATTATTTGAAATTTTACGGACATTGATACTTTGCGCCTCAAAGGATTTGATCAAATCATCTGCTGGAAGATCATTAATCAGGACGGTGTCGAAAATTGGATAGGAATCAACATTAAAACCCGCCCCCCTCAAATCTTCACGCAGCGTTAATGCTTTTCGGTTTATTTCTACAGCTATTGCTTTTAGTCCAGTTGGACCATGCCACATGGTGTAAAAGGCGGAAATAACCGCGAGTAACACCTGTGCAGTACAAATATTTGATGTGGCTTTATCCCTTCGGATGTGTTGCTCGCGAGTTTGCAAAGCTAATCTGAAAGCGGCATTGCCGTGTGAATCAATAGATTGTCCAACTAATCTTCCGGGAATTGATCTTTCAAGACCAGATCTAACAGACATGAAGCCCGCATGTGGTCCACCAAATCCCATCGGTACGCCAAATCTTTGCGCACTACCTACTGCGATATCGGCACCAAGTTCACCTGGAGATTTCAATAAAGTAAGTGCCAATAAATCACAATCTACAATTGCTAGTGCATTAACCTTCTTAACTTTGGCTATAGCAGATTCCAAATCCTTTATTTCTCCAGTGGAATCTGGATAAGCGAAAATTGCACCATAAAAATCATCCGAGAAATCGTAACTTCTAAAATCTACCTCTTTGATTTTTATCTTCAAAGGGATAGATCTAGTGACAATTACCGCCTTAACATGCGCATGTAAATCTATATCGATTAAGAAAATAGCATCATCGCTCCCCTGCCAAACTCTTCTTGCTAAGGTGAAACTCTCTGCCGCAGCTGTCGCTTCATCCAACATCGACGCGTTAGCAATCGATAATCCGGTCAAATCGGTAATTGCAGTTTGAAAAGCAAAAATTGCCTCTAATCTTCCTTGGCTAATCTCTGGTTGGTAAGGCGTGTATGCGGTGTACCAAGCTGGATTTTCTAAAATATTTCTTAAAACAACTGGTGGGATTATTGTTCCGTAATAACCACTACCAATTAATGATTTATATACCTTATTGGAAGAGGCTATTTTTTTGATTTCAGCAATCGCTTCTACCTCTGAAATCCCAACTGGTAAGGATTTCTCTATCTCCCCTTGAATTAAAATATTGGCAGGAACAACCGCCTTGATAAAACTTTCTAAATCGGGATAGCCCAAATCAAGTAACATGGATTGCACTTGGTAATCATTTGGACCGATATGACGGTCAACAAATTTGGATCTGATTTCCAACCTATCCCCCAACTACATTTGTGTCTTTGATTTTACAAAGACATCTGTTCTCTTAGGGGAAGAGTATTAGTTTTTAAGCGCCTCTGCGCTTTCTGCGTTCAGCCAACTCATCGTTATTTGCACCACTACTTACCATTGAACCATCTTCAGTATTCTCACCTTGAAGAGTTGAAAGTGAACCTTCAACCTCAGTCCATACCTTGCCGATCGCAATACCGAATACTCCCTGACCACCCTGAAGTAGATCGACGATGTCATCGGCGCTGGTGCATTCATAGATTGAAGCACCATCACTCATTAAGGTGATGCGTTCCAAATCTGAGATACCCGTACTGCGAAGATGCTCTACCGCCGTGCGGATGTTTTGTAGTGATACCCCTGTATCAAGTAAGCGTTTAACAATCTTTAAAACCAAGATATCTCTGAAACCGTAAAGTCGTTGAGATCCCGAACCAGCAGCGCCACGAATACTTGGTTCAACTAAACCAGTACGTGCCCAATAATCTAATTGTCGATATGAAATACCTGCAGCAACACATGCGGTAGCACCGCGATAGCCGATTTCTGGGGTTGTATTCATGGGGACTCGATTCTACGGGGAAGGCTTAAGTGTAGAAGTTTCACGCTTGCAATTGCGGGATTGACACGGAAAGTTCTACCTCAACTTTAGGGTTTTTAACCTTAAATGTCAGGCTAGAAAGTCCTCTGGATTGATTTCATCAAGGAACTCTTTGAATCTCTCAATCTCATCCTCCGATTGGTCGGGAATCTCAATCCCTGCCTCCTTTAGAAGCTCTTCACTAGCCAAGATCGGAGACCCTGTTCGAAGCGCTAACGCAATGGCATCACTTGGCCTGGCGGAAATTGATTCCCCTTCTCCGAAATTCAATTGAGCGTAGAAAACTCCATCTTTTAATTCAGTTAAATAAACAGTTTGTAAATTTGCTTGCAAGGCATCCAAAACATTCTTAAATAAATCATGGGTTAAAGGTCTTGGCGGAACAACATCTTGCTGAGCAAAGGCTATTGCCGTAGCTTCCGCTGCACCTAACCAAATTGGTAAATACCTAACACCATCTAATTCTTTAAGTAAAACAATCGGTTGGTTTGATGGCATCTCAACACGTACACCCATAACCTCTACTGGGTGATAAGCACTCATTGGATTAATTACTTAGATCTATGTAAGCCAGCGCGCACCAATGAGGCGTGCAATCTGATTGATAAAGCAGCAAGCTCGCGTTCGGTTTCATCTGCCTTAGCTTTGGCTTCACTTCCCTTTTGGCTACGAATTGGGGTTGTCACTTGCTCAACTAAACCAATTTCACGATCCGCCGCTGTTTTAAAGGAGCGCAAATGTCGCGCACCGATACCGAAGGCAGAGATTGCAACAACTGTTTTAGCAATTGCTAAGGCATCGCCGTCATAGTGGCGGCCGCGGATTGAAATTAATCCGTAGGATTCAAGTTCAGTTAATTGTTCATCGGTAATTTCAGATGCTGATATTAATTCTGCACGCGTTAGGCGCAGATCCTGCTCTTGACCAAATGCAGAGCTGGTGAGTGAACCATCCTCTGAAACTAATCTTGGTGAAGCAACTCCCCCGATTGACGCCGCTGGAACCAGACCACGATCTAGAGCATCTAAATTCTCTTTGATTACTCGGAGAGGCAAATATTGATCGCGTTGGGCCAACAATACAAAACGCAATCTCTCCAAATCTGAATTAGTAAATTTCCGATAACCACTTGGAGTGCGTTGCGGTTCAATCAAGCCCTCTGATTCAAGGAAACGAATTTTAGATATAGTGATATCTGAAAATTCAGCTCTTAATTTTGATAAAACTTCACCGATACTTAAATAAGCCCTTACTGGTACAGCCATTATTTATCTCCCATAAAAAGAGTTAGATGGTATTTTCCTATTTGAATCTCATCACCGTCAGATAAAATTTGTTCCCTCACAGCTATGGCATTTATATATGTTCCATTCAAGCTACCTAAATCTTTAATGACCAAATTTTCATTTTTTGAAATTACAGCGTGAGATCTAGAAACTGTAATATCATCGAGAGAAATATCATTGCTAAGTTCTCTGCCGATTTTGGTTGATGCTGCGTTTAATAAGTACCTTGATCCAACCCCAGCACCTTTCAATACGATCAATATTGCTGAATTTGCCGGCAAAGTATTGACAATTTCTAACTCTTCCGGAGATAGCTGAGCACGCAAACCACTTATTTTGGATTCGGAAGGGACCGAACGCAATTGGCGAAGATTTAGGGTTGATGTTAGATCCGCTGGAGGTAATGCTTTATCTGCCATTTACGCCTCCTTCAGGTTAAAGTAGAGGCTGACACTATTAGGCTCTCGCCAACTGGTCAAGCGGTAAGTTTTTGGTAATCCTCGGCGGTTAAGAGTGATTTCAGATCAAAATCTGCAGCAACTTCGATCTCTGCTATCCAACCTTTTCCATATGCATCTGTATTTATATTTTCTGGAGTTGCTTCTAGATCAGAGTTCACGGCGACAACCTTTCCGGATATTGGAGCGTAGATTTCAGAGACGGATTTAGTTGACTCAACTTCACCACATACAGAGCCGGCTAACACTTGCTGATCTTTTTTCGGTAGTTGGATATAAACAATGTCACCAAGAGCTGATTGAGCGTAATCGGTAATTCCAATCCTAAATTTATTATTTCCAATATCTTCCACCCACTCATGTTCTTTGGTGTAGGAAAGATTTTCTGGAGTTGATGACATTTTTAACCCTTCGAGGCGGTAAAGATTCCACGGTATAGATACTGAATACCTGTGTAAAAGTACAAGGCAACGCCCCATATGGCAAATGCCCAGCCAACAACATAAGCAAAATCTCCAATTATTTCAATCTCTTCTAGAAGCAAGAGTGGGAAGGCATAAAGCAGATTGAAGGTTGCTGCCTTTCCTAAAAATGTAACTTCCACAAAGGCAATATTGCGATACTTTTGGTATGTCACCATGAATAGCAGAAGAAGATCTCTAATTAAAATTGCAAAAACTAGGCTTTTTGTTAGATAGCCCTGTGTAGCAAAGGCAATCAAAATTGCTCCTATGTAAAGGCGATCAACGGTTGGATCAAATTTGGCGCCAAAATCTGATGTTTGATTTAAGGCCCTGGCAACCTTTCCATCCAAATAATCAGTTACTCCCCCAATTGCAATTATAAAAAAGGCAATTAGTGGCTTATCTGCAATTAAAAAAAAGTATAGAAAAGCCGGCACGCCTAATGCTCGCAACAAAGTTAAAGCATTGGGAATATTAATCATCAATCACGTTCCTTTATTTTGACTGCAACCTCAATAGGGGTGCCAGCAAAACCAAATTCTTCTCGAAGTCTTCTTTCTATAAATCTACGATATGAATCCTCTAAGAAGCCTGTAGCAAATACTACAAATTTGGGTGGGCAAATTCCGGCTTGCGTTGCAAATTTAATCTTAGGTTGTTTACCGCTACGTACTGGAGGGGGATTTCCACCAACTAACTCGCCTAGGAATCCATTTAATTTTGCTGTTGGAATTCTTTTCTCCCAATTACTTAGAGCGGTTCTCAGAGCAGGAGCTAATCGATCCCGATGCCAACCGGTCTTTGCAGAAAGGTTAACTCTTTGTGCCCATGGATAACGCTCTAATTGGCGTTCTATTTCTCTATCAAGTACCAACTGTCTTTCATCATCAACCAAATCCCATTTATTCATAATTATCACTAAAGCTTTACCGGCCTCTTCAGTCATCGAGACAATACGAATATCTTGTTCGGTCATAATTTGCGATGCATCCAAAACTACTAAGGCAACTTCTGCTCTCTCGAGTGCAATTTGTGTGCGTAATGAGGCGTAGTAGTCAGTGCCGCTTGCTTGGTGTGCTCGCTTTCTAATTCCAGCAGTGTCGATAAAACGCCAAGTTGATCCACCGAAATCAATTAACTCATCAACTGCGTCTCTAGTTGTTCCCTCAGCATCATCAACTAATACTCTTGGTGCGCCAGCCAAAACATTTAATAAACTTGATTTCCCCACATTTGGTCTTCCTACTAATGCAACTCTTCGATAACCATCATCTGCAGGTTGTGAACCAACCTCTGGTAATTGCTTAATTAAAAGATCGAGTAAATCCCCACTTCCCCTGCCATGCAATGCGGATACAAAAATAGGTTCACCCAACCCTAAATTCCAAAGTGAATACCCATCAGATTCATCTGCCGCATTATCAATTTTGTTAGCAACCAAAATAATCTTTTTGTTACTCTTTCTAAGAAGAGTAACAAGAGATTGATCTTCATCTAGAGCCCCAATTTGAGCATCAATCACAAACATAATTAAATCCGCTTCAGCAATTGCAGCCTCTGCGCCTGCGGTTATTTTTTCAGAGATACCTTCTGGTTTTACTTCCCAGCCGCCTGTATCTACAAGAAAAAATCTTCTACCATTCCATTCAGCCTCATATTTAACTCGATCTCGAGTTACTCCCGGAGTATCTTCAACAATTGCTTCTCGTCTTCCAATCATTCTATTAACGAGAGTGGATTTGCCTACATTTGGTCTTCCAATTACTGCAATGGTTGGTAATCCAAGCAGATTCCGCTGCTGCATCCATTTCCAAATTTGATCAACAACTTCTGATAGAGATAATCGAGTAGAGTCGATCTCCGCTGCATCTTCAGCTTTTGTTAATGGAGAAACAGCTCTGTTGGAATCCAAATCGTCACGATTTTGCAGTGATTTCGCTATTTGTTCGTTAACCAATTTTTCTTTACTTTCAAACTCTCGTCTGGCTGCCCTTTCATTTAGATCAGCATGTAGATAGATTTTCAATGGGGCATCTGGGGCAACTACCGTTCCAATATCTCTGCCTTCTACAACAATCCCAACTGGAGCATCATTAATGTATTTACGCTGCAGATCCAGTAGGTGCTGCCTGATGCTTGGCATTGCGCTAACAACACTTACTTGATCATTAATTCTTTGAAATCTGATTTCTTCAGTTATATCTTCGCCATCAAGAAAAATCTTTGGATCTTTTGGAGAACAATTAAATTTAATGTCACTTTGTACAATTTTTTTATATAAATTTCCTTCATCAATTGTTGCATCACGAAGTGCCAAATAAGTAGCTGCCCGATATAACGCACCTGTATCTAAATATGACCAGTTAGCGCGGATAGCTAATGACTTAGCGGTTGAAGATTTGCCTGATCCACTTGGTCCATCAATGGCTAAAACCAAGGTATTCATGAGGAAAGTGTATCTTTAATGCTGTTTAATTTATTTATCGACTTTTTACGGCGTGAACATTCCAGCCGGAAGATTGCAAGTGATTAGATAATTTTTCAGCATCAATCTCATTCAATGCCAGGGTAATTAATCCCGTTTGCTGTCCAGGTGAGTGTTCGATGCTTAGATCTTCAATATTTACCTCAATTTTTGCACATTCATCAAAAATTTTTGCTAACTGCCCAGGTTGATCCTGAATTACTATCGGTAGATAAGCGTAATTACGGCTCTGTCCGCCATGTTTTCCTGGAATGCTTTCATAAACCTTATTTCCTACTGAAAATATATGCTCCAAAGCTTTGCGATCATTATTTGTTAAAGTTTCTTGAATCAATGCAATGCTTTGATTCATTGCAGTTAAATAAGAATCTAAAGCGTTTCTATTTTGCAGCAGAAGTTCACTCCACAATTTCGGATTAGAACCAGATAGCCGCAAAAGATCCCGCAATCCTTGACCCGACAAATTGATGGATTTAACCTCTTTTTTATCTAATGTGTAAGCAAGTGCAGTGCTTAATACTTGCGGCAGATGGGATATTGCCGCCACGGTTTGATCATGCTCTTTGGCAGAGAGCCAGTAAAGCGAAGCGCCGCAAAGTGAAACTAGCTCCGTTAATAATTCTTTAGCCAAATCTGAAGTAGCGCTTGCAGTAATGCCTATCCAAGCTCTACCGACAAAGAGATCTGATCTTGCAGATTGAGCTCCTGATACCTCTCGCCCAGCCATTGGATGAGAGGAAATAAAATTCTTTGCGTTATCTGATAACTTTGCAACCTCATCTATAAGATTAGACTTAACACTGGCAATATCTAAAACAATAGAGCTCGGATTTGATTTCAAAGATTGAAGAATTAAATCTAAGTTGGCGTCAATGGAAGCACTCACAACTACTAGATCTGGATCAGGAATTAAATTTCCACCAACCAAATCATTGGCTAAACGCTCAGATTGGGCATCCTTATCAACCATTTGAATTGAAATGTTTTTAGATCTCAAAGCTAAAGCAATCGAGGTACCGATTAAACCTGCTCCAACAATCTTTACTTTGTTAAGTTTTTGCACCATTTTTTACTGCGCTAAATCTTTACGCAGCACCGATGCACCGTTTAGGTAAATATGCTTTATTTCCGAGAGCGATTTATCGCTGTTTAAATGCATCAAAATCCGAACCACCCTAGGCAAAGATCCAGGGACATCTATCTCCACTGCACAGAGCAATGGCACATCTCCTAATCCAATTGAGCGAGCTGCAACCGCAGGGAAATCGGCGGTTAAATCCGTTGTGGCGGTGAAAATAATAGAAATCAGATCAACTTTCTTAACATGATTATCCTCAATCATTTTTGCAAGCAGTTCAGCTACCGCATGACCGATTTCCTCAGCAGAGTTTTCTTTAACTTGTGTGGCGCCTCGAACTCCCCTAATTCCCATTAGGCAATGGTAGCGAGCGGCTCAGATTCCGTGATTGATGATTAAGCAACAATTAGATGTGTCGATAAATTGTTTAATTGTTTTACTAAATATCGATATATAGATCTAACCTTTTTGATCACCCTGGCAGATAGGCAATTTATCGATTTATAGATCAAAATTCGTGCTTACTTTTATATATTTATCGATAATCATGACAAACTCGAATATCGATATATTGACAAATGGTTATTTATAAAATCGATTTATTGTTTAATATTTAAAAAGTTAAACAGTTTTATAACCTCTGGTTGATTTAACACCCTATGGCGCCCAACTTTAAGATCCCCCAAGTTGATAGGGCCAAAATCTATCCGAATAAGTCGAAGTACTTTCA
>JACCDO011971052.1_pt1 | contig 24204 bp, 19 predicted proteins | sample 7446101 | NCBI WGS metagenome assembly JACCDO01 (sample SAMN15323440, study PRJNA562643) | freshwater metagenome | isolation source: river surface water | place: USA:Blue River Watershed | collected 2017-08-16
AATACGATGGCTGTTACATACCATCTTTTCTCCATTAAACTATTTAACAGGTCTTTGAAGCCTGATTGCTGTTTATTGTTTTCCATATGCTTGCGATTGTTTCTTGATTACTTTTTACTTACTGAGCTTTCTTTACGCCTGAACGCACACTGCGTTTTGCTCTAGGCTTTGGTGATTTCTTTGCCATATTACCAAGCTGCTGGTTTTTCTTTGAACTCATCACCTTCCTTTTTCTTAGGCTTAGGTGCGTCTACAGGTTTAACACTACCACCTTCTTTGATAATAACAGTTTTACCCGCAGGAGCAGCTGTTTGTGTCTGCGTGTTTTGGATATTAATTACAGGTGCAGCTTGTACAGGTTGAGGTTTATCGTCTCCTCCACCAAACAAAGTTGAAGCTAACCAAGCCCCACCAGCCGTTACAACTGTAGCTATAGTACCTAATATCGTTTTTTTTAGACTAGAGCCTGTGCTCTCTTGTTCTTCTGACATATATTTTATTTTATAATGATAGGATATTTGGTTTCGTTACCGCTGATATCTATGAAAATTAAGTCATAGTTTTTCTTCGGTAATTCTGACAAATTTAACACCTTTTTTGTTAGCGTATCGCTCGCTGTAAAGCCTTCTTTTTTAACAGGTTCTTCTTTTCCGAAGGGTATTACTTGCATTGAATATTTAGCCCCTACAGTAGTCTGAAACTCGGCTGTAACAATGTTCCCAGATTGGCTAATAGATTTAATAGAAGCTCCTGCTGATTTAACGCCCAAGTCAATTGATTGTGGCATCGGAACATCCACCTTTGTACATCCAAATAGTAAGAACGCATAGATTGTGTATTTTTTCATATTAGAAGTTATTATATCCTGTTAATTTTATTTGTGTAGAGTTTAAGTTAATACCTAATTGATTGCCGTTTACATCACTAGCATCCATAACGCTAGACACCTTAACTGATGTTGCAACATCAACACCTGCCCCTATTGTAGAGAACTTCAATTTAAACGGAGTGCTAACACCTATTATTGACTCTTGCTTGTTTTGGTCTAACGCACCGAACTTAACCACGCCTTCTTTTGTATTAGCAAATATGTACCATCCGTTAGGGACAGCTGTAGCCATCTCTTCAAACTTCACTAAACTAGGATTGTAACTGAATTCTAGTTGCAAACCAGTAACCTTATTTCCTTTGGTATCTACGGATACAGGTATCTCAAAATTATTAGAAGTAATTGTTACATTCGGAATATTTACATCAATAGAAGTATACGCTACAAGTGTATTTACGAAAGGTCCAGTAGTAGCTGCAGCCATCTTACCAGTAACCTCGTTGAACGCCATATTCATTTGTAAGCTAGGTATTGCATTTGTCTTGATAATAGCACTACCATTTGTACTTGTAACTACCTGAGAAGAATGAGATCGGTTCACATCTGCCCATAAAAGATACTTCAAGTTTAATATAGCATTTGTACCTAAAGTACCTGTCTTAAAGTAAGCGTGAGGCATTGTCATTGTCTTCCAATTAGACTTTGTTATAGCACCCCAAGCCTCACTAGGGGAACTCGTAAATTCAAACTCTGCCTTTAAGCCATAATCAGGACCTCCATTAATATTTCTGATATACGCTACATAAGTAGAAGTACCATCTGTTACTTTAGCCAATGTAGAAGGTATTTTATAGATAGCCCAAGTAGCATCGTTACTTTCAAATTCCATAGGGCCAGTATACAAGTCAAATAGCTGTACGCTACTATACATATTAGGAGTTGTACCTGAAGTAAACTTACGCATATCTATATATAGCTTGCTTATTCCATTTGCGTTTGGAGTTACATATCCCCATTCTGTATTACCACCTATTGTGCTTACTTCTGCAGCCTTCCAAGTAGGCATACTCATATATCCACCTGTACCTGTAGTATATGTAGAAGGTAATTTAAACAGCGTATCTAATCCCACAACTTGTGCTAATAGCTTAGGTAAATCACCAGCATCTATCTGTTGGTTTCTATTGATATCACCTGCGAAATAAGATTGACCTGTATTCAAGATATTACCGAAGTCTCCGTTTAAAGCTAGTCCATTCTGTGTGAACTCTTTTTGGATATTCGTGAAGTCTGATATAGTGATGGCGCTATTGTAGATAGCATACATTTTATCCATTTCATACATCAAAGACACATCGTATACTGTATTAGGAGAAAGCAAGTTTTGGTTGATGTCTACATCACCTGTAGAAGTAACGCCAAATAACTGACCAGTCTTTGTAGTAGTATCGTAGAAAGAAACCTTTAGGTTAGATAAAGCGTATAGGTTAGAGTTCACATCTACCTTAGCACTTACATACTTTCCGTAGTTCTGGTTCATATAAACAGCAGTAGACAAAGGATTCTCCATAATAGTTGCATCCTGAACGCCACTGCCATTCCATCCTGCCACAAAGTTTAATTTGATAGGGTTAAATGTATATGCCGTAGAGTTTGCCTTTAATCTGAACTTGACAACTATCATTCTATCGTAAGAGCCATAAGGCATAGTGCTGTTAGTAGCCCAATTCAGCGTAACTCTTAGGATACTGCTAGACATATTAGCGTTGTATTGGTAGTTAGAATTGTAATAGTTCGTAGTACCATTAGCTGTAGTATTAGCTGCACTTGATACAAAGCTATAGCCATTGTAGTCGTAGTGCGTAAGGCTAATTGTAGAACCTTGAGGTAGAATGCCACCATTGCCACCAGTACCTGTATGGTTAACAGATACTAGCTCAAAGTTGGTAAGGTCGTATTGGATATCAAATAACAGCTGTTTAGTACTGCTATTACCATTTCCGTTTGCTTGTACAATGTACTCAAACTCTGTGCCTCTACCCAACCAGGCTCCCCCAGTAGAAGATAGGGCTCTAAACTTAATTTGACTAAAAGATGTTACACTTATAAATAAAAAGGTAACACTAAAGAGGTAGTTTTTCCAACAATTCATAGCAAGTTTTTTTAAGTGCTGTGCTAAGGTTTTGTTGGTTAAATTTTCCGTCTGTACCGACAAAGAGTGTTGAAGTTGACACCTCAGATGCGCTACCTTCAGCTAGGATTGCCTTGGACTTTTTACCATCCTTTTCTACATACCCTTTAATTCTGATAACGATATCTGTGTTGTCCTTATGGAATATTGATAAGTTGCTTTGAGTTTTCAATACGTCCATATAAATCAACTCGGCAAAGATAATGTTTTTGGAAGAAGGGTTCAAGCTGTAACCTTTGTCTTGAACTATCTCGCTGATTATATTAGCTACGCCAAACTCTATCTTTCTATTACCTGCCAAATCGCCTAGCTTGATGCTGTTAGTTACAGACACATTGATGTCTTGCGCATTAATACTCAATGTAAATAACAAAGCCCCCAAAAGGAGGCTAAGTTTATGTTTTAGTTGGGTTGTAATTTTCATCCTACAAAGGTACAACAGGAGCTTCAGATTTTACTTCTTCAGCTTCCACAGCCTTTGCTTCAGGTTTAGCTAATAACTTATCTAATAAGATAGGCCAGTAGTCTTCTGTTTCAATGTTGTATAATTCACCAGCATTTACCTTTGGAACTTCTACATTCTTTTCAATAGACTCTAATTCTGCAATCTTCTTGTATAATTCTTCCTGATGCTCAGGCTTTACAATCCACATATCGCCTTCTTGTTCACCCAATTCTTTAAATAATTCTAAACGAGACTCTTCAAAGCCTTTTACATCTTCAGAAATCTTTTTGTTTAAATCATTTTGCAAAATGTGTTTAGCACGAATGCTTAACTTATGGCTTAATACACCTTTGCCTCTTTGGCCTGTTTTATGGTCAATTACTTTGCCATTTAATTCGTCAAATAAATTAACGATTTCTCCTAATGTTAACTTCATATTATGATTGGTTTAAAAGTTTTTCGTCTACCTCGTTCCACCTTCCGTCTGGGCAAGCTCCTTTTACAGGGCTGTATATTTTAGCTTTTAAGGCACATCCACATAACCCACAATGAATCGCAGGCAATTTTCTCTTGTGCTCGCAAGCGTCACATATCTGTATTCTTTCTGCTGCTAATGCTGATTGAGCGTCATCTGGATTAAACCAGATTGACCACGCCTTGAAAATCTCCTCAATCTTGTTCATCGGTATTTGCTTTGTTATAGAGCAAATATAAGAATTATTCCGCTATAGGAGCAGGAGTTTCTTCAGTAATCCAAGGAGCTTTTTTAGTAACTACAGGAGGATTCTTTTGAGTCTCAATCTGAGCATCTAATGCGCTATCAATAGCTTCTACGTCTAAAGTAGCTTCTAACCAAGGGACAACAACTTCTTCTGTTAATTGCTCAAACGGAACAAAAGACTCAGGGTCTGGTGATCCTACTTGACAAGCTCCATACATATCCGATGTATAAGTTTTGTCATCTACTACTTCTGTAGCTTGCTTACGCCAGTGTACTACGAATGCTACATCTGTTAATTCTCCTTCTGTTGGTTTGCAATCAAATGCTGCAATAACCCATTTTTTTGTATTTGCCATATCTATATAATTAACAGTCTATTACATTTTCTGCTCCAAACAAAGTTGCAAGGTTTGCCTTTAACTTCTCATATCCAAAGGCAAAAATGTCTCTATTTTCAATAATTGACATATCAGGAACTTGATATTCTTCCTCTACTTCAACTTGTCTTGGAACATCACCCATAGCCATTTCTTTTCTAAACTCTCCTGTGAAATTTCCATCTTCGCCCATAATAGGGATACTTCTTTCATACTCTTCTTGAACCATTACTGTTTTTTCTACATTTCTTGTTAATGTCTTTGTTAAAGGTATTTTAAACATATTCCCAATTTCGTAATTAAAACATTCCATACCTGCTACAACCTTATCCAAATCAACACTTGCTTCTTCAGAAGAAGAGAACATTTGAGTATTTAAGTTTAAATAGCCATTCTTATTAATAGAATAGTTTACGATTCTGATGTATGCAGAGTCTGTTATACCTCTGTTAGTGCCAATTTGTTTTGTAATTTTTAGTGCCATATGTTTATTTTTATTTTAATTTATTATCCAAACCAAGCTCCAATTTGTATATAATAAGAAGCTCCAGAAGAAGCAGTAAAGCTATATACAGCTTGTTGCCATCCACAAGTACATTGAACAGTTGCAACTCTTGAACCATTTACATTGATTATTGCATACATTGTTTGACAGGGGCAGTTTCCATATCCATTTGTGTATGAGTAAACTGTAACAGTACTGCCAGCTCTTACATATGCAGCAGTTTCACCACCATAAGTTAAGAATGTACCTCCGTGTCCTTCAGTATTGTATTCTCTATAATTACCCCAAGGCCCAATATATTCACCATATCTACCTGTTCCATAAAATTCTCCATAAGAGTCCATACTCATATAACAACCATCATAAGTTTGACCTCCATATGGCATATTCATTTGTACATAAGCAGGTGCGTGAGAATAGCCATAAAACTCACTCATTGAATCAGGTGTGCTTTTACCTGCGGTTGCACTTAGATTTCTAAGGCTACCATCACTTGTGCCTAATTCATTTCTAATATTATCTATACTTATCGCACCACTACTTTGTAAGGCCATAAATAATCTCTTTTAATTGCTTTATCTCTTCTGCTTGTTTTTTAATTATAATATCGTGCTCTTTCAATCCTTCAATAGTTAATCCAACTATATTGCCATAAGCAACAGATAAGTGACCATTTGATTGATTTTCTTCAATAACTTCAGGTAATACTTTTTGAATTTCCTGAGCAATAACACCAGCGTGCCTTCTTTTTGTATTAGGCAAATCGTTTCTAGTAAAAGTAACGCCACGGATAGAATTAATCTTATCCATAGCATTTTCAATAATTTCAATATTCTCTTTTACACGAATATCAGAATATGCGGTAACATTACCTCGCGCCCAAATACTATTTGATATTGCTGAATAAGTTGTTCCATTAAGTATTACCAATAATCCGTGATTATCTAAATATCCTGCTTGACCACCAGCGTTAGGATGAGACCAAGCTAAACCATATAAACTTCCCGTACTTGTTCCATCAGCAGGTAATTTATAGGAATCGCCCATTGCCCAAACACCTTGGAATCTTGTTGAAGCATAAACACCAACAATGGAATGTCCGTAGTTCCAATCTAAATAAGTCCAACCTTGACCGCTTGTAGTATTACCATTTCTATATTGTGTACCATATTGCCACATTGTACCACCGCAATAAATACCTGCGGGATGCCAAGTAGCTTCACCTGTGCCACCTACATTCGCGCTACCTCTATAACCTGCAGCATAATGTGTACTTGTTGTATATGCATCTCCTCCATCTGTTACTCTTAAAATCCAACTTCTACCTGTACTTAAAAAACCAATTGCATTGTCAGAAGCATTATGTATATAGTTTGCAGTAGTACCGCTTCTCATAAATTGAATAGAAGCATCACTTGAACCAGACCTTACATAAAAATCTGAAGCATTTTTTGGATATAAATGCCAGCCATTATTAGGCCAGTGAATACCTGTACCATTATCCTGATGATATGCCCATCCTGAGTTTCTTGTACCATCAGAGCCAGTCCATAACCTAGCAGAGCCAGAGTAGTATAATGTATCGTGTTGGTGTGAAGAAGATGCAGGAGTAAATCCTAAAGCTGTTGTTACTTGGCTAGAATTAATACTTGTTAAGTATCCAGCAGAAGCGTGGTTACCCCATCCATAAGCTGTATTCCAGTTAGCAGAGTTATTAGTTATAGAAGTTCCCCATCCTGCACCTGTAGACAATGGTATACCGGCACTAGGATATATCATTGAAGTTATTGTCCAACTTCTATCAGCAGATAAATCATAAGATGTTCCGTTGATTGTTATAGTTCTAGATGTAGGAGCATATGACCCTAGAGATGCTGTTGTAGCATATCCAGTTAATGTACCTGTAACAGTAAGATTAGCAGGTAATGTTATATTACCACTTGAATCATATGTTATCAAGTGCGCTAAGTGTCCTAAATCTTTTGTCTTACTCATATTATTAATTTAATCTAGCTTTTAATTCTTCAATTTGTGATTGTTGTTCTTGAATTGCTTTAACTAACACTGGAACTATTTTAGAATAATCAACGCCTTGGTAATGCTTGCCATCCTTTTCGCCCATTACTATATAAGGCATAACCTCGGCAACCTCGTGAGCAATCACACCATGGTTTCTTGTACCATCAAGCTTCCATTTAAAATCATATGTTTTTATTTTGGAAACAATATCAATACCGCTAAATTCTTTTAAGTCCTCTTTTAATCTATAGTCAGAAGATGTATTGTATGAGGTGTTAGAACCAGATACAGAGATAGTGCCAACTCTAGTTGACCCGCTATAAAAAGACTGTATGTCCCCTGTACTTCCAAGTCTGGACAATTGTAAAGCAATGTCATTTGTTACAATAAATCCACTTTCTATCCCCGGCCTAAAATAAATGCCGTTAGCGTTACCACTGGCAGATGTTTGACCAATTAGAAAATGCCCGCTAAAATTAAATCTTGCTCTTTCTGTATTTGCAGTTTCAAAAGCTATATATCCATAAGATGTATTACCCGAAGCATTCCCTGCAAATATATTAACCATACCAGCAGTATTGGTTCCATATCTGTCGTTACCAATAAAAGTAATACCTCCACCACTACTATAACCAGTAGAGTTACCGCCACTTATAGTTAAGTAGTCTGATTTTGAATCCATATTGATAACACCAGCATAATTCGTACTACCTCCAGAATTAAACTTTAAATATGGTGAATAGCTTCCATTCCCTAATCTAGTCTCTCCACCGGTAATTCTAACCCTTTCTACATCATCAATAAAGAATTTAATTGGGTTAGATGTTAAGCTATTGAAAGCTAATTCTCCACTATTAGCCCATATGTAAGCCCTTGTTGCACCAGCATTTTGAAACTTAATATCAACTTGAGTTGAACTATAAAGAGATAAAAGGTGAGTTGGAGAATTTGTACCTATTCCAACATTACCAGCATTAGTCGCAGTTATAATATCACTACCACCTGCTCTAAATGATGTATTACCAGTTGTACCATTAACAGATATACCACTTGTATTATTTAAAGAGCCAATAAAACTTAAAGAGTTTGACGCAAAGAATCCTCCACTTGCATAAACATCTCCATTTACATTGAACTTTAATGTGCTAGTAGTAGTTCCTATTGAAACAGTAGTTCCATTGTCATATATTATACTATTACCTAATGTTCCACTTCCAGTCCATTTAGGTATATAATTAGTAGTTCCTGTACCTCCAATACCACCACCAGTCTCCCAAGCAACAACTTCAACAATCTGACCACTAGGAGGAGTAAATCCAAGTGTTACACTTGTACCATTGGTAGCTGTAAATTCAGTAGAAGCTAACTTAGAACCATTATAGAATACATCTACTTGACCTACAGTATATGTAGCACTATATGTAGCTGTAGTTCCATCAGTTGTGAATTCAGTTTCTTCTCTAGCATTTACATTTGCTGATATAGTCCAAGACCTATCTGCACTTAAATCATAAGTAGTTCCGTTAATAGTAAGCGTTCTAGCTTGAGAAACAGGAGTATATCCAAGTATAGTAGGTATACTCTTAGGCTTATATAAACTTGTAGCAGACTCGTAAACAATAACTTCATTATCCTGAACAGAGCCTTCTGCATAGTTATGCAATTCGCCCATTTCAAAGCCATTCTGCACCTTAACAAAGATTTCTCCATTATTAGTTTGCGCTCTTGTAACGATACCAATAAATACTAAGTGAGCTGGAGCTGATGGCTTATTTGCTAAACCAAATATTAACGCCCCATCAACACCTAGCCATACAGGGTCTCCTTTTGAAGCACTACCTGTATTCATACCTTCAAGCAATCCTTCTGTTACGACTTGAACTAAATCATTTGTAATGCCAGATGAAGCAATAAGACCCATCGTCTTAGATGATGTAGATTCTGAAGCATTAGACGCTTTGAGAACAGTCATATTTGTCCCAGAGTCTTGAGCTATAGGAACATAAACAGGAGTACCTAATGTCATAGATTCTCCTAGTTTTACCTCGTGTTCTACTCTAGAAACTCTGTCAGCTCCTATATCAGATTTTAATTCATCACCTGTTCTATAATCTATATTCCCAGTGGCATCAAGTACTAGGAACTTATCAGTATCCAAACCAGCATTGGCCACTGTATTAAGAGTGGCCGTACCAGTAATATTTATTCCACTTAAGAATTTTTTAGACATCTATTATTTTTTAATAACTACCTTGATAGAGCTTAGTGCAGGTTCAACTGCAAAATTAATTGTAATGTATAAATATGATGATACAATAACATCAGCTATAACTTCTTCACCTGATGAAGTATCATATAATGCAACAATAACTTCAGTAGTTCCTAAAGTATGATAGATATCATAAGAAGTTCCAGCACCACCAATTAAAGTTGAATATCCACCTGTCCTATTATCTAATACATATTTTAGTGTATTAGGTGTAATTGCTCTTTCATAATCTAACCCATCTAATGCTTCAGGTGCAGTAGCTAATTCAACAAGGCCCATAGTGCTTGTTGTAGCTTGGTCTCTATTTACTTCTAATTGTATCCAATCAGAAGCAAATACTGTAGATGCGTTGTCAATCTTAGCGACAATCACATCGCCAATATCAAACGAAGCTCCATCTATAGTTCCTGCTCCAGTTACATACCAGTAGTCTCCTTTTTTAGTTCCTGCAACTGGATTAGAACCTGTAGGAAAAGAACCTGTAGAAGCATCCCATCCACCTTCTAAATTACCTAATCCGCCTGCAACTGAATCCACATATTGCTTAACGGCATCTGCCGTAGGTATAGCTGTGCTCCCGCTATTTGAAGAAATGTCAGTAGATAAGTTTGCAATCTTGGTAGTTCCGATACCACCATCCTTTATTTGTAAAAAATCATTAAATATTTCTAATGTATAATTATCAACATTAACATCTAATGTAACAACACCTTCAGTAGTATTTGCTGATAAGCCAAATCCGCCAAGAACATCACGAATGTCTCCAGACATATCTACCCAAGTGTTCCCATCGTAAAAGTACATTCTACTGTCTGATGTGTTGTAGTAAATCTGACCAGCCACAGGAGAACTAGGTGCAGATGATAAGTTCTGAATCGCTGCGTTCAGAATCTGGTTTTTCGCTAAGTCTAAATTGACTAAAAACTTTTTTGCCATTTTTTTTGTTTTAATTTAAGAATGCTTTCCCACTAAACGCAGCAGTAAAGCTTATTGTGATTTGATTTAAAGAATTATATTTTACATCCCCAGTAACTTCATCGTTTGCTGTGTCTACCACATTTACTGAAGGATATTTATTCATATTATGAGTTATTACCCAGCTAGTACTAGCTGTTTGTTGGTCGTGCACATAGTTCTCTCTTGTTTGAGCTTTTATATATGCAAAGTCCAAGTTTATTGAAACATTAGAGCCAGAGAAATCAGTTGAACCTGTCATCCCGGGGCCTAGTACTAAAGGAGTAGTTTTTAATACATAAGGGGAAGCTGAACTTATAGAGTTATTATAAACCAAGTCAGAGTACAAAGGAGAAAGTTTCCCATACCCATATATGTTACACTTAGCTTCTAATACCTCTACAATTTTGTCCAATGTAGATGTTCCTACATAAAAATCGTCTCCATATTCAACAGCCTTCTTATATAAGAAAATTATATCTCTCTCATAATCAAGTGTTTCGCTATCTTCAGCGAACATATCATTGTACGCATCAGTTCCAAGACGATACAAGGTCTTGTCTGCTTTTAAGAGTACATCTGTTATTTGACTTGAGTTATAAGCCATTTTAGTATCCTATTTTAAGGTTGTCGGATATAGTTTTGCCTCTATCAAGACAAGACTGAGCTGCTCCAATGTCTCCATCAATACCAGCTTTTTTAGCTGATTCTTGCTCTATAAACAATCTTTGCAAGTCCTTTACAAATCTATAGTCTTTTTCTAATCCTGGATTTATAGCCATCTTATGAGCATTCGTATAGAATGAGCTCATAATAAAGCAAACTAATACTAACTTCTCGTTCTTAGTATATACACTACCACCTTGGGGTGCTGTTGATGTCAATGTCAATGTAGCTGTATAGGCGTAGTCCTTGTCAAGACCTGTCAATGTAATTGAATTACCAGCAGCGAATGGCCAAGTATAGTTATTATATGTAACACCGCCAGACACTAGGTAAGTGCCATCTGATTTTTGTATTGTAAGCTTTCTCAAGGAAAATGTTCCAGTAGCCTCTACATTATAAGTAGATGCGTCATTTAAGACAAACTGGCTACAGTCTGCTCCTTGGGTAACACTTATAGCTGTAATAAAAGGCATATTGAAATGTTTATGCAAATATACCTAAAAACAACTATTTATCTTAATGGCTTCCTTATGCCCTCAACTTCTCTAGACATATCAATCAACATTTGCTTGTCATAGCTAAAATCAGGCATTTTCTCTTCTGCGTATACTGCATATTTTGCCAATAAATCCTGGCTTATAGCACCACCACCCAAAGCAGATTTTATCCATTTATAGAATGTTGTAGGGTTATCTTTCATATCCTCTCTCTTCTTAAATAAGTTGTAAACAACCACATCACTATCTTGGTAAGATATAGCCTTTGCAATATCAATTGCGTCTTGGTCATCCATTTCCATAGCAATCATCGCAAACATATCTTTTTTATTAACTAAGTTAATTTGGCTCTTTACATCTCTATTGGTATTGTACTTATTCATTATGAAATTAAATCCATCAAGAGATTCTTGACCATACTTATTCTTTAATTCAATAAGGTACTCTGCTTTAGCCAAAGGGTCATTCTTTGTTAGAATGTATGGAATTTCATCAAAAATAGTCTTGCCATCTACATTCTTAAACTTGTTTTTAGCCAATGGAGCTAATTCTTGCATTACCTTGTCATAGTCTTTTTTCTCATTTTCTGTTAATGCTTTCTTTTTGATGTTATTGAACCCTTCATTTGCTACTTGCTTAAAATCAGCAGGAAATAAGCCCATAGACTGTAAGTACATAGTTGTTCCATATACAGCTGCTCTAGCTTTATCTCCTTCAATAATTTTATATTTCTTCTCTTGTCCTTGTATTTCTTTTTCAATATCACCAGAATAAGCACTCTCAAACATATCAACTGATTTTGCTATTCCACTAGCAGATATACCAATTAATCCAAGTTCTTGTCCAGGGAGTTTGTCTATTGTTTTACCTAAATTGGGTCTTAATTGTTCAGGTATATCTGTAAAGTTTTCGTAATATAAATCTACTATTTTGCCAGTGCCCAATTCTGTTAATGAGTTTAGCATTGGTATTGGAGAAACTAAATCAGTAACAGTATTTCTAATTGAAGTTTCTTGTCTTTTCTTAGCTCTTCTTTCTTTTTCAATTTCTGATGGCTCATAATCATTTAACGCATCAGCACCCATTTGGTAAAGACTTCCTATAGAACCTCTAATGCTATTAAATACAGTTGTTTCTAACACTGTACCAAAAGCATTTTTAGCACCATCAATCCTATCTTCAATGCTAGAAGACCATCTTGTAGCTTTGCCCACATTATTAAAGAAAGATAACTTCTGATTCATCATAAAATCAGATAAAGGCATAACCAAGTTTTTAATAAAACCAACATTAGGGTCTTTTGAAGACATTGCGCTTCCTTTCAATTCTGTCTGAATAACATTCTGAGTTTTATCAACTTGAGCTTGAGCATAATCAGCAGCAAAGTCGTCTAATTTTTCTACTTTAGACCAATCTATTTTAGAAGTATTAACACCATTGTCATCTAAGTATTTTGTATAGTGAGACCAGAATGCAGCTCTTCTAGCTAAAGCATCGGCATTACCTATGAATTTTTGGCCATAAAATGCAGCTGCATCTTTAAAGAAACCTGAAACAACATTAGCATCAGCTTTAGATGATTTCATAAATCTATCAGAAATATTAAAATTCAACTGACCTTCTATAGAAGAGTTTGCTATATCTCTACCAGAATTATTAATTAACCTATTTACATTATCATCAAATAATACTTCTTTTATACCAAGCTTCCCTGTTTGCATAAATGACTTACTCAATGGAGATAGCTGTTGTGCAGCACCTCTTACCGAAGCTAGTGTAGCAGAAGCTGAAATAGCAGCTAATGTTGAAGCTGTCTTAGTAAAAGAGTTTCCATCAACAATATCAGAACTATAAGAAGATTTACCTCTAACAGAGTTTACATACTTCTTAAATCTCTTCTCCATATTTAATGCATTCATTTGACTATCAAACGAATTGGCTATGCCTTTTGACTTGATAAAAGAATCCATTTGAGCAACATACTTTGAAGTATTTAAGTCTATCAAAGTAGATTTCATCGTATTCTTTGTGTCAGATAAGAAATCAAGACTTATATATTTACCTTCAGGAGCTTTCTCTTGGATATTTGAAGGCATAAATCTTCCACTTTCCTTCTTAAATATCATATCAGCTATAGATGGTATAAATCCTTCTTCAAACATATCCTCATCAACCTTCTTTGCTTCAGCAATCATTGACTTAAATACATCTGGAGTAAAGTTATTTTGTCTACCTAAATCTTTATTGTAGAAGTTTTTTGCGTGAGATTGCATTTCAGGATACATATCACTCCATTTATCAATCCAGTAATGAACAGCGTCTATATTTGTTTTGTCCATCTTAGATTTAACTTCTTCAATTGAATTAGCATCTTTCAATAACTTGTCAAATGTCTTTTTATATGAAGAACCTAGCTTAGATATATCCTTGTCATCACTTGAAATCATTTTCTTGATACTATCATCAAGCAAGCTCTTTCTTACTCTAAACTCATCAGCAATATCATCTATAGTTCCACCAGCATTTCTAACCATATGGGAATACAATCCCATTTCGTGTATATTATCTTGAGAATTAAATCTTAACCCATTAGGCTTAAGATTTTCATAAATCTTCTTAAATCCTTCTTCAAATGAAGATAATGTTTTTAAAGCTTGTGATGTAGAATTTTTAAAATCATTCAATCCGGACATTTTACCAAACTCAACATCTTTAACACCAAACATTTTTGACATATATAATGGCAAAGAGGTGAAAGGATTTATCATAACATCCATTGATGTCTTTCCGTGTTTTGTTATTGCCTTAATAGGATTTTGTCTATTGAACTCAGCCTGCATATCGCCATAGTAGTTGTATAAAGGCTTCTGTAAACCAGAGTGCTCTCCGTTCGTAACAAAGTTTCCTAATCCCTCAATAACTCTATAAGCATCATTAATTTTCATATTCTTGATGCCGGCTTTCATTATTGAGTTTAATAATGCTCTATCTTCTTCAGGTATATCTAATTCAACCTTATTTCCAAAACCATCAACCCCTTTGTTTAATATTGAATTTGCTATGCCGGAAAGGTTAGAAAATCTTCTATCTAAGAATGAACGAATGTTATTTAATTTGTCTTGAGGTGTCTGAATAGGAGTTGCAGGGTCTTGTTGTTCAATAGCTGTTACGATAGTATTCATTTCATCAAATGACATATCTTTTGAAATAACACCATCATCTACCAAGTCAGAAAAGTCTTCAAGCATATTTGCCTTCATCTTATTCTGCATATTCTCTTTATGAGTGGCAGCATAATCAAACACATCGTTTAATTCAAATGGCTGTTGAAACTCTATAGCTGTTCCTTTTTGTACTTTTCTTGGTCTTTTAACTCCATCAAATACCTCCTGAGCTTTTGCTAAGTATCCTGCTAAATCATCTACATCTTCAGGGTTGATTTTACCAAATTCTTTTGCAGCCTTTCTCAATGTTATCTCCATTGATTTAGACTTAGTAAGTTCATTTATTTTGCTTCTTAATGCATTTGCCTGAGCAATATCATTATCGTAGTTAGCTTTATTAAACATATTAGAGGCGTAGTCAATAAAGTTGTTAATTGACTCTGTACTAGATAAATTGATATTAGAGAACTTATTAACTAAACTCTTTGCAGCATTTGTAGAAAGAACACCTCTTGAAGCTAAATCATTAAATGTAGCCTTGATTTCATTCTGAGTCTTATTTACCCATTGAATAGTCTTGCCAGATGTCTTAAACAGCCTCTTTAAAGCAAACTTATCATCTGTAGTAAACTTCTCATTAAGGGTCTTTACACCAAGTATATCATTTACATTAGGAGCAGGCTTAAATCTCTTATTGAAAAAATGCTTCATAGCATCTCTATATAGAGCCTCTCTTGCTACATCATCAGCATCCTCATATAATTTAGTACCTCTTAAATACTCTAAAATAGCTGTTTCAGTTCTAGCCTTAGTAGCTTCCTTGGTAGTATCAAAGTTTTTCAATTCTCTTTTTACCACCTTTTCTACCTGGCCTTCCATTTCTCCTAATACTCTTTTACCTTCAGGGGTATCAAAAGATTTAGGGATTTTTACTTCTTGCGTCTCGCTGCCGATAGGGCGATTGCTATTATCTGCTTCATTGGTCGCTTGTGCTTGCTCGCCTTCAGCTCCCTTATATTGGCCGACACGGATGTCTGCATCGCCTTCTTGGACTTGTCCTTCGGTGTTTGTAGTGGCATTTTTGTAGTCTTTATTTTTTAATGATATGATTGTAGCCTCAGAATCGTCAGGAAGGCCCTTTACCTTCATTTCCTTGGCTTTATTATATAAATCCGATAAGTAGTTAGGCTCTTCGTCTATCTTCTTGCTAAACGCCTCAAAACCATCATTAAATGCAAATTCAGGATTGTCCTTGTTTGCCTGAGCAAAAACAGCATATTGCTCTTTTCTTCTAGACATTAAGTCTGTATATTCTTGTATCTTATCTTCTTCTGAAATAAGTTTAGAACCTGTTAATGGATCATTCTCTCCAGCTAACTCGTCATCTGAGCTTAACGCTTTCTTTATTCTAGTATTAATATCATCAATATCTGCAAGAGTAGAAGCCTTTAATGGGTCTTTAGCATCCATCTTATTGAATGAAGTTTGTAGCTTCTTTTTCTTAAGCATCAAACCTATAACAGTAGGAGCTTTATCTTCTGTAATCTGAGGATTATCTTTCTTTAATTTAGTGAATTCGTCAACCTGAGCTAATATCTGGTCGTGAACTTCTTGAGTTATTTCTCCGGATTGCTTCATTTCTACAAGTCTATTCTTCACAAAGTCTCTATCCGCAGTAGCAGCCATATTTAAGGCTCTAGCTTTCAACGCATTACCTGTAGCAATTTTTGTAGCACCTACAGTTGTAGATAATGTCTTTATAGATCCATTTAATAACATTCCGTATTTAAACGCTTCTAATGCTCTTCCTTTAGGGTCTACATCTTTATCTCCAGTTGCACTTTCAATTTCTTTTGCTCTAGTATATTCCATTAATGAGCCAAATCCAGAAGAAGCTAATGCATCAGGAACATTATATAAAGCTGTTTTTGTCAAATATTTTGATAAGCTATTACCGGCAGCTTTTTGGGCAGCTGTTAAAGCAGTATTAATATTAGTACCTGCTAATTGCAAAACAGCGTTCTCGGCAAATGATGTAGTTAAATGAGTAGCTCTTCCTCTTTTTGCAGCAGCCATAGCCTGCTTAGTATTCATTCCGTTATTTCTAGCCCTTATATATGCTTCTTTTTCTGATTCATACCCAGTACCAAATGCCATATACCCTCCATTCAAAGCTGCTGATACACCTGCTAATACAGCAGGAGTTGTAGCACCTCCACTATAAACTGTAGAACCTAATGTAACCCCAGCTGCGGCTGTTGCACCAGTCATAGTAACTAACCCAGCTCCTATACCACCGACAATAGCACCACCTGTACTAGATTCTCCTTTTGGTACTGCCAATAATGATTTTACAAACTCTTTTTCTAAGATACTAGATTGCTCTTCTTCTCCCTTTGTAAAGTATTTGATTGCATTTGACTTATTGTCAAAAAATTCCATAAACGAATCAGCGCCAGACTGGAAGAAGCCGGCAGGCTTAGTAACTAATCCACCATTAGGAGATAATACATAATCTCCGTTTTTAAAGCCTATAAGTAAATCTTTTTTGTAATCTTCTTTGCTTTTAGAAGGTCTGTACTTACCAGAATACTTTTGATCTGCTGTGATATCTATAGCAAGATTAGTAATAGCATTCATTGCCTCTTCAGTATAAAAAGGCTTATCAGTTGCATATGGCTTGTAAACTCCAGTTGAGAAATCGTAAGAAGGAGTCTTTGCCCCAAATTTAGGGTTCATACTTCTTTCTGGAATAGTCTTAGGCTTAGGTCCATCACCGCCAATAGTAGTAGCATCTACCATATCGGCTGAAAAATTATCTGAAATAGGTAATTGTTCAGTAACATCAGGAGCTTCTGCTTGAACCTTGATAGGTTCAGCTAATTTCTCTTTATATGGAGAAAAACTTTGACTCTCTTTACTTCTATCTAATACAGTCTTTAATGTAACTGCGCTAGGTCTTTTGGATTGCTCTGAATAGGCCATATTGTACGTTCTATATTAACGCAAATCTAACCATTTTTAGCCATTTTCGCCTATTCGTTCTTTGTTGCCTTCTGGTCTTCGTATGCTTGTATAGCAGATTCAAATCCTGATAATCCTTTTTGATGATAAGACTCAACGGCATTAGCAAATGAATTAGGGTCCATTCCTCTATCTTTTAACATTTTCTGAACTACAGGAGAATTTCTTAAAACTGGAACGCTATCATTTTTCATTATAAATGAGTAGAATCTCATATCACTAGAAAGGTCTTTATCTGTATTTGCTCTTTCTTGTGCAACTCTTAAGAATCCTTCTGATATTCTATTCTTCTCTTGAGCATTCAATATAGAGAATTTCTTCATCTTCATCGTTAAATCACTATCGTCTATAACTTCTTTACCAGATTGTTTAATATTATACAACCCTAAAGAATCAGCAGCTATATGTTTTGCCTGTATTTGGTCTAATGAATTTAACTTAGCTTTCTTCATTAAATTTTGAGCAAAAGATAATGCTCCTTCTTTCTCTTTAGTTCCATCAGGCATTAGTAGATTCTGTTTCAACCATTTAAGGGTATCAACACCATAGTTTATGTGGTTTGTCTTTTCAATGCTATTTTCATTCAATCTAATTGAAGATTCATCAGCACCAAACCCTGGCATATATTTATTTATAGTAACCTTGCCAACAACAGGCAAATCTATAGTTTCTTGTTTTTCATTCAATCTAACAAAAGATGTCTTTGACTTATCAAACATAGACATTGTCTCAGCGTTCTGCTTAGGAGTAGGCATTAAATCTATTTTGAAATCACCTTCTAACTCGTCATCTGTAATATCTAATGCTCTTTTTGTTGTTAAAGAGTTTCTATATATTTTATAATCAGTAGGAACTACATATCCTGATTTTTGCAATCTTTCTATCTCTTTATTGATTGTTAGAACTTTCTCATTCTTCATTTTTGACCTTCCATATATAGAAGCCATTTTACTTTGAGCTTTCTGTAATTGTAAGTCAAGTTCATTTATTTTATCTGTTGAGCCACCTTTTTCTACTCTATTAAGTTCTTTAGCAATCTTATGAGTTTCTTGATATGCTTGTATATAATCATTTCTGTCTGATTCGGATATCTTAGAAGGGTCAAACATTCTAGAAAATTCCTTCCATTCAGAGTCAAACATTTTATCTTGTTGAACTCTTCTTTCAACAGCTAAGTTTATACCTTGCGCAATTCCTTGACCTAAACCAGTTAAGTCAACTCCTTGTTGCATTAAGTTCCAATTGATTGCCATATTATATTTTTATAGTACTATTATTTTCCAAATAATTTACCAAATCCGCCTGCATTACCAGCAGCTCCTATTGTCGCACCAGCAATACTACCAACAGCATTCAATGCGCCAGTCATAGCTGCATTTGTAGAAGCTTGCTTACCTAAATAATAATTCATAAATGCCTCATTCTTGTATTGGTCTAATGCTGTTTTCTGACCACCAAATTGAAGACCGGTTTGAATGCCAGTAAGTACATTTTGCTGTCTTTGCATTTCATTTTGTGCTGCTAATCTTGTAGCAAAATCATTGGAATTAAAACCTGATATAACACCTAATTTTCTACGAAGACCACCAGCAGCACCAAGTTGCGTGTTCATCATCCTAGCATTCTCTTGAATTGCCATAGCCTTAGACGCTTCCCCCATACCCTGACTCATCAAGTTTTGAGAAGCTTGGTATGCAGCCTGAGATTCAGGAGCCATTTGCATAGCTCCAATATTAGTCAATGCTTTTTGCTGACCAGACTTGGCCATATCTAATTTTTGCTGATGTCTTGATATAATAGCTCCAATGCCTCCAGTCATTAGCAATCCTAATGGCTTTTGCCAAAATGTTTTTTTATATTTTTCTGACTCTGGTATTAAATTATTTAAATCTGGCATATTATCTATTATTTAAAGGTTGTTGTATTCCTAATTCTACATAGTACAAATCTACTAAACTTTGCGGATTTACTGGCTTTAAGTTTATTTCCATCCAGCTTCCTTTTAAAACATTTCCATTGTATAATCCTCCAGCACTATTCACATCTCTTTTAAATGCAGCGTGACGCTTATCGTCTTTTGTCTTAAAGTCGGACTCTATTAGTTTTGATTGTTGGTTTAAGTTAGTATTGATGTCCCCATTGGTACTTGCAACCCAAGTTGTATTACCTAAAGTAGTAATTGTATTGTAATGTTTTTTCACATTAGGGCTTTCATTAAATACTAGTTTTATAGATGGATTATATTGAGTTCCATAAAAATTAGCATAAGCTGAAGTATTGTTATGTGTCCATAACTCTCCATTTTTCCAAGTAATCAAAAGGTTGCCAGCTGACTCAATCCATTCAGGATAATAGTCATAAAATGAACTATATGCATTTCTAGTCTCAGAAAAAGCTATTGTATAGTCTGTTAAGCCATCTGCACTTCCTTGCATACAAGCAACATACTCTTCTTCAAATATGTCATATATTCCTAAAACTTTTGCATATCCACCATTGCCAAATTTATCAGCATAATTAGTTTTTTGGTATTTAGATAGCTTTTCAGTCAAGAAAAAGTGAGCCTTGTATGTTTCTGTCAAAGAAGTCATACCATCTGCAGAAAGTCTTATTTGAGCACCTAAAACAGGGTCTACGAAATAGTCTGCCTGAGTTGAACAAGCTAAAGAACAGTATTGCTCTCCCATACCATAATCGCCTTGGTAATATTGAATCTTATTAAGAATCTCTGTACTTTGAGAAACAACAGTATTGCCATCAGCTGTTTGTAGCATATTTTGCAAGATAGGAGCAACTCCACAAGCTCTGCTTTGGAATATTCTCATCTGTCTACCTCTTGTCTTTAATCTTTGAATCGCACCTTTCTCTCTATCATACTCATCAAGATTAGCAACTAAAAATCTATTTGTATCGTTTATGCTTGTATTTGGCTGATACTCAAGAGAATATCTAACAGTAGTAGGATAATATATTTGCTTTGCGTACTCATCCTTGCCAAACGCTCTACCATTACCTATTACTTTTGAACTATAGTTATCTGAAACAGATTGGTCTACAATCCACATATAATTTAATCTCTGTCTTGAATATACATCACCCCTCTTGAAAGTGTATAATGCTGGTTGAGCACCTGTACCTCTTACTTGGTTTTGAGTAGCTCCTTTATGAGAACGATTCCCATTAGCATCTGTATATATTTCATATGACTCGCCAAACTCGTAGAATAATTGTAAGTCTGAATCTGGGTCAGCGTTTATAGATGGGCTATAAACTTCAATAGAAAATTCAGTATAACCTACAGTTCCCCATTGAGACATTAGCCAGTTTGCTGTAACATCTGTACTATTGTCATAAGGCACTTTTATAAAATGTCCTGCCGCAGATGTTGAAGGATGCTTTGTCAATAAATCCAAAATAGGATAATCTTTTACTGTAGCATACCCGTCATATTTACCTAAAACTCTTACTCTATCTCCCTTCTTAAACTCATATACCGGCCATCCAGAAGTATTATTATTATATCCTGTAATATCAAGATACCCATATTCTGTCCCACCTAAAAATGCACTTGTTGTTTTTATGTTCTTAAAGTCAGAAATGCTAAGATTGTTTGTTCTAACAAAAGAAAAATACTTAGCCCAACTAGGTGGAGTATGTGTCAAAGAAAATGTAATAGCTGGTATTGTAGGAGATGATGTACCTACCAAAGGAGTAGTACTTGCGCTTGGAGAATATATCTCAGGCGTATTAACATTCATATTAGATGCCGTTACAACACCATTAGTTACCCCAAATTCATCAAAGTAAACCAACCCAAATCTATATGTAGACTTATGTTTATATATAGCTGTATTTACCTCATTAGTAGTTCCGTTAGATGGCGGGTTAGACCATACTACATTATCTTGAACAGCTAATACTTTAGTGTTCTGAGTTCCATTACTTGTATATGTAGAACCAGTAAGCTTAATAGCTGCTGGACTTGATTGAATAGATGCTGTTACTCTAAAAGCTTGTACAGTTGAATTTGCATTAATTAAAGCTACCAATGCAGACATAATGCTTGAAATAGTGCCACCAGCTGGCACAACATAACTAACGCTTGCTGACGCATAGTGAGTTTGTCCGCCAGTATCATACATTGTAATATTCAAACTTATTGAGTCGCCTATGTCTGGAGTCCCTGTAAAATAAATATAATAAGAACCATTGCTATAAGGAGGACTGGATGGCTGTAAATCAGCGACACTTGTATCAAGCTTATCGCTTGAACTTCCACCACCAGCATTTGCCACTAATTCTACATAAGGTAAAGATATCTCGTTGTTTGTGAACGGAACATCAAATGTTACACCTTCTGTAATTCCGCCATATATCAATACATTACCATTAAGCAACTCTTGTGCATTAGCCTTAACAGGGACATAGTCAAATAAAAATAAATCCTCTGATTTATCAATAAATGGATAAGCTTCTGTATTAAAGAAGTTATATCTCTTAAGTCCATTTACAGTAGTAAGTGCATTGAATTGAGCTGCCGTTAAAGTGTCAACTAAAAAAGTATCACTAAATGCGTCAACGATGCTATGTCTAGCACCTATTCTAACCTCTTTGATATCACCTCCAACGGAAGGCATATCTACATATATAACATTATTCTTAGTAGGGTTGATTTCGTTTGAAAGCATATCTACATTAGAAGGAGCAAATAATTTACTCCAAGGGCTCCAACAAGATTTTGTGTCATCTTTGTAAACCCATTGATATCTGAATTGGTATACCTTGTTCTTAAGGGTATTAATGTTCCTAGAACTATCGTCAGAATATTGACATTGAGCAGATAATAATGGCATTTTTCTAGCCACTGTTAAATACTCTTTCTTCCAAGCAGTACCATACAATTTGTCAATAGCTTCTTTGATATTTAATTTCATTGGACGATTCAATCTATCAGTCCAATAAAGTATATCTCCATCCTCCTCTGTTCTATAAAGAATATTTACAGAAGGTATAGGATATTTAGGGTCAAAATTAAAAAGGTCTTCTGCACTATCTACATACGATATTAATAATGGAGATATGGCATTTGTCTTTACATCATATATGTATATGCCATTATATCCAGCAGAGTTATAGTTAAAGAAAAATACCCTGTGTTTTAACTCGTCATAATGAGAACCTATACATTGATTAGTAGATGGCATATTCTTATTTTAATTAGCTTTTAAAACGCATTGTGATACTGTTTGTACATAATCCAGATGATTGAACTTTTATCTGATACGCAGCATCAGGCACATCAGTATATCTAACAGTAACTCCTTGTGTAAAAGATTGGGATGTTTTAGGCCACCCAGTTCCAGACACGGCATTGCCAGAAGTGTCTACTGGAGTCACTGTAAAACTACCTGTATCAGAACCTTTTGTGGTAATTGTTACATCTACAATCTGAGCCATAATTATTATTTAATTTTATCAAAGATACGATTTTATGCTTGTCTATATATTAGCAATCCCCACAAGCTTCTATAGGAGTAGCTGTGTTTGCTGAACCATCTCTTCTGAATTTTCTATACTTGAATATACCAGCGACTCTTGCCTGTAACCAGAACTCATCATCTGGCAACATCTCAGACCATACGAAGCTAGGTAAGCTAGTAACTTTTGTGCAATCGCATAAATTAGTTCCTAAAACTTGTATAGAGATTTGACCATATTCGCCAGTAGCACAAACCTCTGCAGAGCCAGCTAAAGATGCATACCCACTAAATGATGTGGTAACATATCCGCAAGATGGGCTATTTGCTTCTATTAATGCACCTACGCCGTTAGTTCCGTAAGAAGCTGAACAAGGGTTATTGTCTATAGTTCTTTGATGTAAATTATACCCCATACATATTGTATTAGACCCATCATTTACAAAGTTAGGTTCCGTGTTACAAGCTCCTGTTGATGGGTTGCTAGTTCCTACATCTGTTCCGTTTACTTGATAATGCAAGTAGCTAGGAGAACATATATTTAAATCTTTGTATACTGGATAGGTAGTGCACCCTATACAAACATAAGAGCCAAATACTACAATCCAATTAGGACTTGTGTTGCAAGAAGATTCGGCGGGAGCTGTTGTCCCTTGGTCTTCTCCATTTACATAATAGTGTAAATAAGTTGGTGAACAAGAGTTTGTGTTTCTATAAACTGTATAACTTACGCAATCCCAACAAACACTATACAATTGACTTGTTAAAATAGGAGAAGTCCCAATACAATAACAAGAATTGTATTCAGCAACGCCTCCAGTTCTAGTAGTTCCGTAATCTGGAGCACAAGGATTATTTTGCTGCTCTATATAGTGTTTATTATTGCCAACACAAGTATAAGAGCCAAAAACTACAACCCAAGTTTGCGTTGTATTACAAGCAGAACCTCCGTTTATCCATCTTGTAGTATTATAACTAGGAGAACAAGTGTTCATATCCCTTTGTTCTATTTGACTTACACAATTATTACATCTAGTGCCTCCTGTGTTTTGCCAATTCTCTATAG
>JACCDO010207505.1_pt1 | contig 24203 bp, 28 predicted proteins | sample 7446101 | NCBI WGS metagenome assembly JACCDO01 (sample SAMN15323440, study PRJNA562643) | freshwater metagenome | isolation source: river surface water | place: USA:Blue River Watershed | collected 2017-08-16
ACCGGATAATTAAAACTTATTGTGTGTAACATATGCCATTGAGCTGGACCCCAAACTGTTGTCAAAAAACCATCTCCTGAATAAAAATCACCCTTTTTAAATACTCTATGTTTTTTTGTTTTACTTTGTGTTGACTTTTTAGCATTATATATATTTTTACGCGTCTTTCTCATTTATATATAATTATAAAAAATAAAATATAATTATATTTTAACTATGTCTTCTACTTCAATGATTATTGAATTTTCAATAGCTACACAAAATGTTTGTATGTGTCTTGGATTATCTGTTATTTTTATTATACTATTTATGATGACTCCATTAAACTCATTTTTATTATCCTCAATATTTGGAAAAGTTATCATCCTTACACTTTTAGGATATACTTTGTATTATAATACCCAACAAACTAACAAATTCATTAATAATTTCAATATAAATATTTTCACTAGAAACTCCGATTGGGACCCTTTAAAGACTAATGTATTATGTAGTTATATTTTTTCATTATTTTTGTTAGTTCTTATCCTTTCAATTATCCGCAAAATATTTTTATAACTTGTAAAATTTTTGTAAGACAATATTTAGCTACCTTTATCTCTATAGAGATTCTCGTAAACTTATGAAATTTAAGAGAAACAAAATAAACATTTATAATATTTTTTAAACTTTGTATTCGTTTAAAAGATATTTAAATTTATTCTTATTTAGTATATATAATGAATAATTTTTCAACAAAAACACCTACAATTAATCCTGTTGGCTCAGGAATAAGTGTTCTTAAAACTGGTGGAAATCCATCAATTATACAAAGAATTATTGGTTTTATGAACTTTAAAGTAACACTCATGATTTTTTTTGGTATAGCTATTATTATAGCTGCTTATTTTATATATAAACAATATGCTGATGCAAAAACTACTTTCCATGCTAATAGAGAAAATATACCCAAAGATCAAAATTCAAATAAAACTGCCACTTTAATGCTATTTTATGTTGATTGGTGCCCACATTGTAAAACTGCTAAACCAGAATGGGAATCATTGAAAACTGATTATGATGGCAAGTCTATTAATGGTTATACAGTTAATTTTATGGAGTATAATTGCACTAATGAATCTGCTGAAACTACCCAATTAATGGATAAATATAATATTGAGGGTTATCCTACTATTAAATTAGTTAAAGATAATCAAGTTATTGAATATGATGCCAAACCAACTAAATCAACTATGGAGCAATTTCTAAATACTGTTCTTTAACCAAAGGTAGCTTCGCTTTAAAATTAAAAAATTATTATAATTTAAAGATAAAATTTTATTTAAATTATAAATGGTTGATATTAATATTGATAAATATGACATTCAAGTTCTTAGAAATCAATTTTTAAATGCTTCTCCTTTTAATTATATTATTATTGATAATTTTTTGGATGATTCACTTGCTAAAAATATTGAAGAAGAGATAAGAAATATTCCATATGATGATTGGTTTGATAAACAAACCGGATTTGGACATATTAATAATCAAGAAGACTGTGAAACACAAGCTAAAAAGATTGCATTAAATATACGTAATCAAATTCCAGAAAAAACTAATACTGTTATTGATTTATTTTCATCACCTAAGATAATTAAATTTATTGAAGATATTACTTGTATTTCTGACCTTCAATCTGACCCATATTTATTAGGAGGTGGAATACACAAAACAACTACTAATGGACATTTATCAATTCATTGTGATTTTAATATTCATCCCCAAACACAAAAACATAGGAGAATTAATGCGTTACTTTATTTAAACTCTGATTGGAAAAGGGAATATAATGGATGTTTAGAATTATGGAATAAAAATATGCAAAGTTGTGCTAAAAGAATTGAACCTATTTGTAATCGTCTTGTTATTTTTAGGATAACTGATGATGCTTTACATGGCAGTCCAGAAAAATGGTTGGCACCAGAAAACTATCCTAGACTTTCATTAGCTTTTTATTATTATACTGATGATAGACCAGAAAATGAGAAAAATGGATTTCATTGGGCATTATGGTTTAAACGTTTTGGTCTGATTTATTAAGAAATTGTATTGCATCATCTTCTCCCTGTTTTAACCATTTACGTCGTAATTCTTGATTACTTATTGATTCTTGAATAAAATCTAATGTTAATGGATTATCTGTAACATAACAACGAACTGTATTTTCTATATTCTCTATTTTTACTGTATCACGTATAAAATTCATTGAATTAATTGTTAAACATATAACATATTCTAATAATGAGGTGTCTTGAGTTACTTCTACATTTTTAAAACTGTCAGTTTCTTTATCATATGAACTTTTTATTCCCAATATTTCATCCTTGTTAGTATGATCTCGCAAACATTGATTTAGTGGATAATTACACATTACTCCTCCATCTACATAACAGCAGTTATTAATAATTGTTGGCATAAATATACCTGGTAATGATGAAGACATTGTTAATGCTTGTAATAGATTTAATTCAGGATGTGTTGTATGAGATAATTCAATTGTCTTAAATTTATTTATTTCAAATGTAAAAATATGTAAATCTATGTTTGAATATTCATAAAATTCCTTTAAAGTTATATTTAAATTTAAATCTTTTGCTTGTAATAAAGGTTTAAATATTATTTCAGCTAATTTTTTATCAAATAATCCTTTATTATAATATGAATCAAATATCTGTTTAGCATTCACTTTAAAAGCATCATGCCAAGGTCTTTCAATTATATATTTGTTTAAAGTCTCCCAATCATATTTTAGACAAATAAATGCACCAATTATAGAACCTATAGATGTTCCGTATATTGATTCTATATTATCTAATTTCCAAAAATCTTCTTGTTCTAATTTTTCTAACGCACCTAGATATCTTAATCCTAGTGGTCCTCCGCCACTAATAACTAAATGTTTTATTGTCATTAGTTATTAAGTTTAAATATTTTTAATTACTTATGGAATAATTAAATATATTATTTTAATATATAAATGTCAAGATTCGGAAATGGAAGTAATTCAAATGGACAATTTTGGTTTGGTGGAAACACCTTTCCAGGATTTTTATATAAAAAAAATGTTGGTGTTGGTGGTAGACGTTCTACTAAATTTGCAGCTGGTGGTAATACTACATGTAATACATATCAATACTTGTATAATAAATATAAACCAGGTCAAGGTGGTGTTGGTGCTTCATCAATTGCTAATAGAAGAGCTAAAAATAGATTTGCTACAGTTTGTGAAGGTCAAAAATGTTTCCCATGTTATACAACTCTTGGACAATATAGTAATTATACACATAATCCTAATGGATTTATACCATGTCCACCATATTAATAAAATTGAATTATAAATATTTGTTAATAATACTTATATAATTAACAAATGTGTAACCAGTGGATTAAATACGGTAAAAGATTTGGTTATCCTAAATGCTGTATTCAGGCATTTATTGAACGTAATATAGATGATGATAATATTATTCCACCAAATAGAGTTCAAATTCGTGTAGGTAATGGCACAGGATTTATTCCTTGTTCTTATTGCTGTTGGAAAGTTATATCAGGAAAATGTAAATTAGAAGATTTACTTAAAGAGAGAAAAGAAAGACGACAATTTCCTGAAGCTAGTATTCATGTAGTATATTTTCCGAGAAAATAAAAAAAAGTTTTCTTATAAAATAACAAATGGCAAATATTTTTACTTTAGAAAATTTCTCAGACTTTTCTGAAAAGATAAACATTGATGAATTATATGAAAAAAAACGTCAAGTTGATCTAAGTAAGTTAGAGTTATTTAAAAAAATATTAAATCGTATTCATGTTAGAATAAAGACAACTGCAAAGCATAGTATTCATGAAAAATTTTGTTGGTTTGTTGTTCCGGAAGTCATCATAGGGGTACCAAAATATGATCAAGCTGGTTGTATTGCGTATTTAATGAATTCATTACAAGAAAATGGATTTAATGCTCGTTATTTTCATCCAAATACATTATTTATTTGTTGGGAACATTGGGTTCCTTCATATGTTAGAACAGAAATTAAAAAGAAGACAGGTATTGTAATAAATGAATATGGTGAAAGAATTGAGGAAGAAAAGAATGATGAAGACGAAGAGGAAGAGCAACAGCAACAAGGTGGTATACAACAAATAAAGAATAGTAAAAAATATACTCCTATTAATTCGTATAAACCCTCAGGTAAGTTAGTATATAGTGAAGATCTATTAAATAAGATAGGAAATAAGATAAACTAAATTAACTGTTACGATATTTAATGGCATTCAATACTTCAGCATAAGACCAAGTTAAATCATATGCCGATAATTGTTTACCATTATTTTTATCAATTTGTTCATACATATGATAATTATAACTCTGTATATATTTTTTTATTCTTAGTAATAATCCATCTCCTTGTGCTTTAAAAAAATCAACTTTATTAGTAGGCAACATATTTATATTAAGAGCTAATTCCCACATTTTCATGGTTTTATCAGACATAATAAAACCTTGTTGAAGTTTATTTGAAATACGATACATAAGTGAACCTAATGCTGCTGTTGTTAGTATCCAAGGATTACCTCCAGCATATACATCTCCGGGATAGCGTCCATAAAGAATACCATAAAATTTTTTATCATATTCATTAATTGGATATTCTGTGCTAAAAAGTAAATTATAATAATAAACTGTTGATGCTATTTCATACGATAAAGGATCTAAAAAATCGGTTAATTCATCATAAGCATCATTTAATGCTACAATTACTGCGCCATCAACAGGTCTATTATTTGATTCATAAAAATAAAAGCCATTCCAGTGTGTAGAATATATCTCATTTTTAATAGTAGTAGCAGTTTGATTCCATATTTTAGCATCTTCTGTAAAACCTAATTTATTTGCTAATCTACTTCCTATTAGTAATGATTTAACCATTGTTGCTCTATTCCAAAAGAAATCAGAACTAACAATTTCTTCCCATAGGTCACATGTATCAGAATTATAACCTGAGACAATGTAATCTAAATTATATTTAATGGAAGACCAAGATTTAAGATAATCAGAAGCAGTATTAATTAATGTAATAGCTTGTAATCCAGGACCATCATTTTGTGGTCTACACCAAGGTCCAGTATATGCAGTTCCTAATGGGATTTCATATTTTGGTTCAATCCTAATATCAAGATTATTAGGGTCTTTTTGTGTTTGAACAAATTGTATCCATTTTAAATAATCATCAGTATATGGTTTAGCAAATGACATATTAGTGAACATAAAAAGTGTATTAATTGTTAGTGCACCATCTCTTGCCCAGTGATAAAAATAAGAACCGCCAGGTGTATTTAAGTCAGGAGCGGCAGCTACAGCCCCAGTTGAATTGATATCAATATTATTTAAAAAATATTGAAAGAAAATATTAATTTCAGATTGTTGAAATGGTGTAATTATTTGTTGAAGGGGTGTATAATAATTTAATTTATTATTTAAGACAGGATATGTACAATATGGCGAATGATCACTAGTTGGTTGCCAACAACATCCATTATTTATACACTGATTTTGAGTAATTCCAATATATCCGCAATCACTTCTAGAATAAGCTGATGATGAATCAGGACATACTAAGGTAGAATAATAACTGTGTAAAAGGGTTAAAATAAAAAATAACAGAGTCTCCATAATAGTATACAATATATAAAATCTTTAAGTTCGTTTAATTTTGTTCTTTCTTGTTCCTCCACTGGAACGGCTTTTTCTAGTTTTAGAGCTTGATGTTTTAGGACTTATATGTAATCTTTCTTGAGATTCAATTTCTTCTGTTGGTGGAGTTTTACTATAAACATTTTTACCATCAGAATCTTTGACTCTACATGTATTATCAATAATATTAATAGTATCTATTCCAAGAATAAGAAAACATTCTACAATTTCACTTAACATAATTTCATATCCAAAAAATAAATTAAATAAAAATTTGGTTATGTAATACTTTTCAGCATCAGGTATTGATAATAAGTATACTTCATGAATTGTATTTTTGTAATTCTCAATATATTTATCTAATTCTGATTTATCCATATCAAAATAATTTTCAGCTAAATTTTGTTTAATTTTAAGAAAATCAATAATAAAGTTTGTTAGTTCATTTGGTCTATTATCTCTAAGTTCAACAATTTCAAATAAATATCTTTCGCAAGGTGTCTTGTATAATGAATGGTCGTCAGGTCTTATTAAAAAAACTTTTTCATGATTAAGTGATTTAAGTTCAGAAAACTTCTCCTCTTGTAAGCTATCCAGGACTTTCATAAAATCACGATATCTTTGAGAATAACCTTCAGCATCTGGGCTTCCTGGGTTTTTGTCTTCTGGTTCATCACGATAATTTCTGGATATTTTGTCAATTATTGATGGATAAATAGTTTTAAAATAAGTAGAAAATGCGTTCATAATAGAAAGTGTGTCAAAGGTTTGGTTGTCATCTGAAAAAAAATGTTGAGCTAATTCTAAAATAATATCTTGTGAAGACATGTCTTTTGTGCAAATAGCGTAATCCCATGCACATATTTTTGGTTTTCCAGCTTTGCTTAGAATTCTAACAATTTTTTGTGTGTATTGATGTTCAACAGCATAAATAAAAGGTTCGCTATATGCATTAGGATCCCTTGAAATAACTGATTTAAAATTTTCTTTATATCTTTCTCTTCCATGTCCCATAATCACAATAGTGATGGTATTTCCTTCTGGTTTGGAATGTGTTTTTTTTCTTTTAATAATTTGTTTGATTAATTCATCATTTATAATAAATTCTTGAAAAACATATCGGTCATCCATTTAAAATAAGATAATATAATAATTTGTTTAAGATGGATCTTAAATAATATATTTAAAAAGTAATTTAAAGAGTCTTTAAGTTAAAAAATCAATAATATATATTGTCTGAAGAAATTCGAAAAAAAGTCGGCGCCAAAAATGAAAATGGACATTTTTAAAAATGTCCAAAATTGAAAACCCAAAATATTTTTTGAAAAAGACCCTCGAAGTCAAGGGTTGTGACGAGAATGCTCTCATTTTCAAAAAAAGTGAAAAAAAAGTGTGACGATATTTTTTTTATATTTTTTAAGAAAAAATATTTAGGAACTTTTTTTGTTGACAAAATATATCAACATGTTGAAAAATTTAGTTCCAAAAAGTTCCAAAATTTTTGAATGTGAATTATGTGACTATTCAACGTCACGAAAAAGTCAATATGACAGACATTTGTCAACCGATAAACATAAAAATCGCCAAAATTCAACATTTGTCAACAATTTTCAACAAAAAAGTTCCGACAATATTTGTGAATGTGGCAAAGCATATAAGGAGCGAACCGGTCTTTATAAACATAAAAAGCACTGCTTAATGTCCGGAACTTTAAGTTCCAAAGATATTTCACAAGAATTAATCATCCAACTTATCAAAGATAATAGAGACATGCAAAAGCTTTTTATGGAGCAAAGTCAAACTATGCAGCAACAACACAACACTTTAACCAATATTGTTCATGATGTAGTTAAAAATGGAGTTAACAATAACAATCACAGTCATAATACTACTACTAATTCTCATAATAAAGCATTTAATCTAAACTTTTTTTTAAATGAAACATGTAAAGAAGCTATTAACATGTCTGATTTTGTTAGTTCTATTAAAATGAACTTAGAAGACTTAGAGCATACGGGAAGAAAAGGCTATATTGAAGGCATTTCAAATATAATTATTCGCAATTTAAATGATCTTGAAACACATCATCGACCAATACATTGTAGTGATAATAAGAGAGAAATAATATATATCAAAGATAACGATAAATGGGAAAAAGAATGTGATGATAAACCTATACTAACAAAAGCCATTAAAGTTATTGCTAATGAAAATATAAAACAAATCAAAAATTGGCAACAGAAGAATCCAGATTGTACTAATGCTGATTCCAAAAAAAATAATCTATATTTAAAGATTGTTAGTAACTCTATGAATGGACTAACAGAAGAAGAAGGACATAAAAATATAAACAAAATTATAAGCAATGTAGCTAAAAATACTATTATTGATAAGTCATCTAATACTTAAAATATTTATTATTGTTGTAATAATAAATATTTATTTAATATATATATGAGAACAAAGAAAAATAGAACTACAAATAATCAGACGAAAAAATGTAGACCATCACAAAAAGAATTAAAGATATATTGTCAAGAACACGCAAATACATTTAATCGTTTTGAGGAGGCATATGAAAAAGATTTTAAAGTGAGTTTAGAAAAACATCATCAAAATGTTGAAAAAGAATTAATTCAGTTATTTAAGACTCCTTTTACTCCAACTAAATATCGTGCCCAAGATGATTATTACACTTATATTAATTATCAATGGTTATCCGATACTACTAAGAAATTAAAAGGAGAATTAAAACATTACGTTCAGATTGACAGTTTTAGAGTTACACAAGAAAAAGTATATTATGAATTAATTGATATTGTAAAAGAATATATTAAAAAAAATAATTCAAGAAAATCAAGAGCAATAAAAGCTGTATATGAATCATTATATAATTTAGATGATAAATCAGCTGAAAATTTTGTAAAATATTATGTTGAACTAACAGATAAGCGTATTGCAAGTGGAAATATTTACGAAATTTTAGGTGGCCAAAACAAAAATGAAATAATATCTTGGGGTTGCCCATTAGTTTGGAATGTTCTAAAAGATGAAAAAAATGTTAAATATTATAAGTCTACTATTTCTGCACCACAACTAACAATTTATGATTATGAAATATATATTGAAGATACTGCTGATGACCAAGATACAAAGAAATATAAAAAAGAGTTTAAACGTAGATATCTAGAATTTATTGATACAATGTTTGATTTATGTTTAGGTAAAGATCACGGATTAAAATCAATAGATGTTTGGGAGTGTGAGTATGATTTGTTAAGTGCGTTAGGTTGTGATACAATAAAAAGTGATGATCCAGATGGTTATAATGTTCTTACACAAGAAAAAGCATTAAAATATGGTTTTGATTGGAATGAAATGGCTAAACAAATAGGATATAAAACAGTACCAAAATCTTTTATCTGTACCAGTACAAATTATTTAAAATGTATTATGGAAACATTAACAAAAGATAATGCATGGCAAAGTCAAAAATGGAGAACGTATTATCTATATATTAACTTTAGACAGATAATGCGATTTCATAATAAATGGAGAGATGTTTATTTTGATTTTCATGGTAAATTTATAACAGGTCAGCCAATACCTTATCCAAAAGAAATATATCCTGTATTTGGTTTATCATTATGTTTTAACACATTTTTAACAAATGAATATATAGATAGAAATAAAAAACAACAATATATTGATTATACTTACAATATGGCTTCAGATTTACTAACTGTTTATAAAAGAATAATTAAGCGTAATACCTGGTTATCTCCTTCAACAAAAAAATACGCATTATTGAAATTAGAGAATATTAAATTAGAAGTAGGAAGTCCTAAGATTCTAAGAGAAGACCCTATTTTAGATTATGATAGTAAAGAGGCTTATCAAAATATGAGACGTGTTGCTTATTGGAGAACAAAACAAATGATTAATTTAGATGGTAAATCATCAGAAGTAGATATACCTATAATAGATTGGGAACAAATGAAAATGGTAGGAAAACAATCATATATTGTAAATGCTTATTATACTCCTACTGAGAACTCAATTTATGTTCCTTTAGCTTATTTACAAAAACCATTTATAGATTTGGATGAAAGAGGTATAGAATATAATTTAGCACATATAGGATATACATTAGGTCATGAAATGTCACATTGTTTAGATGATTTAGGAAGTAAGTATGATGAAAAGGGAGATTTACATAATTGGTGGACAAAACATGATCGTAATATATTTAATAGAAAAGTCAAAAATGTTATTAAGCAATATGAACAATTTGCAGGATATGATGGAATAAAAATGGATGCTAGTTTAAGTACTGGAGAAAATTTAGCAGATATTTCTGGAATGGCAATATGTGAAGAATATTTAAAGGATTTTCAAGATAAAAATGCTGATATAGTTCCAATTCGTGCGTTATCTTTTCATGCATTCTTCGTTTATTTAGCAATTCAAGCAAGACAAAAAATCTTTGATGAAGCAATAAAGGCTCAATTAAAAACTAATCCCCATCCAATGGATAAATATAGAACAAATTGTCCATTGGCTCGTTTAGATTTATTTAGAAGTTTATATAATATTCAAAAGAAAGATAAAATGTATTGGTCTTCTACAGATACTATTTGGTAGACAAATAAATAATTTAGAAAAATAAAAATTTTTATTTAGAAATATTATTTTTTTCTAAGAGTAATATATAAAATGGCTCGTCCTCGTACTGCTCGTCGTCATCGTTCTAGATCTCATGGAAAATCCCGTTCTACTGCCCGCACAATGAAACGCGCTGCTGCCCGTGGTGCTGCTGCTGCTGCTTCTCAAGCTAAGACTGCTGCTAAACAAGCCGCTAAGGCTGCCAGTCGTGCTGCTCAAGCTGCCCGTTCTGCTTCTGCCGGACGTGCCGCTACTGCTGCCAAGTCTGCTAAGAAGGCCGCCACCAGAACCGCTCATGCTGCTGAAGCCGCTGGTCGTGCTGCCTCCCGTGCTGCCTCTGCTTCTCGTATGTAAGAAGCTTTAAAATAATTTTTTGATAATTTATTTTATTAAGTAATAATATAAATGAATAAGAAAACACGTAAACACTGTAAAAAAAATACACGCAATTGTCATAAGGATGCTAAAAAAGGAACACAATTAAAATGTCGTTTAAAGACATGTAGAGCTAAAAAATATCAAGCAGTATATGGAGCAATTAGAGGAGGCAGTGCTAGAGAAAATAGGCAACTATTTTATTAAATATATTTTTCAAATTTTTCATAAAAGTATTCCGTTGTGAATAGATCCAAATTACTATTTAATAGTTCATTAATATTTAGCTTAGCTTCATTTTTATAAATATACCATAAACGTGCTCCAACAATATCTCTTGTTAGTAGATTTTTAATAAAATCAGTAATTAATTTTTCTTTAGTTTCATCTAATTCTAATACTTTAAACAGTTCAACAACGACCTTATATGCTCCCGGATTTCCATCACCTAATGCTAACATAATAAGCTTACTATCAGAGTATTCTAATAGTTCTTCCATTTTAATATTGTCTGATTGACTCATTATTATAAATATAGGATTTCTTTAAATTAAAATTATATATTCAATTTTTTAATTTAAAGATGCTTATGCGGAACGATTCTTACGACTTCTACAATAGGACTTTCTACGACCAGCTCTTGTGCGTTTACATCCATCCTTAAGACGGCATCTTGTAAAAGATCTACCACGACAGTTTGATGTCTTAAGACGAGCACGATAAACTTGCTTTCTTGTGCGAGTATGACTGCGAGTTCTCATTATATATTACTTAAATATTTTTTATTTAAAAATTCCTAAATTTTAACGTCTATATTTTCTTGTTTTACACTTTCTTCCTTTTTTACGCATAGTTCTTCTTCTTCTTGATTTTCTCTTCCCTGCCATTTGAATTAAACCATATGGATTTGCTTTACCTGTAAAATCTAAATTTTGACCATTATACATAGGACAACTCTTCATTATACATTATCTTTATATTAAAATTTATTCTGGGATCTTTTCAACAACTACTTCAGATTCTTTTTCTTCTATTTTAACTCCATTATTATCTACTTTTTCCACTATTTCAACTTTTTTAACATTTTCTCCACTTTCTCCACTTTCTACATTTTCTACACTTTCCTTTTCTATATTTTTTGTTAGTACAGCACTTGGATCCTTATCTACAACTTCTTCCGCATTTTTAATAGCTTCAACTTGTTTTTCAACCTTTTCTTTATCATTAGCAATTTTTTCTTCAGCCTTTGCCTTTATTTGTTGAACTTCAGCCGGTTCAGGAATTTTATCCTCAATAACTAATTGTTCCGATATATTTTCTAATTTTTTTATTTGATTTTGGGCTGTTTCTAATATTTTTTGTTCAACTATTGCTTCATACATTTTTAACCCATTAACATAATCCATTTCGCATGTTAAATATAATTTAATAATTAATGCTCTTGTTTCAACAACAATTTCTTGTAACCTTTGTTCAGTTAATGATGGACTAACCCGAATTTGTTTTTTACCTGTTTGTGGATCAATTGTATAAACAAAAATTTGATTAATAATTGTTAATAATGCCTGTTGATTTTTATTTGTTGTTTGAACCATTTTTTTTAAATTTTCAGCATAGTCACTAAATAATTTGTTAGTTAAGGGACCTTTATATTTTCTCTCAAATAATGGGTCTGAACCTCTACATTTATCCATTTTATGATAATCTCTTAATTTTATATCACTAAATCTTGTTATTCCGGGCGGTAATGGATTTTGATTTCCAGTAAAAACATTGTAAAATATCTGTAAATCACTTAGAAAAACTTTTCTAGTATTTTCAGACATACCTGTAAATTTTCCTGTCTTAAAATCATAATTATCATCATAATATAACTCCTCTAATTCTGGAATACCAGGTTCATCATCTAAGTTTTTTTGTTGTCCATCATCACCAATATTCATGTTACAAACTTTTGGTCCAACACTTATTTCACCATTAGAATCAGGTTCTAGTGATTGTTTATTCTGTAATGAACTTATACGTTCATCACAAATATTCAATTTATAAATATCTCTTGGTACACCCTTAGGGATTTTTCCTTTTTCATATAAAGACGCCCTAACAGTGTTTCCTTCAGCATCTTTATAGACATAAATTGGATTAATAGTAGTTACAATAGCAGCAAAAATATGCGCAATTTTAATATAAAATTTAGCAATAGCTATACAGATACGTTTTTTTTTAATTGAGTTTTGAATATCCAGTTTATCTAACATATCTCTATTAAAAAATATAACTTTATCTTTATCAATTTCATTTACTTCAATACCATCTTTAACTCTTTGTGATAAATATGTGATTTCCAAATCTGTAAAATATCTTTGAATTATATCAGATGTTAGTATAACTAACTTATCACAGTATTCTTTGTCATATAGTTTTCTTAAGCTTTTAAAATCCATTGTTAGAATATAGTATGTTGCTATATAGTCTAGAATTTGAGAAATAGATTTAGGCTTTAGTTCGTCACTTTGTTCTTTATTTTGAGCACTAGTTGATGTTTGGTTTCCCATATATTATATATTTAAAAAAAGTATTTTCTGTAAACTTAAAAAATAAATAAAATTGATTTAAAAATAAATTATCTAATACAATAAACAATAATAATGATGAACAACGAAAGAAGCAAAAAGAATAAAGACAATAGTTTAATAACTTTACAAGAAAAAGCAAAGCTTTGGAATGTTTTTGAATCAGAAGTTATTAACCCCGATAAACCAAAAGAGCCATTAGAATGTTTATATAGAACTGCTGGAGATAGAGAAAACTGTGAACGTTGTCAATATGCTTTAGCATTTTCAGATGAAGGATTTCTTACATGTACTAATAATAAATGTGGTATCATATATAAAGATATTTTAGATCACTCTCCAGAATGGAGATATTATGGAGCAGATGATAATCAAAACTCGGATCCAACTAGATGTGGAATGCCTATTAATCCACTTCTAGAAGAATCTTCATTTGGATGTAAAGTTTTATGTATTGGAAAATCTTCATATGAAATGAGAAAGATACGACGATATACCGAGTGGCAATCAATGCCTTATAAGGAAAAATCTCAATATGATGAATTTCAAAGAATCACTATTTATGCCAATAATGCAGGAATATCTAAAAAAATTATTGATGATGCTATTAGATATCATAAAAAAATATCTGAATATGAACAAACATTCAGAGGTGATAATAAGGATGGATTAATTGCAGCATCTATTTATATCTCATGTAGAATTAATAATTATCCAAGAACTGCAAAAGAATTAGCATCAATATTTAATTTAGATGTAACTAGTGCTACTCAGGGATGTAAAAATGCTCAAACAATTTTGAATATTCTTGAGAAGGATATGGATAACAAGGATAAGACTGCTTTTTGTAAAACTAAGCCTGAGGACTTTATTGAAAGATATTGTAGTAAGCTTAATATTAATTCCGAGTTAACTAAATTATGTAAGTTTATTGCTATTAAGATTGAAAAGAAAAACTTAATGCCAGAGAATACACCTCATTCTATCGCAGCTGGAATAGTTTACTTTATCGCACAATTATGTAAGTTAAATGTATCTAAACGCGAAGTAAAAGCAATTAGTGAGATTTCAGAGGTAACAATCAATAAATGTTTTAAGAAACTACAAAAGATGACAGAAGAATTAGTACCTTCAGTTATATTAAATAAATATAATCAGTATTCATTATCATCATCATCTACATCAGCAACAATAGTAGCGTAATTATTTTGGATCTATGCGACGTATGCGCTGTCTTAAAATTTCATTAACCTTCGGGTCATCTGATATTTTTTTTGAGGCAAATAATGCCAAAATACATGAAAATATATATAACATATTTATTCTGATGATTCTTCTTTAATATTTTTGTTTTATTTTTATAATTTATAATTTATATAAATGTTTGCAAATTTAAGCACTGCTATTTTATATTTTTGGGCATTAAATAATAATATTGATTTACCAATTATAATACCTATTTTGTTATTATTAAGAAGTTTAGCATATGTATTACCAAAAAATAATTTAATATCAAAGTTTATTAATTTACAACAATCATCAATTCGTAAAATTGAATATATTTTTGCAGTTTTAATTAATCTTTTATTAGTATTTTATTTATTATTTAGTATTTTACAAAATTATAAGATTTCATTAGAATATTTTTTGATAGGAGTTATTATACTTTATGTAATTCTATTAATTATAAATCTATTTTACATAAAATTTAAATAAAACAAAAAATTATAAAATTCTTTTATTATTTTCTAATATTTTTTTATTTTATTCTTATCATTTATGTATTCTGAAATAGTTAAAAGAGACATAATTAAAAATAAATGTGCTAATGGAAAAAACAAAATAAAAATACAAAATCCAATCATTTGTTGAGGAGTATAAATCATTATGATTATTATATTATCATAATGATACTTTAAATAGTTTTTATTTTTATTTAGCAAATGTATAAACCTAATATTATTAAATTCGTATATTAATAATATAAAAATACTAAACCTTAATATATAATGTCAAAAATACCAAAAGTTGTATTTATTGTTCCATATAGAAATAGACCTCAACATAAGTTCTTTTTTTCAAATTATTTAAAAACTATTATGGATGAAAGTATTTTAAAAGATGATTATGAAGTATATTTTTCACATCAGTGTGATATAAGAGCTTTTAATAGAGGCGCAACAAAGAATATAGGTTTCTTATCTATAAAACAAAAATATCCAAATGATTATAAAAATATAACATTTGTGTTTAATGATATAGATACAATTCCTTTTTCAAATATATTTAATTATGAAACAGTTTCAGGAGTTGTAAAACATTTTTATGGATTTGATTATGCTCTTGGAGGAATAGTGGCTGTAAATGGTTCAGATTTTGAATCAATAAATGGTTATCCAAATTTTTGGGGTTGGGGAATGGAAGACAATGTTTTACAAACAAGATGTGAAAAAAAGGGTCTTAAAATTGATCGCAGTCAGTTTTTTCCTATTGGAAACCCAAATATTTTACATTTATTTGATGGAGTTCAAAGAATAATCAACCGTAAAGATCCTTGGAGGGCAACTCATGATGATGGAATTGATGGTTTAATGACGATTCATAAATTACAATACACAATTGATAATGAATCTTCAAATCCATTGGATAATGTTCATATAATTAATACAAATAATATGTTTATTATAAATATATCAACTTTTATGACTGGAACCAAATTTGAACATGATAATTATCATAAATATGATTTGAGAGAACCACCAAGAAAAATAATTCATCCAAGTAGAATTAAAACTAACAAAATAGATCATATAACAGATGACTGGTCAAATATTCCATTTTATCCCACGATGGAAAAGAAAAATGAAATGATTCAAAAATATGGTAAAAAAGAGGCAGAGAAAATTATTGAATATAGCTATGAGCATTCTACAGATCCGACTAGAGAGGTTCATCCCCCTTCTCCTCCAGAATCAATAAACAAAAATGTTTTGAGCGAAATACAACGATATAATGAATCTATGAGAAATATGAATTCTTCTCAACGTATAATTCCTCCTGGTATAAATAAATTTTCTCCAGCTTATGCTAGAATAATTGCAGCAAAACCTAAAGCAACCGCATCAGCTAGTATTCGTCTAGGTGGTGTTTATCGTTAATAAAATATAATAATTTAATTAGGTAAATATTATAAAAATAATTTATGAATAATTGTTATAATGTCTATTAAGTGTTTAGATGATATTAAGAATGCTTTTTATATTAATTTAGAGCATAGAACAGATCGTAAAGAATATGTAGAGAAAGAATTGGAAAAAATTGGAATAAAAGCGACAAGATTTAATGCTATAAAAATGACAAATGGTGCAATAGGTTGTAGTATGAGTCATTTAAAAATATTAGAAGATGCAAAAAAAAATAAATTAGATCATGTATTAATTGTTGAAGATGATATTACATTTCTTGATTCAGAATTATTTAAAACCCAAATAAATAAATTTTTAGAAATACATGAAAATAATTGGGACGTAATACTATTAGCAGGTAATAATATGCCTCCATATGAGAAAATAGACGATACATGTGTGAAGGTAAGTCGTTGTCAAACAACTACAGGATATTTAGTAAATGGTCATTATATAAATGTTCTAGCGGCAAATGTAAAAATGGGTCTTACAAATTTATTAAATAAACCAGAGGAAAAATCAAAATATGCGATAGATAAATTTTGGTTTGTTTTACAAGGTGCTAGTAAATGGTATTTAATAACGCCTTTGACAGTAGTTCAACGTGAAGATTATAGTGATATAGAACAAAAAGTAATAAATTATCAAGGAATGATGCAAGATTTGGATAAAGCTGAATTATTTAAAGCTATAAAAGAAATGCGACAAAAAGGATTAATTAAAAATAAGTAATATAAATATATATTGATGAATTTTTTATTTAATACACCTAGTATAAGAAAAAAAGATGAATCAGGTAGAAATTTGATTACGCTGTCAACATGTTGGTATATTTTAAAGTCAAAATTTGATAGTAAAACATATTCAAGTTGGATAAAAAATATATTATCAATAGTAAATAATTTCAATTTGGTAATATATACAGATAAAGAATCATTCAAACAGTTAATAAATATATTAGATATAAAAAATAAAAAAATAAAAATAATAATAAAACCCTTTGAAGATTTTTATACATATAGATACAAAGATTTTTGGATAAAAAATCATGAAAGAAGTAATTTAAATTTACATGCTAATACGGATTGGAAATTAAATATGTTATGGAATGAAAAGGTATTTTTCGTAAATGAAACGATATTACAAAAATATTTTGACACATTGTATTATGGTTGGTGTGATATAGGTTATTTTCGCAATAGAAAGGAAGATTTACATACAATATATTTATCAAAATGGCCAAATAATAAAAAACTATTAAATAGTCCTTTCAACGAAAGCAGTATACATTATGGTTGTGTTCAGAATAATACAATAACGTATGTAAAATTATCAAATGATATAAAAAAACATTATACAAATAAACTAACAAGTCAACCATCAATAAATTTTGAAGAGAGTTGTTTTGCAGGTGGTTTTTTTATTTTAAAGCCACAATTAATAAATAAATATACGCAAATATATGATGAGAAGTTGATGTATTATTTTGTGAATAATTTTATAATAAAAGATGACCAAACAATAATAATGGATATAATATTTTCAAATGAAGAAATGTTTTATATACATACGGAAGATAATGTAAGATTTGATAATTGGTTTATGTTTCAGAGGTTGCTGCTTTAACCGAAGGTCACAAGTTATGAGAGTTGCTTTAAGTTATTTTTTAAATAATATATTTTATATTTGGTGGGTTTGGTAATATGGGTTCAGATGGAAATGAAAATATTAAAAATCTCACATATGATTATTCGATTAATTCTAAAAATTTAACATTATATTACGTTAAACAACAACAAGAAGACGAGGAAGAAGAAATACTTTATACATATTTTATACCAAAAATAATTTCACAAAATAATAGCAAAACATATAACTTGTATCAAGACTCAGGGGAGGACAATAATAGTTTAATGTCAAAGACTATTACTAATGGTTTAATTGTATACTTTTCTGCAAAAAATGACGTTAAAGAATGGGTTGTAAATGATTTAGATATTTGTATTAAATATTAATAAATCAGAATATTTATTTGATTTCAATTTGTACCCAATCCTCCAAAAATAAATCTGACGTATCTTTTTTTACCTCTGGCATAAACCATTGTTCCGGATAACATACTATATTATCTACATTTGAATTTAAATATGCTCCCCACCAACTAAATGTGCTATTTGCCATTATATTATGATTACATAAACTCATCAATAACATTTGTTCCCAATCACTTAGATTAGGTTCAGCTCTTTGAAATGTTACTAATGGATAATATTTTTGTTTAATTACCTCCATCATATCTGCTGCTTCATAATTTGTTTGTCTAATTATATTTATTATACCTTCTACTTCAGTTAAGCTCTCATCTTCACAAAAGTATAATACTACTATTTGTCTTTTTTTATCTACAAAATTTGCTATCTCCTTTAAAATATAACATAATGCGCTATTATAATATTTATGATCTAATAATGGATAAATATGTGGATATTTTTTATAATCACCAAATCTAAAATGCATTGAAATTGTGTAAACTTCATCTAAATTCATTTTAATCTTATTTTTTACTATAAGTTTCTTTAGATCTATTTTTAGTAATCTATAAATCATATCTTTACATTTATCAAAATATTTTGGACTTTGAAAATAACCAACTAACAATGTTCCATAGTTCTTATCAAAATTTTCTGGTAATTCTTGGTATTTGAAGTCTCTTTCATTTATAAACATCAATGGAGGAATATCACTCATATTTTTTAAAAATGGCTTCAAAGCTGTTAAAAAACTTTCCCAGTATGTATATCTTATCGTTACACCACTTGCTATATTACCTAATTGATGATTATTTAAAAAGAAAAATGGTTTACTATATTTTAATGCATACGCTATTGTTGTAAATATTTGAAACAACTGATTTCCTAATCCACCACACAATTTACACGATATCATCTTAAATATATTATCATATTTAAATATATTTAAGTTATATTAAATCTTATTATTTATATACATATCAAATAATTCTAAAGCATCCTTTGGTTTATATGTTGGAACTTCATGTCCAGCATCATGAACTGTAATAAATGAAAAACGACTTTGTTTTCCAAAAGGGGTCTTAAAAGTTGTTTTAAATCCAGCTGTTTGACCTTCTGTATTATACCAAGTATCCCATAAAGTCATTGTTGGAAAACCTAAATCATAAATCCACCTTTGAGTACCAATTGTTCCACAAACACTGTCGTCATCTCCTGAATATACTAACACTCTTAAATCAGGATGTGTCTTTGAATTTAAAATAATTCTATAATATTTTTCCATCGGTAACATTTTATCAGCTAAATTATATTTTGTTGTTCTTGAACATTCTTCCCATTCAATATCACTATGTACATGTAATGCCAATTTTACATCCATCTTATTCAAATAATTTGAAGAATACAAATCTTCACATGGCTCATATTCAATTGAGTTGCTTGTATTTTCATTTTCTTCTCTTAAAAATTCTCTCATTCTCAATTGCTGTTGTGATAAACATACAGGATAATCTAATGCATATGGATTCAAATTGCCAATTTTCTTCATAAAATTCAATATTAATAATGAACAAGTTGTAGAATTCAATTGTTGAACAGGGTCAGTACAATTATTTTCCAAATACTTATCCCATAATGGCTTAGGTAACAATTGTTTTCCCCAATATGTTTCCATCTCAGCTCCAATTCCAGAATAATAATCAGTATATGGATTACCAACAGCAAAACCTTGGAAATTTAGTCTATGTTGTGAGTATTCTTGAGCATCATTGTAATTAATGATTTCATTTGCTAAGGTAGGCATATAATGTCCTCCATATGATTCTGATGTAATAAATAACGCACTATGATTAAAATGTGGAAATTTATCCAAAAATGCTAAAATAGTAGCTAAGTTATCTTTTGCAGCCTGATCATCACCAATTATATAATCATCATTATTCTCTGAATATGAAAAACCTACACCAACAGGTTGCTCTAAAAATACCATATTTGCTATTTTATTCCAAGCATATGGATTCTCATTTAAATTGCCATGAGAATCTGGTCTAAATGGACCTTGTTCAGTCATAAATCCAATTAAACCAGAACAACCAGGACCACCATTAGTCCAAAAAACAACAGAAGCTGATTCAGGATTTGTTTCAGCTTCAACTAACCAATAATGAATAAACTTTTTAGTTCCTGGTAAATTAAGATAACCACTAAATTGATTAAAGTTTGGTTGCCAAGTTAATCCAGGTAATTTAGTTACTTGATCAAAAAGTGCTTCATTGGTGTATTCAAATGAAGAACTTCTAGAACTAGAGATAACAAAAAATAAAAGAGATAAGAATAATCCTCTTAAAAACATTATATATATTATAGTAATTATTTTTAAATCTTAATAAATTATTATTTAATTTTTTCACTTGTTGGCTTTAACCAAATACGTGTATGTTCAAATAATTTATCTACAAATCCCGGAACTAATGTATTAATCTTATTTAATAAATACAATGTTGCTATTGTTGAATGTTTAAACATCTTTGTTAGTTCCTCTCTAATTCTATCTGAACTAACAACATTAAATAATTTATGTTGTATTTCATTATCACATATAGCGTTCAATATTTTAACATCTATTGTAAATTCTTTTGTTACACAAAATCTCAAAGCACGCAAAATACGTAAAGGATCATCCATCATTGTTAAATGCGGACTTCTTGGTGTTCTTAATAATTTATTTTGTAAATCCCCATTTCCTCCAAAAAAGTCTATAATGCTACCATTTAGATCCATAGCCATCGCATTAACAGTAAAATCACGTCTAAATAAGTCATCCCATAAGTTTCCAATTGTAACTATTGGATGCCGGGTCCCGTCATTATACAAAATCTCTTTTCTCGCTAAAACAAAATCAGCTGTTAAACCGTGATATTCCAGAAATTCTAATTTGCTAGGTATTTTAGCGCGAATAGTTACCATTGAGGGTGTCTCTAGAAAAATGGTGAATCCTTCATTTTGTAACCATGTTTTCATCATTTGAAATCCTTCTTCAATTGTTATATTTTGATTTTCATTTTGTTTAATAACAAAACAAAAATCAATATCATTAGATTTTATTCCCATTAATTTATCACGCACATATCCTCCAACAATATAAATTTTATATTTTGTTAGTTCCATTTAAATAAAATATCAAATAATCTTTATATTATTTTTATTAACTAAAAATCGTCAGTAAAATCAAAAGCTTCCTTGCTTTGTGTTTTATTAGCTAATGCGTAATCACCGACACGTTTTTCGAAGAAATTTGTTTTTCCTTCGAGACTAATTAATTCCATCCAATCAAATGGATTAACAACATTATAAATCTTTTTGTAACCTAATTGAACGCATAAACGATCTGCTACAAATTGAATATATTGTGTCATCATTTGGCTATTCATACCAATTAATTTACATGGTAAAGCCTCACAAATAAATTCAGTTTCAATTTCAACAGCTTCCTTGATAATTTCATGAATACGAGATTTATCCATTTTTTTAATCAATTTGGAATATAAAAGGACAGCAAATTCGCAATGAAGTGCTTCATCTCTTGAAATTAATTCATTACTGAAAGTTAATCCAGGCATTAAACCGCGTTTCTTTAGCCAAAAAATGCTACAAAATGCACCACTAAAAAATATACCCTCCACACAAGCAAACGCAACCAAACGTGTCGCAAAACTTGACCTATTATCATGAATCCATTTTTGAGCCCAATCAGATTTCTTTTTAATACAAGGATAATTTGCTATAGCATTAAATAATTTATGCTTTTCTTCCTTATCTTTAATATAAGTTTCAATCAACAGACTATATGTTTCTGAATGAATGTTTTCCATCGCTATTTGAAATCCATAAAAAGCTCTAGCTTCAGATACTTGAACATCGCTCATAAAACGTTGTGCCAAATTTTCCAAAACAATTCCATCAGATGCAGCAAAGAAAGCCAAAATCATAGAAATAAACATTTTTTCATCCTCATTAAGACCATCCCAATGAGTTAAATCTTTAGATAAATCTATTTCTTCAGCTCTCCAAAAACAATCAACCTGTTTTTTATACATTTTCCAAATATCTTGGTGCGATATTGGAAACATCACAAATCTATTATCGTCTGCTGCTAGTAAGGGTTCAATATTTGTCTTAGACATCCTAAATAATATATAGCATAGATTTTATATTTTTTTATTAATACATTCTTTTTTTTAAAAATTTAATAACTTATTAGAATAAGAATGAGCTTACCATTAGCAGAGAGAGATTTAGATTTATTACAAATTGAACAAGAAATACGCAATAAAAAGAAATTGTTAATTAAGAAGAAAAAAGATTTAGATAAAAAATACAAACTAAATCACTACTTGAGCGGTGTAAAGGATGATTATTCCAAATATTATGATTATATTTTGAATGAAAAACAACAACAACGCGATGCACTACTTCTACTTAAGGAGTATATTAATGATTTAATAAAGACTGAACATCTAGTAGATGATCAACTTAGAACAGCCAAACATGATCAAAAAGATATTATCAATGAAATTGAAAAAGTTAAGGCCGAATTGGATGAACTTATTGAATAAATTTATAAACCCATTATAAACATAAAAAATAAAATACTAATATATAAATGGCAGAAGATCCAAATAGTCCTTTAAATCAAGCTTTATCTGGACTTGGCACAACAATTCAGTCTATTACAGGAAAAGTTGAAGCCGGAAAAACCAGAGTAAGAGAATATAAAGCACAAATTATTGCAAAGTTGAATGAAGTTGTTGAACAACTTAATTCTTTGAAAGAAAATAATAATTTAAAAGCTTTACCTCAACTTCGTAAGCAGTTACAAGATAGTCAAGCAGCTTTACAACAAAAAACAGATGAATTAAATCAAACAAAAACTAATCTAGACGAAGCTAATCGTAATTTAGAAGAATTGCGTCAAAGTCTTGATTCAATAAATAGACAATTAGCAGAAAAAGATAAACAAATATCTGATTTAACTAGTGCAGGAAATCAAAAGGATAAAGCAATTCAAGAATTGGATGCACAAGTTAGAGAGTTAGATAAAGAAAAGGCAGAAATTGAACGCAACTTAGCATCTGCTCAGGAACAAACTAATTCTCTGGTTGAAAGAATTGGTCAGATAAATGCTACATTAGCAAATCAAATTGAATTAATTGATACAATTGTTGCTGAATTAGGTAATTTAGATAGTAATACTGATGATGTTGCAATACAATTTAAAGCTGTTGGAGATAATATTATGGCTATTATAAATATGATAAATAATCCTGGTCAAGGAGGAGCTGAAGTTGCTGTTCAAGAAGGAGAAGAAGCAGGTTATAATATTGAAACAAATATAAGTAATTTAAGAGCTTTAAGAAGTCAACCAGATAAACGCCAATATTTACAATTTACTAATGGTCTTGATGGCGGAATTAAAAATCAAATAGATAGTAATATAAGTGCATTTGATAGAAGAGATAGAGCTGCTGAAGATATAATTAGAAATATATTACAAACAAATAATATTAGAGTTCCTACTTTAAGAATTTCTGGTGGAAAACATAGACGCAAAACAATGAAAAAACGTCACAGAAGAACTCATAAGAAA
>JACCDO010478719.1_pt1 | contig 24203 bp, 33 predicted proteins | sample 7446101 | NCBI WGS metagenome assembly JACCDO01 (sample SAMN15323440, study PRJNA562643) | freshwater metagenome | isolation source: river surface water | place: USA:Blue River Watershed | collected 2017-08-16
AATTTTATATGTAAATTATGTCCATTTATAACTAGCCCATTTCATAATTCAATGCAATTATCGATGATTTTATACGTAAATTATGTCCATATATAATTAACCCATTTATAATTAACCCATTTCATAATACACTGCAATTATCGGTTATTTTATACGTAAATTAGGTCTATTTATTACCAACTCATTTTATAATGCAATATAATTATCGGTTATTTTATACGTAAATTAGGTCTATTTATTACCAGCCCATTTTATAATCCAATATAATTATCAGTGATATATACGTAAATTAGGTCCATTTATAATTAGCCCATTTCATAATACACTGCAATTATCGATGATTTTATACGTAAATTAAGTCCATTTATAATTAGCCCATTTCATAATTCAATGCTATTATCGATGATTTTATACGTAAATTAAGTCCATTTATAACCAACCCATTTTATAATACAATGCAATTATCATTGTTTTAATACGTAAATTAAGTCCATTTATAATTAGCACATTTTATAATACAATGCAATTATCAGTGATTATATATGTAAATTAGGTCTATTTATATATGTTTATTTTTCATCTGATGCAACATATAATATAATAATGGATGCAATACCCAACATTAAACTAATAACATGTAAATGATTTATTTTTTCATTAAAAAGATAATATCCAATTATAATCATAGCTACAGTTGTAATAATATTCCACATTAAATTAACTGTTCCAATACCATCAAAATTTAATGTTTTAATTAATATAAATGGTATTATAAAACCATATATAATTATTGCTAATATTAAATATTTCATTTTAAAATTATCCTTTACATATTTTTGCAAAGATGTCATTGCTATTATTTCTGAACTTGCTAAAATAACTGTTAATGCAAATACATTTTTCATTATATCTAGATTAAATATCATTTTTATTATAAATTTATATATTTTTTTATTTAGCCACTTATAAATTTAATATTAATAAAAATTTGATAATATTCATAATTTTAATTTGTTTTATTAACTCAAATCAATTAGATTTTAAAAAAATTATAATTATATAAATTATATAAATATGTGCATTGGATATACTGTAGAAGAATACATTAATGAAGTCTGTGAAAGACTTAATGATTTAGATGATAAATTAACATATGTTTCTAATACCAAAAAAATTCAATCCGAAATTAATATATGTTTAGCATATATGCTATCATATGCTACTGGTGGTATTAAATCTTTAAATCGTAAATTTTTATTAAAATTTGCGTCAAGAATATGGAAATATTTTGATGAATCTGTATTTGAAATTTCTAAACCATTAAATAAAATGAATAAAGATGAATTAACTTATGTTATTAATACTATGTGTTGGTGGACTACTGGTGCATATTAATAATTAAAAACCATTATAATTAATTGGTTTTATTTTTTATAAAATTTGATTAATTTATTTTTTTTTAGTTAATTCATATTATAACATTAAAAAAAATATGACTATTTTAATTAATATAAAAAATATTATAAATACTATTATTTATGATATTTTATTAAATATAATTAATATATTATTAGAAAATACATTTAAGTTTTTAATATCTATATTCAATATTATATTATTTATACCTAAAATTATTTATGAATATTATACATTCCAATGCATAATATTTATAATTTTTGCAGTTAGTAGTTTATCTGAAATAGGTGCTATTACAACTACATCTTTATATTTAACTAGATGTAATTTTGAAAATAATGATGATAAAGATAAGATAAATAATTTAATTTATTTAAGTTTCGCTTTTATTAGTTTTATATTACTTAAACGATTTTACTTTATTATATCATATAAATATCCATCTAATAATGATAAATGTATAGCTTTTTTAAAACTATTTATGAATATTTTTATTGCTGCAATTACACATTCATTTCAAATTATTCTATGTAATAAAGTAAATACAAAAACTGATTGCTCATCTAATTTTATTACCAATGACCGAAATATTTGGCAAATAATTATTGGATGTATTGTGTCTATTTATGAACTTGAAATTTATAATGGGTATTTTAGCTCATTATTTAATAGAAATAATTATTCTAATTCACGTATTTATCCAATTGAAACTAATAATAACAGTAATATTATAATTGTTATTAATAATAATAATAATGATAATAATATTATAAATTCTTTAAAAAATAAAATCAATAATATACCTAATATAAATATTAATGATTCGGAATATATTAATAATTCTTGTTCTATTTGTCTAGAATATAATGATAATTTTATTAAATTATCTAATTGCAACCATTATTTTCATAAAGACTGTATTAATAAATGGATTTCTCAAGATATTAAAACTTCTAGTCTATGTCCTGTTTGTAGAATTAATATTTAATATTTTTATTTTATTATATTTTTATCCTTTTATACAATTTTATTCAAAAAAAATTTGATATAATTTAAGTATTTTTAAGATTAATATTACCCATGGAGGGTAAAAACAGAGGCCTAACTTCAAAGGCTGCAGATAAAATATTTGAAGTAGCTAGTAATAGAGAACTCAATGCTATTACCATTATTAATTCTTCAGATGTTAATAATGCACCGAATGCTAATCTGAATTCTATTATTCCGACTGTGAATAGTAGCGAACAAGCGAACCAGTCCGTTATCAATAATAAATCAGAGGTTGATAATGTTAAGAATGCTACTCTGATTGATAATATGGACTATATTCAATTAAATGATAATAATCCAGAAAATGATGCTTTATTAAATGAACAATTGACTGAAAATGATAAAAAATTTATATCTATTCTTAAATATGTTTATGATAAATCTCATAAAATTTCTGGTATATTTAGAAAGGTCCTTTGGTTTATAATTAGTCGTAGTTTTGGATTAGTGTTTAATTTAATAGCTGCAACGGAATCTCTAATTTTATCTATTGTTAAAATTCCATATAATTTTGTTAAAGATTTTATATATTTTATGAAAAATACTTATACAAATATGGACTTTTCTCCTCTTACAGAGGAACAATATAATTCTAGACACTATTTATTTAAATCTAGAGATAAATAAATTCAAGTATTTCCATCTAGAGATATGTATAATCGAGTATCTCAAATTTAAACTTAAAATATTCAAGTATAATAGCTGAAAAATTATAAAAAAACCAAAAAATAATTTTTATCCTTTTATAAATTTTATTTTTTAAATTTTGAATCCTTTTCCTAATACCAATTCTCTATTTGTAATTAAAGGTCTATTTCTATATCCTGAAAATACAAAATTTCTTGAATTTGGAAATGTATTAGTAGTAACTGTTTTAGTTAATACTGTTGATGAACTAGACCCATTTGGTATATATGTTATTATTAATGATGTTCCTGGTGTAGCTAATTGAACTGCTGTAAATAAAGGAAATTGTTCATTTAATAATCCAACAGATACCCCATTAACAGTTAATATAATATCACCAACATTAAATTTACGTGGATTAACTGCTGTATCTAATGCTGTAATTTGAAAACCTCTTACAGATGTCATTCCTCTTAATACTGATATTAATACATCGACTGGTCTTGCAAATATACCTAAATAACCTCTTGGATAATTAATAACTGCACCTGTAAAATTAGTCATAAAATATTGAAATATTGACATAGCTAAATAACTAGACACACCTCCATTTAAATTACCATCACTACCTATACCCCATGATAATATACCAATCCAGCTACCATTATCATTAATCAATGGACCACCAGAATTTCCACCATATATTGCACAATCAGTTAATACGGATTCCATAAAGCTACCACCTACTCCTGAAAAATATACATCTGGAACTGCTTTATTATCTCTTACTGTTCCTCTAGTTACGGATTGTACATCAAAACCTTGCGGATAACCTATAATAGTTACATTATCTCCACATGATACATCAACCCTCGAATTAGCATATACTAATGCTGGATATACAGGAGAACCACTATATTCTACTCGTAATAATGCAACATCAGATAATTTATCCCAACCCATAACTCGTATTGTTGTTCCATTAACTTTCATTATATTATTTGTTGGAAATGTAGTATGTATCCATATATTACTAGCAATTGGTAATCCTGTAATTGTGTCATCGGTAATAACATGTGCAGCTGTTGCTAAATATCCATATATAGGAGGTCCAATAACCGGTTGCGGTCCTTCTATCCAGAAACCTTGTCCAAGAGAATATGAACCAGTATTTAAACGAATCATTATTGTGCATACACTATTTATAGCATTTGCATATATTGTTTTTGCACTTGTAGCCATTTCTATATTATAAAATTATATTTTTTATATTTTCAGATTAGTTAAAACTATCATATTTATAATACCTACTAATAAAATTATACTTATTATTTGATAATATTTATCATAATTTTTATTTAATTTTTGTTTATCCTGTATATATTTTAATAATAAATAATCAATTATAATATTTGCGATTAATACAATATAACCAATATAACCTGATTTTGAATATAATTCACCTATTTGTTTTATAAAACCAAGTTTAAATAATAACCCAAATATTATCAATGTATTAATAAAAATATCCCCTAATAAATAAAATTTTATAAATTGTATTATTTTATTTTGCATTTTAATATAATAACTTATAAAAATAAAAATTAATTTATAGGAAATTTAAATATTTTATTTTATTGTATTTCTAAATATTTACATTTCTTTATTATACCATACCCTATTATACGCCAACTTTTATTAATACGTCTAGATATACATACTTTATTATTAATTTCTGTGCATACTGGACGTCCTAATCTAATTCGTAATAGTTTTTCTTCGGCTTTTCTAACATTTCCAGGAATACAAGCAGAATCAATATTTAATTGTAATATTTCTTTTTCATTAATATTTTTTATTTTTTCATTATTTTCTTCACTACTTGAACCTATTAATTTACGCATTAAATAATATTCTATTTCTAATTCATAAGCTATCCCGGGTAATTTATCTGGATGTCCTACTATTTGACCAACTATTCTATCTGATATTGTTAATATTGGGTCTATTGTTAAACCCATCGCTATTAAACCACCTGGTAATGCTTTTTCTAAATTAGTTTGTTCTGATTTTAATGATATAATCTTTGTTTTAATTGGTTTGCAAGTATAATCGACTTTCGTATTTTTTTCATCTGTTTTACTTGCTTTTAATATTATACCTGGTCTTATTTCAATTTCATCATTTAATTTAAATATTCCATGTGTTATATTACCTCCAATAACCCCACCACATAAATCATTTATTTTTGTTCCGGGTTTATTTATATCAAAACTACGTAAAATAATCATTTTAGGAGATACATCTAGATTTCTTTTTGGAATTTCTAATTTAGTAGCCAAATACATATTAATATAATCAATATTATATCCTAATTGAGCTGATATCGGTATAATTGATGCTTTTTCAGCTAATGTTCCTGAGACAAATTGTTTAATTTCATTATAATTAGTTTTAGCCTTATTTTCATTGACTAAATCTATCTTATTTTGTAAGATTAAACAATTTTGAACTTTCATCATCTCTATCGCAACTAAATGTTCCGCTGTTTGTGGCTGCGGACAACTTTCATTACCTGCTACTAACATCATTACCAAATCAATACATGAAACACCTGATAACATAGTTGCTATATATGATTCATGTCCTGGATTATCTATAAAACTAATATGTCTTTTTAATTCTAAATCACCATTACATAATTTACATTTTGGATTATGTAATGATGAACCATAACTTTGATACGCTTCTGGTTCAGGACATATTTTACATTTATAAATTTTAGCATTTGAATAACCTAATTTTATTGTAATATTACGTTCTAATTCTGCTTTAAATTTTTGTGTTGCAATTCCTGAAATAGATTTAACTAATGTGCTTTTACCATGGGCAACATGACCAATAGTTCCTATATTTATTAATGGTTGTAATTCTTCTTGATTTTGAATATCCATCTTTTATTTTTTATTAAATATTATTTATATCATAATTAAATCAAATTTATTTATAAAAATAATATATTATTTATATACAAATGAGCGATAATTTCAAAAAACCACACTTTGACGCTTATTTTTCAATGATAGACTATGGTATAATTGCTGTATTTTATATTTCTTTAATTATTATGACTTTTTATCTATTTAATAATACTAATTTTACAGATGCATCTCATATTTTACGATTTTTAATTTTTATATCTATTTTTATTTATATTATAAAAAGAACCATCTATAAATTATGCTATAGAAAACAACCTAAAATTACACCTTTATAAATTTATTTATAATTATATTAATAAAAAATTTGATTTAATATTAAATGTATAATCTGTTATTTTAAATCATACACATTTAAAGTTATAAAAATGTTTTATCAATTAGATAACAATTATAAAACTTCTCTAGATGAAACATTATCTCAAGAAGATTTACTTGAATTAATTACATCTTTAAAAAATACTTTATCCGAATATATATCTAAATTATCAAATCCAACATCAATAATATCACCAATTGATATCATTTGTGCAATGGATTATATATGCGATTCATTCGATTTTAATTCTGATTCAGAAACCTTACTTTTTATAAAAAATGAGTCTGAATCTCTTTTATTACTTGCAAAATTAATAAAGAATCATGTAATTACTTATTCTCTATCATGCAATAAATTTAATAATGGTTGTGATTGTTATTATAATCCATTAAGTGATTTGACTGGTATTCGTAATACAATTATTCAAATACATTCAAATGCAAATGAATATTTAAATGATATTAACATATTTGAGAAAAATATTAAAAATATCAATTAAGTTTATATTCATTTTTATTTTTTATAATTTATAAATGGATAAATAAAAAAATTTGATAATATTTTAAATTTTTATTTTTTTATATTGACATACGTGTCACTCAACTTAATAAAAAATGCAACCAAGTGAATTAACTAATTCTGAATTTATTGAATCAAATCTTGATAATATTGATGATATTGATAATTTCGATGATATTGATTCATATATTAATAAACATTATCTAAGTGAAGGACTTATTACGCTATATTTGTGTAAATTAGACTTAAATACTAATGATATTAATCCGGCTGAACTACAGTCTGCAATTGATTATATAATTGAAGTCGCATCAGATGATAATAATTTTGATATTTATAAATCAAAAATTTTAAAAATTATATCATTAATAATACTCCATCTTGAGAATAAAGATAAAATTTTATGTCGCTTTTCAGAAGACAAAAAATATATCGATATTATCAATAAGGAGGCTAATTATAATTTAATAATTATGAGACGTAAAAAACAAGTATTTGAATCTAAATAAAAGATAATGTTTGTTTTTTTATTATAAAATTTGATGTAATTATTAAATAAATTTCATGTTGATAATTCATTATGTCAAATAATACGGATTCTTTAAAAATTTTCATATCAGATAATCCTGATATAAAAACCTTTTTTAGAAGTAAAATTGGGGAAATAAGTTTATTAAAAAATATATTTTCATTTATTCCATTACTTATTAAATGGAAATTTAAATTTATGTTTAATAAACATGGTATTATTTATTCATTTGAAAGTTATTTCTATGCATCTAATATATTAGACTGTTGGAGATGTTTTCAAAGAACTACCAAAAAAAAATATATAAAATTATTAACTTATGAAATATTTTTATCAAATACAACTATAATTGATAATAATATTAATTATAAATTAAATAATTCATATACTATTAACAGTGATTTAATCATTATTCCATGTGGTTATAATACATTAAATATAATTATTACACATCATCGTTTTATTGACAGTATAAAAAATAAAAATGAATTATTAAATATTTTACAAGATTATAATAAATATTATCAAACTGAACGTAAATGTTATTATAATATTTATACTAGATTATTCGATAATTTAGATTCTAAATCAACTATATCTAATTTTATAATAAATGATAACGATTTAGATACTTATAATATATATACATACCTCAATACACAAATAAATCGAACTTTACGTGTTAATCATTTATATAAAAAATGTTATATTGATAAATATAAACATATACGTTTTAAAAATAATAATAATAAACAATATGGATATGACTGTGGATTAGCTAAAGATTTACGTGTTATTTTTATCAAGCCATGATTTAAATACTTTCATTGCTTCTAGCATATCTTTAGTCCTATATTTATGATATTTAGCTCTATTATACATCGTATTTACTACTTGTTTTTGGTATATTATTGGTTTTTTATTTATTAATTTTAATGTTTTTTTTGCTGTTTGCGCATCTTTATATCCAAGTCCTTTCATACTCGTATCTGGATGTTTATCTTCATATAATGAAGTATTCATTTTAATATATATTTTTATAATAAAAAAAAGAAACAACTAATATACAATTCTATTTGTATAAATTATTTCTTTGCGCGGATGGTTATACTCCTTTTAATATAAATTTATCGTTGAACTCGATAGTATAATTTATACGGATAACCAATATCATGGTTTAGCATATCATTTAATTATTAATTACAATAGTTCAATTATCTTAATAATCATCAATCTAAACACCGCGATAATAAAAAATTATTAAAAATAATATTATCAAATTTTTTTTATTTACATATAAAACTTAATATTAAGTATAATATCATATTTATGATTGATTTTAATATCATTGAAATAACCAATGAAGAAAAAGACTATATAAATTCTCTAATAGATTTATCAATACCATTTAATTTAACAGCATATAGAACATTTATTAAAATTATGGATACACTATTAATAGATAATTTAACTATTATTAATATAGATAATTTAACTTTAAAAATTATAAATATTATTGATGTATTATTTAATAATAATATAAATTTTAGTGTTTCTGAATGGTGGTGTGATATATGTAATTATAAAACTATTAAAAAATTTATTAATATATATCATGTATCAAATAATAATATTATAAATATTTTAGAAAAATTATTTAATTATTGTAATTCAGATGCTAAATTTATTGGTATTAATATTGATTTATGTAAATATTTAATTAGTAAAAATAGATTTAATCTAATTGATACATTATATTATTTTATTGCAAAAGAACGTAATAATATTATTAATATATTAAATCAACTTATATTATGTAATATTAATTTTGATAGTTATTTAACTGGCCTATTTATAGGATGTTTTGTCGATTATTATGACCATTTATACTTTATATATAAAAATAAATACTCTATAAACACGTATAACGAGATTATATACAATGAAGATATTGTAATTGAATTATTAACAATAATATTTGAAAATTTTAATAATCTTCAATTAGACAATAATTTTTATTATGGATTTTTCTGTAATCATAATACTAATAGTAAATTAATAAATTATCGTATTCGTTCGGGGGCATTGCATATATTTATGTCTCCTAAATTTGCTAGACTTAATCATATTACGGATAAAAATATTATTAAAATTTTTTATAAATATGCAATTTCTGCAATATCTTAATTTAAAATTAATATAATACTATTAGATATATAATGATATTATCTGAATTAGAAATTACTAATATTAATCAACAAATTAATAATATTAATAATTTATTATCCAAGATTAGTTTTATCGAAATTCCAAGATGTAAAACTAATTTATATCGAAATATTAAATTAAATAAACAAGCTAAAATAGATTATTATACTGTCCAATTAGATTCACTTAATAATGAATTTAATCAATTAAAAATAGAATTAGAGTTATTAAATAACCAATTAAATAATTAAATATCTAAAATTTATTATCCTAGAATTATTAATGGGATGTTTATCTTCTAAATGTATTAGTAAAAAAGATAAAAGTATTTATAAAGTTAATGCTAATATTAAATCTGATTTGAGTGGTAATAAACCAAATATTCAAATGACTGTTTTAAAAAAACAACCAAGTGATAAATTTATTTTAAATGAACAAGATTTAGATAAAATGGACGAACAAATTCAAGAAGATGCCGGTTCTCAGATGAAATTACAGCATATTATTGAATCTATTTATGATGCAGCCGTTAAAGCACATAATAATGTTCAGATTAATTCATTACATACACTTTTCTGGTTATTACCTGCAAATGAAAAAGGTGTACATATTCCAAAATGTATACCTGTGCAGGTTCCTAATGATAATGATGATGGTAATCCACATAAGATTGTTAATATACCTATAATAACACTAATAAATCAACAGAATTTAAATATTAATGAATTGAAAATTAAGACTGAGGTTGATATGGAATTAGAAAGTGTGCCTAAAGTAGATAATAATAATAAGAATCCATATGATATTAAGAAAAAAGATTATTGTTTACGTTTAGTTCCAGGTGATAAATCTACTCAAATTGAAATGACTATTAAAATGGACCCACCTCTTGAAATATATAATCGTATATTATCAAAATTAGAAAGGCAAATTTAAATAAAAAAATTTGATTTTTTTATTAATAATTTAAAATTTATATTATTAATAAAAATGAATGTGCATCAATTTATAGAAATATATAAATCATTACTTGAAAATAATAATACAATTGAAACTAAATTAAATGATATTAAAATATTATTTGAAGATTATCTCAAACAAGGATTGTTAGTGTATTATGTATCTAGACATCATTCACAATTAAGTTTTAGAAGTAATAAGGACCATAAACGTTCATTTACTATATTCTATTTGAAAAGACCTATTTCATCAGACCCTAATCATATACCGATTGATAAATTCATGTTTTCATCATACAATTTTGAAACTAAAATACATAATAGAACTATTTATATAGACATAAACCTATTTAATAGTAAAGACCGTGAAATATATCCAATTGAAGTTACTTATTAAAACTTACATACGATATCATATAAACATGTATGATTATGTCATATTATGTTTTTTTGTTTTATTTATGCCTATTTATCGATGAATTAATACGTAAAATGGATTGTAAAATGAATATTTGGCATTATCCCATACTTATTTACATAGTTATACATACGATAACATATAAACATGTGTAATTATGTCATATTATGTTTTTTTGTATTATTTATGCCTATTTATCGATGAATTAATACGTAAAATGGATTGTAAAATGAGTTATTATAATTACTATACTGTTTCGTTATAATCATAATTTGATTGTTTATGTAATAATAGTTTTTGTTTTTTAATATATTTAAAATGTTGTATAAAAAAATATGTTGATATTAAAATTAATCCAATACCAATAGGTGATAATATTTTATATTGTATTTGATTATCTATTGTTGGAATTAGAAAATTAGATGCTGTTAAAAATAAACCGGATAAACTTGTAAAAATTGATATATATAAAAATTTTGATTTATGATTACACATTAAATATACTTTTAATATGTAATTATATTTTAATTAAACTTTTTTAGCTGCATTTGGACTTATATTGCTTGCTAACATATCTAATACACGACTTAAACCTTCTGGCATACCATCATCACGTGCTGATACTTTTATATCATATTTAGATGATTTATCGGTGCTACGTGTATTTTCAGATTTTGTAGCAACTGAACCACTTATTTTACAACTCCATGGAGACCAACGACTATTAAAACCAGCTGAAAAACTTGTATTCGATTCAACACTACTTTTATCGGTAGATTGTGATTTAACTTCCATACTAAATGCGACATCAACCGTTTTAACAGAGAGATTAGGCACATTAACAACCGATAATAATGGGACATCGACTTTCTTTTTAACTACTGCCCCAGTTTCATCACGGTCTTCATATTTAAATTCGACTGTGCGAATATCACCATCTTGATTAATACCAACATTTTGAATAAAATTTGCGGTTACAGTTGCAAGAGATACTTGGGCATTAGCAGCACCGATAAGAGGAGCGGAGATTAACTGAGCAATATCTAAACCTTTAAGGTCATCAGTGACAGACATTTTCTATATTTTAATGAAAGATTTAAAAATTTGATAATACAACAAAAATAAATATATGAAATAAAAAAATATAATTAATTATGTTTCGTCATTTATTTAAAACTAATAAATTATTTCGTAATTCTTCTATATTAATTGGTGGTTTTACTGCTGATAAATTATTAGATTTAACTAGTGAATATTTTTATAAAAAAAGTAAATATTATGATGAAAAACTTGATAATGAATTATTTATGATTTATTGTAAAGATGATATTGATAAATTTAATTATAATTTTATAGAATTACCTATTTATGCATCTTTAGAAGAAATTATATTTAGAGATTGTGGTTTAAGATATTTATTAATGACACGTTTAGGTTTAAATGGAACTATATCCAATCTATTTCAAAGTATTGGTTTCTCATTGGCACATGAACCTATAAATACAAATGATATTAAAAATAAATATGATAATATCGATATTAAACTTGCAAATTATTATATAAATTACTATTTATATTTATTCACTGCTGGAATTATATATGGCGGTGCTACTTTATTATCTAAAACAATATGGATTCCAACAACTCTACATACATTACATAATCAATATACAATGTATGAAAATAAGAAAAAATACAATCAATTAAAAAAAATATTATAATCTAATTTTATTTTTTATAATTTTTAAAATTTTTATTAATTCATTATCATTTCTGTTTGATACTATTGATTCTTTTGTAAATTTAGAAATTTGTATGCTATTATCCGGATTTGCTTTAATTACATTTTTATCATCATCTATTATTATAGTGTTTAATATATTATATATTTGATTATCGTTTTCAAGATATTTAATAGGTTTCATAAGATTATATTTAGAATATAATTTATTTGTGTAAAAATTTGAAAATAAATTAATAACTTTTATGTCTTTTGGAAATAAATTATTTATTATATGTTCTGCATATATTTTTTTCGAACCAGTCCAAACTGTTATTGTTCCTAATTTAGATAATTCTAATAAAAAATATTTCAAATATGGTCTTGCATATATTTTTGTTAAATACATTAAATTATCAAATGGATGAAATAATGTAAAATCATAATTCTTTTCAATATCTAATGTTATTTTATCTGTTTCTTCAAATGGAACTGCACATACTAATGTATTATCTAAATCTAATATAAAATTCATTTAGCCTTTTATAAATCTAATATAAATATAGCTTATATAAAATTTGATTACTTTTAATTAAAAAATAATAATATCAATTCATATACTTTAAAATGTATAGAGAAAAAGCTTTCGATCCAGGATTTAATTCTGAATACAAACCTTTATTAGATATTAACAATTATATACAAATATGTTATTGTAAATCATGTTGTGATAATTTATCAAATCCATTATCACCAGACGATATTAACAAACAGGGCATTAAATACATGCCTAGTAAAAATGAAACTATTATTAGGTGGAATGCAATAAAAACTAATCTTGAAATTGCTAAAAATATTAATCTTTTAATTAATAAAAATGTTGAATTACAATTTGAACATTCTTCTAGTAGAAATTTAAATAATAATACCGTATATGTTTCATCCTATTGGTTTGAAGCATATGATTTATTTAAAAGAAAAAATGGTATTTATGCAAAACATACATTAAGAGATTTTTATCATTTCTTATATCATGGTTAATACAATAAACTATTCGTATTTTATTTTTATTTTATTTGTTATATTAATTAAATGATTAATACTTTATTTGATAAAAATATAATTACTGGTTTAATTGGATATATTTTATTACCTATATTAATAATCGCATATGACTATTATGTTTTTAAAAACTTATCAAGAGCTATATTAATGGCTGTTTCATATTTAGCGATTTTAATTGGTATTTCTATTTATTATAAATATAAATTCAATAATACAAATAATAATTCTAAATTAGATATAAATCAATCGGATATGGATAATAAACGAGAATTTGGTTCTGTTATTATAAATAAACCTGCTAATACAGAACATATTATTGATAATAATGATAATTCGGTTAATACAGAACATATTCCTGAATTAAAGGAAAATGATAAAGATATATTGATTGAAGAATTTAAAAATAATAATGATGATAATTCAATAATTAATAATGATATAAATACTGAACATGAAACTAATATTGCAAATAATGATGATTATCAAGGATGATAACATGGTATATCAATGATGATAACCGATAATATATTTTTTATCAATTTATAAAATTATATTGATAAAAAATTTGATTATTTTTTTATTATTAAAAATTATATTAATTCGTTTATACAGTTGTTATAAATATAAATGTCTTCTAGTTTTGAATTTGAAGAAAAATATCCATTGGATGCTTCACTTAATAATCTATCTATTAATAATTCTAATCGTAATTTAGATGATTTAGATAAAGCTATTATAGATTCATTATATAATAAAGCATTTAATGATATTCCTGAGTTAGTAATTACTCATAATAATCTATTATTATCAATTACATTATATATAGAAACTATTCCATTTAAGTTCTGGATTAATAATATGATGACTCATTCGATGATTGATTATAAATCACTGAGTGGTGTTGGTTTAAAGAAACATATTGATACATCTAAAACTAAACCACAACATATTCAAGATATTGATATGGAATATTATGGTTTTGCACCATATATTGAATTATCAAATAATTCTAGTCTTAATCAAAAAACACCTATTATTAATTGTTTTGATGTAGTTAATTTTGATTATAATGATAAATTTGATGGTATTCTTGGATTAAATTTCTTAATAAAATATGGTGCTAATATTAATTTTGGTGATAAAATTACATTAAAAATTAATAATTTAGAACTTATATGCGAAATTATTGATAATAAATAATTGATTATCTAATTTTTTTTTATTATGTAATAAATATTTACTTTTTTTATCAAATAATTATAATGTATAACACTATTAATATTAAATCAATTAAAATTTTTTGTAATGATTCAATTATAGAATTATCTCCAAATACTATTAAAACATATTTTTTACAAATAGTAATTAATGACTATATATATTTAGCGAAAGTTAATACATGTTTTAATAAGATACATTTAATAATAAATACATTAAATAATATTTATAATATGGTTGATATATCAAATAACACTTCAATTTTTAGACATGAAAAGTATTCAATAGATGATGTTTTACTAAATCAAATAAATAAATCTTTTTTTTATAAATTGAATAAATTAGATTCTTTTTTTACTGATATTAAATCAGTTATTGATTATAATATTTTTTTAAATAAATTAGGTATTCATACACTAGATTTATCACATGTTGAATATCCTATAGTATTCGATGATGATATAAAATTAATTGATTATGATAATAATTCAGATTATAATTTTATTGATAATAATACCAATAATAAGACAGTGTTTATATTTTTTATTCGTTCTTGTAAAAAAACGGTGTTATTAGTTAATTATGATGTATCTATTATAAATTTAATCAAATATGAATTTTATGATTTATTATATATTACAACACTTAATAATGTAGATAATAATTCATTATTTAATTTAGAAAATAATATACATTTAAATACATATGATAATGTAGATGATATTAATTTAGATATAAAAAATTTGTATTATAAAACACCTATAAATATAAAAATAATGATATTAGAATTTATTAAATCTAATTTTTCAATTACAAATATAATATCAGATAGAATACATACTAATAAATTAGTTGATATTATTATAGACAATATTAATAATATAAATAAAGATGAATTAAATAAAAATTTATCAGATTATTTATTAGAATTAGGTATAAATAAAAAAAGATATTCGGATGGAATTTATTATTATGGATTAAAATTTAATAAATTTGATTAATATTTATTATTTAGATATAATTATTAAATAAACTTAATATTTTAAGTATGAGTTCAATCGAAGAAACTTATGAAAAAACATTATCTAATATGGTTGCATTTAATAATGCAATCAAAAATATATCAAAATTAGATACAATTGGAACAATATCTCCTAATTTTTTAAGCAGTGATGTAATTCCATCTGAATTTCATGTTCAATTAAAAGTTGATTATGATAATAAATATGAAAAAAAACAATATAGATTAATTAATGAAATTATTAATTCCATTAATCAATCATCTTATGCAATGGGTAATATAGATAAATTCAGTATATCATTTGATAATGATAATATTGTAATTGATGAAATTAATACTATTTCATATAAAATTTTACGTAAATTTGCTTCTAAAGCTGGTTATGGCGATATTAAACAACAAAAAACTAATTATGATGAAACAATTCGTAAAGCATTATCAATTGATAATTTTAAGATTAAAAAAGATATAATTGAAAAAGTTAAAAATATATGGATAACAAATTTTCCACATAAAAATATACGTGTTGAACCTTATAAAATTAATATATATGAAAAAGATAATTTCTTCTTAGAACATAGAGATACACCATCTAAAAATTTAGTTGGTTCTATAGTTGTTTCATTATATAATAATTCGGAAACAGGTAAATTAATTTTAAAAATTAATAATGATACTAATGAAATTAATAATACTGCTTCTTATAATGATATTGAATTTGATGAAAAAAACTTTAATTGGATTGCATTTTATCCGGATGTTTTACATAGAGTTACACCTATTTTAGAATCCGATGGTTTACGTATTAATATGACCTTTAAAATTTTCAGTTTAGAAGAAAATAATGATGAATTAATAGAAGATTTATTATTAAAAAATAAAAATGTATTCAATAAATTAGCTAAAATGGAATCTTTTGGATTAATTTTAAATCATAAATATTCGATTGATACTGAAAATCATGCATTAAAGGGCGTTGATAAATATATATTTGATTTATTATCAACGCTACCTAATGATTTTAATATTGATGTAATTCCAATTATATATACTACAAATGCTAATGAATATTTTACAAATGATTCTAATAATTATTCGGATAACGATTCTGATGATGAGTATGATACATGTGGTGAATTGAAAGTTAATGTATATCCATTTACATTTGATGATATAAAATATTTAAATGATATTTCAAATATTCATACTAAAATAGATGAACGTAGATTTTACTTTATAAATAAACATAACTTTGGTTCTGTATTAAATGAAGAATATGATACTACTGGTTATACTGGTAATGAATATAGAGAAGATTCAGAACATCAAATAAATTTTACATATTTAGCTAGAGCAATTATAGTTGATACTAAATTAAAATGCAATAGATTAGAATATTCATGTTCATTAAAAAAATAAATTATTATTTTTATTTTGATTATTTATAAATTTGCAAAATCTACTTCTTCTTCACTATTATTAAATTCGATTTCTGCACCTATATTATCAGCTGCATCACTTGGTTTTGCAAAATTATCGGACACATCTCCTTTATTAATTAATAATTTAATTTCATCTGCTGCATATACATGAACTATATCTACTTTTTCTTCTTGAAAATCTCTTATAGATACTAATACCATACAGGATTGTTTAATACGCGCAAATCTTTTTATTCTACCGGATGTTATTGCTAATCTTTCTGTAGAATTATTATTTTTAAAGTCTTTATAAAGAATACCTTTATAACGACCACCACCACATACGGATGTAATTATAAAATAGTCTTGTTCATCGGTTGCTTGTAAATCTTCATATTTTAGAGTTTTTACCATATTAAGATTTTTACGAGCTTTATTTTTCATTTTTTTACCACCTGTAGTATTTTTGACCATTTTTGTTATATTATTTATAAATAAAACTTAAATGAAATATATTTAATCAAATTTTTTTATTAATAATAAAATATTATTTTAAATTAAATGGGTAAAAAACATAAGAAAAATAAAAATCACTCACATCAAAATTCACAATCTAATAAATCTTTAGAAGATATTAATGAATCTAATTCTATCGAAAATATGAATGATGATACTATTCAAAATGATAATGATTTAGGTGGTTCTATAATAGAAGAATTTAAGGATTATAATAAAAGTAATAATAATTCAATTGATGTTCAGATTGAAGATTGTCATAATATTAAATGTCCGGTTGAATCACCAACTAAATTAACTGATAATTATGTCAGAGAAATTATAACAGAATTGAATACAATTCAATCTCCGGTTGAAATATCGAATGAACTCATCGAAGAATGTAAAAATGAATCAAATACAGTTCAATCACCAGTTGAAATATCGAATGAACTCATCGAAGAATGTAAAAATGAATCAAATACAGTTCAATCACCAGTTGAAACATCAACCGAACTCATTGAAGAATGTAAAAATGAATCAAATACAATTGAATCACCTGTTGAAACATCAAATGAACTCATTGAAGAATGTAAAAATGAATCAAATACAGTTCAATTACCGGTTGAAACATCAAATGAACTCATTGAAGAATGTAAAAATGAATCAAATACAATTGAATCACCTGTTGAAACATCAAATGAACACATTGAAGAATGTAAAAATGAATCTAATATAATTGATTCATCTATTGAAAGTTCAACAGAGGTAATAAAAGATATATCATCAAATAATATAAATACATCGGATAGTTGTAGTTATGAATGTAAAAATGATGTTATTTCTAATATAAATAACAATGAAATAACTGATAAAATTAACGATGAAATTAAAAATGAAACTAATTCAGATAAAATTCAAAAACAATCTGAACAAACTACTCCACAAAATAAAAAGTCATGGTTTAGACGTTTCTTTGGTTTTTAGATTCAGCACAATCTTGTCCAATACATCTACAACGATTTTTCTTTAATAAATCATATTCTTCATCTGTATAAATTAACTTCTTTTTACATTGTCTTGGTATTATAGCTACATATGTTGATTTTGTTTTTGGTAAATTATTATGACTTTCTTTTACTAAATTATAAATATTACTTGGTCGTAATTTATTAATTTGATTTGATGTTGCTTTGACAGCACTAAATAATATAAGAAATCCAAATAGACCCATTATTTATATTTTTAATATTTTGAATTAGAAATATATTTATTATCAAATTTAATAATAAAAATATTTATTTAAAAAGAATTTACTAATTATAATTAGGTAATAAATTTATAAAATACATTAAATAAAATGGAAACTTATATGATTCTTGCTATATTTTTTAATATGTTATTTGCATTTCATAATATAAGTAAATCTAATTCAAATACGAATGAATGGTTAATTTTATTTTTTGCAATATATTTTGCATATATGTTTCCAGGATTTGTATTCATTAATTTATATTATTATGGATTTAGATACATATGGAATTTATTTAAAAGTTTAGAATTAATTTAAAAATTTGATAATATAAAATATAATTGAATTAAATTATAAAATATTAAAATGGATTTATTTAATTTAATTTTAATGCTCAATGCTGGCAATAAAGATTCAAGCTATTATCCAATATTCATTATATTAGCTTATTTTATAATGAATACTGTAAATTTACGTAGTTTTAAAATTACTTTTCTAATTAATAGATTACGCGATTTTATATATTATAAAACTGTATTTCATTTCAAAATTAAATTACAATATAACCCGGAAGTTGGAAGATATTATCCTAATTATAGTGAAGAATCTGAAGCTATTTTATGGAAATATATTAATACTTCATCAATTCAATCGAATATTAAATATGCATTAGAATTACCTATTAATATGGATATTATTAAAATGTATAAATCAGATGATTATTTCAATCATTATAAACTAGGTATTCAAAATAAAGGTATTCAAATAAATGATGATATTTATATATTCTTTGATATAGACACTACATATACAAGAGACAATAAAAATAATTCAGATACACAAGGTAATGAATTAATACATATTAATATGTTTCTTAAATCTGTTAATCGTAATTCAAAATATATTCAAGACTTTGTTAATAAAGTATATATTGATTTTAATGAATGGAAAGATAATTTATCATATACAACCAAGTCTATATTCTTTTCTGGTATTAATCCAAAAGGAACTACAAGCACTTTTTATAAATATGATTTTAATTCAAATAAAACGTTTGATAATATGTTTTTTGAACATAAATTTAATATTAAAAATCGTATTGATGAATATACAAATAATTATCAACATTATAAAAAACTTGGTATTCCACATACATTAGGTTTCCTATTTTACGGTGAGCCTGGATGTGGTAAGACATCTTGTATAAAGGCTATTGCTAATTATATGGATAGAAATATTATCTCAATCAATTTAGCACATATTTTTGATATAAATGACCTAAGAAGATTATTTTTAGATAAAAGAACGATACGCATGAATGAAGATACTTATGACATTGGTTATACCATTGATAATTATAAAAGATTATATGTATTTGAAGAAATTGATTGTAATAGTGAAGATAATATATTATTGGACCGTAATTTAAAAACTGAATCGAATAATATAACTGATAAAAATAAAAATGACTTATCAAATATATTAATGGAATTAAATGATAATGTATCTAATAAATCTAATCGTTCATCTGAAACCAAAACTACACGTAAAAGAAATATTAAATTAGGTGAAATTTTAGAATTACTAGATGGTATATCAGAAACTGATGACCGTGTTATTATATTTACAACAAATTATCCTGAAAAATTAGACAAGGCATTAATTCGCCCTGGTCGTATCGATATGATGATTGAATTTAAGAAATTACGTAGAGTAGATATTCGTGATAATTTTAAACAATGGTTTGGTTATGATATACCGAAAGATAAATTATCAAAAATTAAAGATAATAGTATAACACAGGCTGAATTTGGTAAATTATGTTTTGAAAATAAATCAAATCCAAATAAAATAATTGATATATTGATTAGTTAAGCTAGTCATATTTTTTATTTTATAAAAATTTGATAGTATTAATATAGAATAGAATAATAAAAAAACGATATAAATATGCTATTATTTAATAGACGAGTATTACCAGTTGCTACTAAACTTTATCCAACCTTATATAAGAATATTTATAATATTCCAAAACAAGGTTTAAAAGTTATTGTAAATAAAGAACCTAATGGGGCTAGTCAAGTAATAGTAGATGATGGGGATGTCTGTGATATTTCAAAATCTAAATCTATATCTAAACCAATTGAAAAAATAGTTGATGAAATAGAAAATAAAAAAGATGAGACTGTTAAACAATTTATAAATAAATGGAATAAGTTAGAAAATATTAAAAAACCTAAATTCAATGAAAAAATATATACTAAAAAAGAGAATTATAATGTAGATTATACATATAAATTAAAATATATTATATTTGGTATTATATCCGGTTGTTTAGTATTATACTTTGAATATTCTACTTATTCTAAATTAGATTGGGTTGATTTTGCAGCGGTGTCTGTATTTGGTGGATTATTTTATCCAATTACAATTACATATGCAATACTTTACTTTGGATTTGGTGGTTATTTATATTTAAAAAATCAATTACCAGACTATTCAAAGGATAAATTACAAAAATTGTATGAGACGATTGATAGATACTATAAAGATGGTAAGGAAAAAGTTAAATCATTTATTGATAAATTTGATAAATAAATCAATGAATAATTTTTTATTTTAAACAAAATGAATAATCTAGCTGAAGAATGTTGTATTTATGGTAATCTAAATCAATTGATTAATATCCAAAATAATAATGGATATATAGATGAATGGAGTTTATTAAGATGTTCAGCATGGGGACACTTAGAATGTTATAAATATTTGATATCACAAGGCTATAAATCGGATAGATTTACGATAGCTATAATGTGGAATTTTGCATTTACATATTATTCGACAAAACAAGATGATAAAAATATTAATGATAGAATACCATTAATATGTTTAGATGATAAAGACTGGTGGTTAAATCATTTAATTAGTTTTGATTGTGAAATAATTCCTATTAAATTAATACGATGGATAAAAAAGTGTATAATTAATAATGAAATAGAAGATGCACCATTAATAAAAAATATAAATAAATGGTTAAATACTATACCAAAATATATAATGGAGATAGTAGATAAATAAAACTTATTTATTTTTTAGATTTAAGTAATTCAATTACAGATAATAAATATTTATTTTCATTCTGTAATATTTGGTTGTCAATTTTTGAATTATGTAATTCATTATTTAAATTATTGTTTGGTAATTTTATTGAATTTATTAAGGTTTGACTTTTTATTTTACATGATTTTTCATGTCTAGATTTGGATTGTTTAAATTTAAACTTTTTTTTACAACATTTACATGCATAACTTTTATTACCAAATTCATCTAATATACATTTAGAATTAGATGGTAATTCATTTAATAAAGTTTCAATTGAAATATCTTCTAATAAAACACTACACTGTCTATCTCTATTTAAATGTCTTTTTAGGTTAGATATACGAGGTGTTTCATATCCACAACGCTTACAAGTGTATAAATAATTGAAATCATGTTCGTCAGAACTAGAGTCATTAGAAATTAAGTCATCTATATTAATTTCAGATAATTCTTCTGAATTATCAGTATTACCTTGATTGATTATTGATTTATTATTAACTTTATCATTTATAGATTTATATTTAATAGGAATAATTTTATTATGATTATCATTACAGAATTGAATTAGTTCATTAATATTATGATTATGTTCTATTTTCAAATAATTACATAAATTATTAACAGAATCTAATATATTTTTATAATCAGATTCAAAATATTCAAAACCTAAATCACGTCTATATTTAATTAAACTATTATTACGTAAATTATCTAATATAAATGATTCGGTGCTTTTAGAATATTTAACAGGGCAATAATAATATAATTTACTACCGGTATCATAACCACTAGTATAACGATTAAATATACCAACGTCAGTTCTACCTATTTTAAAAATATTTGTTCCAATATGGTCATTTCTCTGTAATATATAAATACCACTATGTAGTTCATCACAAACACTAATTGAATTATAGTCCATTATTTAAATTAATATATAATTAATAAACTTTATATATTAATCAAATTTATATATTTAAGATACATTAAAATTAAAATTAGCAATTGCAATACAGTATAAATTGTTTTCGATTATTTATATAGAGAAAACATGAATCAATTGGCATTATTTATATTAAAAATACTTTATTTATTAGATAAATATTGTTATCTAATAATGTTGATTATTTTAATAAAACAAATTATAAAAAGGTTTTTTATATTAAATAGATAATAATTTATAAAAAAACAATTTATATAATAAAAATATTTGAGAACTATTTGTCGTCAATTGAGACTTTATTGCCGTTCCAGACATTTAATTATCAAATGAGCAATTTTAATTATCAAAAAATTTTTATTTTTATAATTATAAATTATTTTTATAAAATTAATAGGTTTAATAAAAGTTATTTATAAACTTAAATATGAAAAATATATAATAAAAAGTTAGTTAATATAATTATAATACAAGTTATTTATTAATTAACTTTTTATAATTCATAAAGATGACATAAACCATAATAAATATTAATAATATTATTCAATATAAAATTATTTATTTTATTACCTAATTTATATTACATAATCTGTATATATTTATTTATATATTCATTAATACCATAATTAGATTATATTTATATTAATGAATAATTATTTATATTAAACTCGAGAGCTAATTGTCATTAATTGAGACTTTATTGCCGAACCAGGCATTTAATTATCAAATGAGCAATTTTAATTATCAATATTTTTATTTATTTATATATACAGATATTTTTAAATAAAATAAGTTTAATAATGACTTAATAATATATTAATAAGATGAACTAGATAGAGTTAATTATATCAATTATCACACAATACATTAATTAGTTGATTAATTGTATATAAACGGTATGAATCTAAATGATTATTAATAAGAT
>JACCDO010501909.1_pt1 | contig 24196 bp, 19 predicted proteins | sample 7446101 | NCBI WGS metagenome assembly JACCDO01 (sample SAMN15323440, study PRJNA562643) | freshwater metagenome | isolation source: river surface water | place: USA:Blue River Watershed | collected 2017-08-16
CCTTGAATGTATTGATTACTACTTCCGCTTCGGTGCTATAGTGAATTAAAATATGTTAGATGTATATTACATTAAAGGAAAGCAACTGATAAGGGTGAATTTACCTCATTTCTACGGCAAATTTTTTAAAATTTGTTATTTTTTTTGAATAACAAATACCTTTTTAGTAGGGCTCGGGCTCTGGCTGCTGAGAAAACACTCGGTGATGTTGAACGTATTTTTTATTTGATGCCCTGCGCAAGAATAAAGTTTTGATTGCCAATTATACGGATTAGATCTAATTGCTCTTTTTCTTGATGGATAACAATCACCGGTTCAAAGTGATGACTCACGGCCCATGACTCGTCGAAACAGGAAACTTAGAAAGCTACCGCGTGTAGTTATGCTCGAAGCTTTGAAGATACTTACCTGTATCTAGTAAAGAGGTTGATAGACGCTGTAGCTATTTACTTTTGCAAATTGTTTCACGATATTCCACAGTCTACTGAGGAATTTCTTATCTAAATTGAGACTGAGGGAGTACTGTATCAGCGATGACTCGCTTTGACGCTCATGATTTATTACCATTGATTTTACCCATATATGAGAGCCATTTCCTGCAATTAACTACATTAGTTGATACAATAACTCCATACAGTATACTTTTTTTCGTATTTATAATATGGATGTTAATTGAGTTGGTATTTTACATGTACATTAGTTTTATTGTCGCGCCATCATTAGATAGTCAGTTAGGAGATTCAACACCTTTATTCAAACATCCAAAGGATATTATGAAAGTAGTTTATAGGTACTATAAAATACTTGGAGATACTTATCCTTTTCAAGAATTTATATCCAAATTTTTTCTTTTGGCAAATTATAAAGAGATTTATTCTCAGAACTACGACTCCGTATTAGCATTTTCACTGTTTATGAAACCATTAAATGCCTTAACTAGTGAAGAATATGACACTATTGATAAGTTGAGAGATATGGCAAGTGAAAACTTCAATATTAAATGGAAAAATGGTTATAACAGTCAGGTTAAACATATAAAGTTTAACTTGGAGCCTGTTAGCTACATTCATCGCCCTTTGGCACTTTATGGGATATTAAAATTTAGTGAGTTTTGTACGAATTCAAAAAATTTACGTTTGAATGGATTTACTTTTCATAAACTAAGTAAAGGTATTAGTAGTATATCTTCGCACTTGCTTACACTCTTACTCATTCACTTACTTAGGAACATCATACTGGATACGAGAAAATAAAGATTCGAAGAAAGTTCCATTAATATTTTTTCATGGTATCCGAATATTCAATGGCTGGCACTACTATCGCCAACTGATCAATGAACTCGCTGCCGAAAGGACTGTTATATTGTATACATGTCATGGGATCAAGATGCACTCCCTGGTATTTGAATTACCAACTGCAAATGATGTTAGTACTCATATCCGTGAGATATTACACACATATAGCATAAAAAAAGTAGTTTTATTGGGTCACTCATGGGGAACTATCTTTTGTAATTGGGTAATGCGCTTGAATCCTGAAATAGTTCATCAGATGGTATTGATAGATCCAGTATCTCTCGCTGCAGTTTTCCCTGATACTATTTATGGTTTACTGTATCGACCACCGACTACAATGTTACATCACATATTCTCTTACCTAGTTCGGTACGATTTGACTATTTCCAATAGTTTGCACCGGCATTTATATTGGTATAATGCTTTTTTGGATTATGAAGATATTCCATCAAATATTGCAGTTACAGTTGCTATTGCAGCTCAAGACTTGCTTATTAATGGTAAGGCATTAATAGCTCTAACCGAGCATTATGTCAGAGAAAGAAAGAAACGAAAAAATAATGCTCCAATTAAGCAAATTGTGTGGGATTTAGGTCATGGTGATGCATTTTTATACCGGAATAATGTGAAGGATATTGTAGATGCAATTAATGAGATAGAAACAAAAAAATGAAAAATTATACAATTGTAAAATAAAATATAAGAAATGGTTATTTTCATTTATTTAATATACTATTTACATTATACCTAACTTATGTTCCATTAAAGTGTGTAGTGGCACTTTACTTCCTTCTGCTCTTGTCAATGGATCATTTAAAAAATCATGAAAATCAATACTATCACTTGTTCCTAATAAAATATCACGACTAATATGGGATGATTGTAAACCTGGTAATCTATGATTTTGACTAAACATTTGTCTTTCAGTAGCTAGTCTCATGGCCATATGACTACCATATTGACGTCTTGCAGTATCCAATTTACTAGTCCATTCTTGCTCAACTACACTCTTTTGAATTTTTGCAACTGGATGACTTTGATTATGCTGATGTTCTAATGATGCTATAATATTGTAATTATGTTAGATTAAATCAAAAAATAAGTAGGTAGGTAAATATGTGTATGAATGAGTAAATTGAGTAGTGTGAAAGAATGAAAAATTTAAGTTCGAAGAAAATTATTAATATGAAGTGGAAAAAGGAAAAATAGAGGACTGAAGTGGAATCAAGGTAACGCTAGTGTAAGTCATACCTAAACCATAGCGGAGATGATCCACCGGACCGGAATATACTGGCAAACCTGTATCGGGATTCATTTTTTTATCTTCTGCTTTTTCTTCGAAAATCGAAGAACCCTATGGCCGTGTTGTTCTTTTCAAAATGGGTTTTCAGTCATTTAGGAGTCATAACTGCAGTTGAGACATCAAATTTAAATCAAATAATAAGTCCGTTAACTAATAAGCGAATAAGTAAGTCAGTAATGAAGTAATTAATTATAATTAGATCTACGTAGGAAAATTATACTAGCTTTAAGATTAAATCTAAGGATAGTCAAGTTAACATAGTTTTAGTGGTATCGCGATGGTATATTGATTATTTTTGAATATATTTAGTTTATAATTTTTTGGATCGCTTTTTATGGGATCAAACTTCCAAATTTCGAAGAATCAAAAAAAAGAGAAGTTCATACAACGAATCTTGTGAGGGAGAGGGAGTGAGTCATATTTGTAATTGAGAGATATTTGTAGTGTGGCATGCTCCAGCCAATTGACTTGACGGAGACTATCGCAGTCGCGTCAATTATGCCTAGTTATAACTTCTCAACTATACAATATCCTTATGTCAAATCTAGTAATTCATGTTGTATAAAAGGTATTTGTTAATTTACCCGTCTACTAAATCACTAAACTAACTTATACTTACTCACCTCCAAGGTAAAAATAGTAATGATGAAGCAAGGGTTATTGATCATCAGTACATAATACGGGCGGCACAAGTGAGATGGTTGACACCAACAGAAATTGAAGCAATACTACTACACTATGACATTTTAGGGCTTCAAGTTAGTGATACATCGCCAGGTATCCTTTTTTATTTAGTCACGCGTTAATACATTACTAATTCATTTACTTAAAAGATAATCCAAGTAATGGTAATATATATTTGTTTGATAGAAATGCTACTAAATTATTTAAACACGATGGAATATCATGGTCTAAAAAGAAGGGATCAGAAAGAACACAAGAAACATATCAACAAATTAAAATTGATGGAGTTGATCGAATGGTAGGAATTTATTCGAAAGCAGCAGAAGATTCATCATTTCGCAAAAGAATATATAAATTACAATCAGAAGACTCTAATCTAGTGTTTGTGCACTATCGAGTATGCATAAAGCAAGGTAATACTATGACTTCTCTCTCTTTATTCTTACATGTCATAATTACTTATTTATTCACTACTAAAAGATCCTGAAGTATTGAAACAAAATAAGAAAGACTTATCCCGTTCGAATCACACAATGAAAAATGGCGGCTTTATAAACGGTCCCAACAGCATGATAATAGATAGAGACCCGCATGATTTGTTGGATGATGAAGACTGTTTAGCAGAATTGCTACTATGGAATGATAATGAAACAGATGAACCGACCTCAAATGATACAAGAGATACTTGTAACAATACACTGGTTTACCATCCAATTGCAACAATAATAGATTTTTCACCGGCCAAAGACACTCTATTAGGTGGAGAAAAGGTTATTATTTGCTTGAATAGCGATGAAGTTATCAAGACATTTAAATCAGATATTTTTATATCATTTGGAGGAACCACTGTACGTGCTGAAGAATTGGGTCCAACTGTTCTCAGATGCATTGCTCCACCTCATATACCTGGCAATTGTTCATTAGTTATTACAACTGGATCCGGTCAAGTATTATCGCCTCCAACAGAACAACAATTTACTTTTGTTCCTATTAACACTGGCTCAAGTAGCTCAATGAAATTAAATAATCCGAGTATGTCCTTGTCACCACCTCGGTCTTACAGCCATAAAAGGTTACATAATGGCGACAATGCAGATGGGTTCAATAATGTTTCTTCATCCCTAGAACTTGAGCATAAAATCAGAATTGTAGAGAAACTTGGCACAGTAAACACTGCGTTACAGCTACCCGATAGTAATATGGTTAATACTAGTGTGACACCAGGTATATTGCCTCCTACAGTCGAGGGTATGTTTGCATTACCTGATTCGGAGTACGAATGGATTGATGATTATGAATTATCTCAACTTAGCCCAACTGATTTGGAAAAGTTGATGGATAGATATCTGATGAGTGTTGTGAAGCAACTAGTGCAACTTGCCTCGTTAGATGATGAATTAAAAGCTGAGTTAGATGCGCTTGATGCCAATGGCTTCTCATTGCTACACTATTGTTGTATGTATAATGTTAATACATTAGTACCTGTGTTATTAGCAAGAGGAGCATCTGTAGATCAGCAGTCAACTGATGGGTCAACATCATTACACTTAGCTGCAGCTCATGGAGTTTTACCTGTTGCACAAATTCTAATTGAACATGGTGCAGATTTGAATAAACTTGATAATTATGGTAGATCGCCGTACGATAATGCCTTGCTTGGTGGACATCACCATGTGGTGGATTATTTAATTCAATGTGCAAGAAAAACTAATCCAAATGCAATTTCCGACGTATCATATCGCACATTATCATCAGTTCATATCAATACGAACATAGGCTATATTGACAAGAACAACTCGTTTTCACCTACTAGTAGCAGCCAAAACTCCTATATTATGTCAGATAATCAGCCAGATCCCGCCTTATTAAATAGCAGTCTAAACAGCAGTCGAGGCAGTACTAGCTTGCTCCATGATGCATTTTTATCATTATCATTAGCAGATAAATGTGCATTCTCATTGTCTCTGAATAGTAATACCATGCAAGATGGTATGAGTCAATTGGATACAAGTGATGGGAACATAATGGATTCATCGCATGTCTCCGAGGTTAGCATGCCGAATTATCCTAGTCTTGAAGGTACCTCACCACTTTACTTATATAATACTCACTCATTTGCTAAATTAATCCATTTACAGATTTGGAATCATTTGAAATTCGTTCCGTGTTATCAGAGAGTGAAAAGGAGTCGTTGGACGTTGCCATGTCGATGATGGCGTTAAGTGAAATACAAAAATTAGAAGACGAAGCAAGAAGAATACAGAATAATGTAAGAGGTTGGTTATTACGCAAAAATTTTGTTAATTTGAGAGATGCGGCAATAACACTGCAAGGGGCATGGTAAGATATCACATTACTACTCACTCACTCACTCAATTTACTTACTTGAATATACACGTAGGAGAGATAAACGTAGATCGTCTGATGGCGATAATAAAAAAATAGCTAATACAAATGTAAATTATACAAGTCAAACCACAATGGAGCAAGTGAATACAGATACTATTCAACTACAAAATCATGCCGCAGCGACATTACAAGCAGCAACACGTAGATTTTTTGCTCAAAAAGCATTTTCACGTACAAGACATCAGACTATTGCATCACTTATTATACAAAAGAATTTGCATAAATGGTGGGCGAATAACGCGAATAATGCGAAGAAATAGATGTAATTATTATAATTAAATCATGTCAAAAATTCCTTTCTTTCATGCCTTTGTCGGTACCACGCTCCTGCTGAGTCACTGAAGAAAGTTCTTCACAATAAAAAGGAAAAAAAGTATGAAAGTCGTTGTATTGGGTGGTCGTGGTTATGTAGGTAGCCAAATATTACAGAAGCTAGGTACAATGCCTGCGGTGGCTTCAATTATTTCAATAAATCGCTCTAAAGCTGTTACTAATGCACCGAAGGTAGCATGTGTCCAAGCCGATGTATCGAAGGATTATGATTGTTTAAAGAAGGAATTTGGTGATGCAACAGCAGTAATATCGACTATCGGGGCATTTGGTACTAATGAGCAGATGCTAGAGATTAATGGAAATGTAAATATAAGGGCAATGAAATTAGCTAAGGAATTTACAAATATTAAGCGATTTGTGTACGTAAGTACTGTTGATAATAACCTACCGGAATTCATATTGCAGGGATACTTTCAAGGAAAAAAGAATAGCGAAAATGAACTGATTAAATTATATGGTAAGGATGGTTACGTATTAAAACCTAGTTTTATTTATGGTAATAGAGCTGTCGGTAATGCCAGTATCCCGTTAGGTTTGGTGGGTAAACCGATGGAATTAGTGCTTGATCTACCGGGATTTAATAAATTAAAAGATCTACCTGGTATGAAAGCAATATTCACATCTCCTATAAGCGTTGAAACTGTAGCGAGCGCCGCAGCAATAGCGGCTGCAGGGGTATTAAATGATGAGAATACTAATATTTTGGATGTTAATTTAATGAAATACTACGTGAGTAAGTATCAGCAGTAATAATCAGCTGCCCGAAGAATGAGTGAGTTGAGAGTTAGTCGTAATGATGTAGGATATGTAGGAATGTAATAGTAAATAAACTAGGACTTTTAAAAAGATGTGATATGCAATTATTTACAAATAGGTGATACAAACGAATCTTGAACCCCATTCTTGTGAGCATAATCAACATCAACAGAATGTACAATTTGGTTTTCTTCCCATACTTTATTATTAATATCTTCAACGAAATACTTGTACGTGAGTATGCCGCCATCGTAATGAAGTGGTAATGATAATCTAGCAGTCCAAAGTGATGGTTTAAAGTTAGAACGACTCATACCGATAGTTTGGGAACCACCCATTGTATCCGTCATTAACACTATCACCGCACTCTTGATAAAAGCTGGATCACCAATTGATATACAATTAACTGTGATAATAATCTGAAAATCACGATTGATTTCAGGAAGAAAAGTTAAAGGAGTTGATGGAACGAATGTTGGCGCATCTAGATTCAAATCTGATTGAGGAAATAACTTGGTTTGGTTGGTCATAAATAGCCCGTCAAGGTGATTCATAGTTGGAACATTATTCCAGTATGTTGGGAGACTCGATCCCCATAACCCAGTAGTATGATTTTCGAAACCTGGTGGTCCGTTCATATCAGGTGGTGAATTCATTAAGGAACTATCAATATGTGCATGAATAGACATCAATAAAGAGTCGACATCATCTTCTGGAGTAGGCGCAGTAACTGGAGCGACCTCTTTGCTAGCTTCTGATTTACTCTCAACAAAATAATCTTCTTTCACATTGAATTGCGCTGCATCACGTTGATTTAATGGCTTGATTAAATTGCCGTTATGAAAATCTATGGCTTCATTCGACTTGACAATAGCAGTATAGCTCATATCCGCTAGCCGCGTGGTTGTGATTATATCTTTCGTTACATTTGGAAGCGCTGGTGCAGCAGGTGGTGGAAGAGTTTTATTAACTTGCTTAGTTGGTTCCTTTCTTACTTTGGGAGGATTAACGATAGTTGAAGGTGTTGAAGGTGTTGTAGTCGTTGAAGTAACCGCAGATGCAGCCTTAATACTTCGACTGCTTTTGCCGGCATGAACCCATTCACTATCATCTTCATTAGTTATAACATTTGTAATTGTAGTAGCCGTTGTAACTTGAGCCGTCGTTTGTGTCTTTTCGCCATCACTTGCTTCGTCACTACTACTATTATCACTATCGATACCGTCATTCGTGCTGTCGCTTTCTTGGTGTGAAGTCAGCTGATCGGTGGATTTACCAGTTCCTTTTCCCTTACCGGATGTATTACTAACACTACTACCACTACTATTACTTCCTTTTTTGGTCAATTTAGTTGTTGTCTTACTCTTTTTAGATGATACACGCAATACTGGAGTAGTTGCAGTACTATTTCTATCAACGGCTATATTCTTAGATCCTTGAAGTAACTTTGCTAAGTAATATGATGCCGTATCATACATACTTGAAAAGACTGATACAGGGGTAACAACAATTTTTTGACGCAATAAGCGGGAGTCGCTATCACTTGTGTCGCTGTCAACATTACTCTTCTTGCAATCATTACTTATAAATGAGTAGATTTGGTTGATGAAATCATCGTCGTTAAACGATTTATTGGTTTTTCTGGCACGAAACGGACGATGGGAATGATTACGGTTCCGTAAAACCTGTTGATAAACACCAATTGAGATCAACAATGTTACAAACAAGAGAAAACACAACAAAAAAGACATCGAATCGTTAGAAGAAGCTGGATTTCCTGGAATATTGGAGTCAATATCAATAGGTTCGTCAGCAAAACGCTCAAAATCTATTGTTTTTGGTGCTTCAAAAAATTCTTCTTCAATGACATCATCGTCATGCTCCTCCTGCACGAAATTAAATACTTTTCCTTGCTCTAATTCCATGTAGGCTTTGTCAAACATGTAAATTATGATTAATTTCAATTGTGTTTCTACTACTAATGGGACATTATTGGTTTTAATTAAGGTCATTGCATCTAGGAAGAACTCTCGACTATGACCTACTAAGTCAAAAAAATCTTCTAAAACATCAAAATAGTGATCGAATGAACCTTGTTTATCAATATCTGTCATAACTGATGCAAGGACAGCATATATTGGATGCATTTCATCTTGTGTGGCTATTGTATTAACACTGCGCACCAAGACACTCTGGTCATCTGCATCGCCATGAATATAAGAATGTATCAATGAATGAATGTGAAGAAACATTTGCATATTCTGTTCATGACTATAGTGGTGGCTGTCAAGCTCTCTGATTACTGGTAAATCCCAAAATTTCTCTAACTCTACGATATCATACTGCTTTGATTCATGTCTAATCGAATCAAGTGAAGAAGGAGAAGAAACTACAGAACTTTGTAAATTTCGTCTTATGTGTTCATATTGAGATCTTAGTTCATTAATACGCAGAGATGCATTGAAGTAACCCGGTTGCGCATTTTGATTCTCTATTTCAAAGGTGTCATAAACATTAATTTCAGTTAGTAATGAATATAAACTGCTCTTTTGAATACTTGCTTTATGATTTGCAGTGTCGTTATTTTGTGGATTACTATTAAGTATATTTGTGCGGGTTATTGTTTTCTCCTCTTCCTCAATTTCATCATTTAGTATATGGTTCCTTTTACGATTTTTACGTTTATATGATAGACTATTACTAACTGCATCATTTTCATCTGTGGATACACCTGAACTACCTGTATCTACAGAAAGACTACCTTGATTATACATATTGTCATAAATATCAGTTAGTTTATTAAAACAATCATCAATTTCAGACTTGTCTACTTTATTCGTTAATTCTATAAGTGGACATGCTCGTTCATAGACAATTTTACTTTCATATAAATCATTTCGTGAATATAAGACACTACCTAATAACGCAAGACTTGATGATAAATGTCTTAAGGGGATAGCAATTTCTGGAATAGCTATGTTAACTTGTGGTTCAGATAACTGAGATTCCACAAATGACCATTGAACTATATTCTGTGTTAATATCTGTACTACTGATACAACATCTGAATCATCATGGTATTGGTTTAACTTTGGCTGATACCACTTGTTTCTTTCGCTCCCGCTATTCATAACATCACCATCATTTGAAGAAAGGCTGGTCAAAACATCACTTTTAACATCAAACGTTAATACCGCAAAAAGCAGTAGTATAAATGGGATGAGAGGAAGCATGTTTTTCTTCGTTCTACGCAGAAAATACGCTTCCTTCTTCTCCCTTTTTCTTGGTTCAATGAAATGGAAATTCCCCGGAAGAACAACAACCAAAAACCGGGTCTGAGTACGTAGAGCGTAGAGTTTTCAGTGTGTATGTAGTTGGTATATGATTACAAATTAGGGCAGCACTCTGCTGTTTTTGATGCTATGCACATTATTATATTCAATAAAAAATGGAATAAATGAAGAAGGTGACAGATAATGCGGTACCGGATATATATAGGAAAACAGCTCGGAGCTAGCAGGAATAGGTATATCCCGTATCGTGACCTCCAAATCAACGGGAAAATGAAAAGCGTCTTGGCATTTCAAGAGCAACAGGAACGAGCATTGCTAGCACTACATGGTAGTAGTAGTCAAGGGTATAAACCTGCAGGAGGATTTGATAAAATAACTGAAAATTCGGTATCTAAAACTGGTTTAAAAAGGTAGTATACTATCATTCTCTCACTAACCTAGTCCATATTTTCTTATTTAATTGTTTAATTCACAGTATATGGGGGTCATTAAGTCAAAAAAGTGTAGTGACAAACGCATTTGTACCATTAAAACGCATATTAAACATTGAAGTAATAATAAGTCCTGTGTTTCAACAACAAGGTGCGCATTATGTTGATTGGCCATCAGCTTTATTAGGTAATATTCATTTATTATTTATTCTTATTAGTAGTTTAATTACTCAATTTAATTTCTCTAGCAAATTTTAATGAAAAATTTGCTGATCTTGGGAATCTTGAAGCATATGGTACATTATGGAAATTGGTAGAAAGAGCTGATTTTCCTGGTGTTAATAAAAAATTTATTCATTTTGAGACAGCTGAAATTGGTGAAAATAATATATTTTATTTGACAAAAACATTAGAATTAAGTGATAAAAGGGCTGATGCTGCAATTTGGGAAATAAATGTTGTTGAAAACACTAATAATCATGTCTTAGAGTCTACTCTATTGGGCACTTTCAAGCCAAGAGATAATACTTTGAAGACATTGGCGATACAATGTAAGTTGGTATACATGGATAATGCTAATGAAATTGATAATGCTCATGATTCAATATACTTGGCAAGTATGATAACTGACAATGGGATTAAAGGTATCACGGTATTGAATTTAAAAGAGACAAATCCTAATTATAGATACGCTATTTCATGGGATATTATTAGTGAAACTACTGGTTCCACACTATCAAGTGACGGACTACCTGTAGAAGATGAATTTGCTTAATATTACAATCAAGTCACAGCTCACACATGCTATATATGATGTATTTTACTGTCTTTTTTTAACTGAAATCTGGCTTAAATATAAATTTAACAAGGACCTACCAACAATATGTATAATAATTCCGATCCCAATACCCATAAAGAACACCGTGGTAGTATTATAATTTCTTATATTAAACCAATTCTTTTCCTCTTGTTCACTAATAGCTACGTCTTCTATCAATTGCTCTTTATGTAACATTTTCTTCTTAATAGTTTCACGACGTTCTATGTTCACTTTTTTTTGTTCGAATCTAGCCATTGTTGATTCTACTTCATCATCATATATTGCAGCTCGAGATGATTCATCCTTATCGGCATCATCCTCAATAGGTTTTACTATTGTTAAAGATGGTATAATCGGTATCATTTGTGTCTTAAATGTTGATGGCCGATAATCATATATAGTGCTATCAACCCATGGCCACATTTCAATAGCTAATACAGTGCGTTCACCAGTTTTAATTCGATCAACTCCGTGATCAGATTCACTATCAAACATAATACCACCACCATACTCTGGATTAAATTTAATAATTTTATTATCATTTTTCTTATTCTTAATGTAAAAGCTTCCCCCAGTGAAATCGTTATGATCTACTAATAATAGAACTAATGTATATATTGATTCAGTATCTGTATGGAGTAATAACTCGCCGCCGGTATAATAATCTAACTTTTCTATACATCTAATTCCTAAATGACCTGGATATGGTCGCCAACCTGCTGTTTCAGCTGCTGGAGCAACAATATTATTCATAATATGATTGAATAATTCAGGCAATATATGTTGAAAATAACCATGTAAAAATGTAACATTATTACCTCCGCCATATCCATTACTATCAAAAGCTCTATCTTCAAAATGCTTTGGACTTATAGTTCGAATACAATCACTTAAGATCTTTATATTGGTAATATCATCACTATCTATTGCATCCTGTACTAGAATAACTGGCTCATTAACATTATGTACAAATTTACTCTTTATTTTACGCTTATCTCTGTTAAATTTTGATAATTGATATTGATAACACCTAGAGACCTCATTAATTGTAGGTAGTGCCATATCCGATCTATGCTCGTGCGTATTAACAAGCTCTTCAAATCCTTTAACATCACGATAATTATTCAATACTTCACGATCAATTGCTATTCCGATTGTGCAAATAGTTAAAAACAATACAGTCGAAAACATCTTTATCCCGTTGATTGACAGTTATTTTCAACGTAAGGAAGGAGGAAATAGTACAATAAAATATTAACTGTGTCGATCAAACGATCAAATCTTTGCAAGATTTCAACAGTCCATCACATCACGGTTCCGGGTATCGGAACTATGAATTACTACTAATAGATTAGAAATCAAGTGATAACAGCTTTATAAACTTATGGTGGGTGTACACGCAAGTTGTCATGTGGCAAATATTGAGTAAAACCAAATTTATGGCAAACTATATAGCCGGTACCAAGAAATTTGCCATTTTTGGCGAGTCGCCAAATCATCCATTAATTGAAATCTCAGTCGCTGTATTTTCGTGATTCTTTATCATTAATAATTATAAATGAGTGGAATGGTACTTCGGAGTGGTAAAAATGCCGATATTGATCGGCATCCAGAGGCAAATAAATATTTTCAGGAAGGTTTAGGTTCAGTGTTTCGTCAATGGACTGCTCTTGAATTAGCTGTGCATCACGAGTGGGGTGGTTCTCAGTCATCCCAACGAGCGAATGAATTAATGCAAGAAATATTAGACATGTTTTTAGGACCAGAAAGAATATATAAAGATGATATTACATTAGTATTAGAAGATTTTATGGAAACACAATTAAATACAGTTTGTGAAGATAACTCAATTGAAGAGATAAGTGAATTATTAGTATTAATGTGGCGTGAGTGTGGTCAAGGAAATTTTAATTTAGTAACTAATGCTTTATCAAGAGAGTTTCAACGTCATGAAGTATTAACTAGAAGTCAAGGAATTGATAATACTGGTGATATGATGGATAGTGATGAAGAGGAGGAAGTTACTGCTGGTAATGAAGCTGTATTACAAGCAATTACTGAAGAAGATGCAATGGATGAAGAACCTCCAGAACCACTCGTCGATGAGGACGGCTTTGAGACTGTTAGAAGGAAAGGGAAAGGGAAAAAAAAATGAATAAAGTAAAATCTGTATATATAAATGTATATAAATCTATTTCTATTATACTATTATGTCTCTTCATCAGGATTCGTGTTATTTTTCATTCTTTCTCGTCGTAATCTGTGTTTTTCTAAGTAACTATTTGATCTAGTTCTTCCAGTAGTTTTACTTCTCGAGTCAACCACAGGATTCATAGTTATTGTATTTTTCTCTTCTATTTCATCCAAAATACCTTTTCTTTTCATCATTTTAACGGCTTCTTGTAAAGCTTCTTTTGAAATCTCTCCACCTGGTCTAACTCCGTCTGTTCGTACCTTCAGCTGTACTGAGTGCTTTTTATTATCATATTCTTTTGAGAAGCTACTTACTTTTCCACTCTTCACAAGGCCACCCAACGGTAATGATTTACTTTGTGAATTATTGCTATAAACAGGGAATAATCCACCCCATGTCACCTTGCGGATAGCAGTGTATAATGATGGAATGTGCCCAATAATTGCCTTTGACACCGTGGCCTTATCAACTGTGCCTTGAGGAGTGCAGATATCAACGGTCACATGACCTTTGTGTTTCAAAGGAGATCGCAGCACTCTTGACCATTCATTTCTTATTAATGGAGGGGAATACTCATCCCAATCAATTTCATCAACTAATTTCTCTACTAATTTATTCGAATCATTACTTTTATCCATAAATTGTTGTAAAATATTTATAGGTGTTGGATATTTAGTAACCGTTGAATTAGGAGGTAATGGCAAATTATCTACCCCATTTAACCAAATATCAGGGGTGTCTGAAGCCCTTGTCACAGTGCTATTATCGGCAATTTTACGTATAATAACATATGAAAATTTCTCTTCATTGTCTTTTCGAATCATAGAAGAATACACTTTTTGAGAAAAAGAACACCAAATACCTTTGCCTAATGGACACTCTTTATCGTGAGTACATGGAGCGACTGTGTATACTTTAAGGGTTGCATTTTCATAACCATTTGGTTGTGGTAATAACATATGTAATGGTTCAATAATCGTTTCACTACTACCCGTACTGTCATTCGCTACAAATTTTGGACGTTTACTTCGATCAATATTATTGTTACTTTTGTCATTTATATGATCTAATAAAAATTTTCTAGCTGCTCTAACTGTATGAGATCCGATAGGATTACCAGTATCAATAATTACAAGACATCCATTAACATCTAATAATTCATAAAGCATTTGAACAGCAGCACATCTTGCTGGATCACTTACTAATTCAGTTAATGTATACGATGCAATAGCAAGATCAAATCTCTCACCTTTTTCTTTGGCACGACGTATAACATCACCACTATTATTCCAAAATATTGAGTTAATACCATTCAGAATACTATTACTACTCTTTAATTCATTTTTGTTAATTTTGTTAGACATAACCATCGATGCCGCATCAAGCATTGATTGGCTTATATCTACGCCATAATATTTTGTAATTATATTTTGATTTTTATTCCAAACTTCAGCAGCAGCAGCACCGGCAGTAGCAGGACCACAACCAAAATCAATTATTCTTGAAGGTATAAAATTTGGTAAAATCGTTTTTAGTTCATTAAAAACTCTTTTTGTTATGTTAAACCTTGCTGGAAGGAAGTAATATGAGTATGCAATAGTATCCTCAGCACCATATGCATTAATTTTATCTAATTTCAAATTATTACTTTTATTATTCAATTTTTTTCTCCATGTTAAACTTTCTTTAAATCGATATTGTTCTTGTAATTCTCTATTTGGGTGTAACATCCAATCATTTAAACATCGTCTTATCTGTGGTTGAGTACGATGTGAAGTAATATCTCGTTGTCTTTCTACTAACCAATCAGGTAATTTCTCAGAATATCTATAATTTATTTTACCTAATCGTAATAATTGTTTACCAATTCGTAAACGTGGATCTGGATCATCATCTTCGCCTTCCTCAAACATATCAAACTCATTTGGATCATATTTTCCATCCAATTTACCACTTCCTTCATCATATTCTTGCTGTCTTAATTTCTCACGTTCTTCATCAAGTGAAGGTTTTACTCGCAATAAACGATCAATTGGCGTTATCGTACTTGAGAATAAACGGCAATTTATTGCAAGTTTAAGACGATTTCGAACTATTCTCAGCATATTTGTTTCTAATTTCTTCAAGGCAAAAAATTTTGGTACATTGCCGGTACCATACCATTTCCATGTCCTATTAATATGCACTTCTCTTAAAATCCTGCAAAACATTTGGGTGGAAAAGACAGTGTATCATTTTATTTACTTCTTATTTACATATTAACATCAATAATCCTGTAGACTAATGCTCCTAAAAGTAATGTCCATATAGCAGTCAATGCTAATGATGATTTTGATTGATTAACATTTATGTAATCAATTTTTTTACCCGATTTTCTCTCTCGTAATTTATTTCCTGCCCAACCATTAGGATCTTGAAAGTATGCATCCATATTAGCCATTGCTTCAAGCCGTGAGCATTTCTCTAGTCTCATATATTTATCAACTGCAGCATTATAAGTTTCACTCTGAAATACTCTTATTAAATATGGAACTGGCCCCTGCCTTGTCAAGGTACCAAATGCATCATAGCCAATATTCTCATCAATTGTCATTTTTATTTTATTATTTCTGTATTTTGTATTGGTTACAAGTGATTTAAATGCAAATGCAGTCATACACCATATTTGACAAAGTGCTAGTATCACCGTTATCTTGTGCATCTTTTAATTTCTGATACAGATGGTTTATAGCACCTGAGTAAAAGCAACAAAGCTGTGCTGAGTCACGGAAACTTCAGATTTAGATGTTTCAACAAAGTACCGGTTATTCCATTTTTGAAAGAAAATGGAAAAATGGTGGAATCAAAGAGTTGAGGAATATATTGTGAATCGATACGTCTAATATCTCCATTCTGATACTTCAGATTCCATCATCCAACCTCGTTATGTACAGACATCCTCAGGGATCAGGCCCGGGTTTTTCAGAAATTGAAAAGTAAAAAAATAGATCAAAATTCAAAAAAAAATGGCTCACTTTGGTCAGTTATCACGCAAAGATGATGATAGTGGGCAGTTGTTTAGTGATATATTATTCTCTCCACCAAAAGAAGATAGTGCACAACGTAAGCATGAACAAATTGATCACACAATCCCAAATTTCATAAATTTATATGAGAAAATAACATATTTCGGTCGTTTTCCATCAATAGATCATAAAAGAGTGAAAAATTGTGAATCAAATGCATGTCAATATCCTATTCCAGCCTTGTTTTTATCGCATACTCATTTTGCAATTGAATATAGTGAAAATAATTTTTATTTAATTGATTATAGTCGTAATGGAACTTATATAAGAAAAGCTATTGATGTCGCTATCAAGACTGATAATAATTATACATTAATTGGTGAAGGAAATAAGGTTATTATTGAACACAATGATGAAATTGTATTAAAATTTAAAGACAAAAAATATGTATATGTATTCTCTATTATACGAAGTCCAGAAACACATCAGACATCACAAACTTTGGCTGCTGCATCAACAACAACTCCACATAAATCAAATGCGTTGTCACCCAACTTGTCAACATCATCAAATGCTTCAGCACCAGATAATATAGCTAAAGATTATGAAGACCTACAAAATCAAAATGTTGCACTAACTCAACAAGTAGCACAATTATTACAAAAATTAGCAGATATTGAAAATGATGAAGGAGAAAATGAAAGAATTTTAAATCAAGTGAATGAACTAACAGCCTTAAATCTGGAATATAAATCTGATATTGAATTTAAAAATAGTGAAATTGCAAGATTAACAAGTGAAATGGATCAAATTGGGTGTGCCAATTATTCTTTAATAGAAGAAAATCGAGTAAATAAAACTAAAATTGATGATTTATCAGATCAAATCAGCGCGTTACAATCAGAACTTGTTATGAATAACCAAGATTTCAAGGAAGAAAAAGGAAAATTAATACAAAAAATTGATGAATTAGTCAACCAAAAAGAGGAAATAATGAAAATTATCGAATTAAATAAATCAAAAGATCAACAATTAAGCGACATGCAGGTAGCTAACGAGGCTTTAAAAGATATTATCAATGAGATGCAGGTGAAAGAAGATGAGTTGACACGTAGTATCAATACTATCAGGGATTGTGTATCTATTCGTCAACATTATTTTCATGATTTAATGCTACAACATCAACAATATAAGCAATTTATCGATACTAATATGGCCATGTTTGGTGATGTTATAGCTCAAGGCAATGAAATCGCCACAATACTAAATTTACCAACCACCAATTCCTCAGCTGCAACTCCATTAATTGATTCTATGACTACTAATCCAAGTAAAATTGCAAATTTGTTACCCGTTACAGCTACATCCAACACGGACTCTAGTAGCTCAAATTCTGAAGAGAATGAATCGAATAGTAAAGACTATATGATGCACACCCAATATGAGATGCCCTTGGATTTAGATACTAATACAGATTCTCTTGATGTAAAAAATATGATAGCTGCAGAAGAAATCGTCACAGAAAATACGGCACAGACTAGTGAAGTCATTAAAAGAACTCCAAAAAAGTTTATTGATTTACCTGATACACCAGACGATGGATATGGTATTCAAGCGGTTTCAGTAACAGGTAAAAGATTCGTGAAAGAAGATGCTTTATACGATCAACTATTGCAACCATTAGTAGAAAATAGTAGTAGAAGTAATAGTCAAAAAAGTAACTCAAGTAACAGTCATAAGAAGTCGCGGTTGACACCTAATAGTGAACATAGTGCATTAGCTGCAGAATTTTTTCAAGATAAAGAAAATTAGGATACAAATTAAGTTACGTAAGTAAGTATAGATTTTATCTCTTCATTCTATCTACATCCATCGAGTTCTCCTCCAAGAATGTGTATAATCCCGCACTTGGTTGAATTCCAAGTATAAATGATGATGACATTGTCTCAACATCTTCCCAAAATCTTTTATACTCTTCTAAACGTTCCTTAAAACGAGCTAATAAACGTGGTTTTGATGCAAAACCAATAAATTGTTCTACATGTTGACCTTTTTTAGTCAAAATATCTAATCTAACTTCTGTTTGAGCCCAAAAATATGTAAGCTTTTCTAAAATATTATCAACTTCATGAAGTTTATGCAATGCTTCTACTAAATGAGATGCTGCAGGCGATGATGGTGCTGCAGTGCGTATAATAGTTTGAGGATTTGCATCTGGTATTTGAATCGTTAGTGGTTGATTAGTATAATTATTGTAAGCAAATGCATTATTAGTATTAAAACGGTTTTGCATATCTCCATCATTCACAAATTGAGTATCAATATCACTTAAATCTGTTATATGAACGTTACTATTACTATCCATGGAGAACGACTCTGTTTCTGTGATCGACATGTTAGTAGTCCCACCAACAGTATTAGTACTTGTTGGTGGCACAAACAAGTTCAAAAATAGATCCAACACCTCATCTTGTGTGAATGTCTTCTGCTCATCTAGTTTATTATTAGAATTTTGTTGTTTTAATTGCAATAAGGTGTCAGTTATGTTGTGAATTTTCGATTGAAATGATTTGTTTTGTAGTCCTATAGCTGACTGTTCGAGTATAGATTGGATATGATTCATGGATACTTTATTGGCATCTTTGGTGCGTGTTACTGCTTCTTTAAGACTAACTACCCATTCACGATATAAATCAAATGTTATTGTTGCTAAACGAGGTTCATTTTCTTCAACAGCTATCTCAATATCAGAAAATGTTTTCAATACTTCTTTGGCTGTTTCATCAATTTGGATTAATAATTTCGTACTTTCTTCAAACTGTTCACGGCAAAGCATGGCTCCTTTACGTATAATTGCACCCATTTCTGGGTTATCAACGTATGTACGATGAGATTCTTTAAAACAGGCTTCAATTTTACGTTGAAGATGTAATAATGGATGTAACTGTAATTGTGAGGCATTAAGGGCATTAGGATTATTGCGTAAAACGAGGGGTAATGTTTGATAATATTCGTCATTAGTACCAGGTGATGAGAGCATAATTTCTTCTTCTTCTTCTTGTAAACCATGACACAAATCGTATGTAGATATTGTTACTCTATTTAACTCTTCATCTGATACTCTATATTGACCTAACCATGGATGTTGTAATACCCCCCTTGCGGTATATCGTGCATTAGGATTAGCATTCATTAATCCACGGATTAAATCTTTCGCATCTGATGAAATATCATTCCACAATGCAGGAGGTAATCTTAATACAACTTTACCATTAGCATCTGATTCAAATTCAGGAAATCTTGCTACCAACATAACATATAATACAGCACCCAAACTCCAACAATCAGCAGGTAAACCATAAGTTCCACCAATACCTTTTGAAGTATATTCTACTTCAGGTGATAAATAACATGGTGTACCAACAAATGTTTTTGCTGCGCTACCACCAGCACCAGCATTTTTACTTAATCCAAAATCTAATAATTTAGCAACAGGTAAATTATTTATTGGATCTAAATCATGTAAAATTAATACATTTTCTGGTTTAATATCACGATGAATTATATTTAATGAATGTAAGTAATATAATGCTTTTGCTATCTGTGCAAATATAGGTTTTGCATCTTCTTCAGTAAAATATTTCCTAGCTAATATAACATCAAATAATTCTTCGCCAGGACAATATTCCATGACCATCATTAATGAATCTGCTGTTTCAAATACTTCAATAAATTTTACAATATTCGTATGATTAAGACGTTTCATAATATCGACTTCTCTACGTAATCTTTGTGGATTGAATCTTTCTCTTAATCTTAATGGTCGAAGATCAATAATCTTTACAGCATATACGTTATTAGTATTCATTCTTTCACGACATTGAAATACTGTAGAAAATCCACCACGACCTATTTCTCTCATTAATTCATATTTTGCATTAAAGTCATCTCTTGCATTTGACATAATCGTCAATATAGTTTGAGATGGTGCTTCGGTAACATGCGTTAATGGTACATTCATGGTAATTGGTATTCCGTCGTGAGCTAATTCTAATCTTTTTATTGAGTCTACTGCACTATTTAACTGTAAATCAGACACACTTACACTTGTTTCTCTTTTAAATTTAGATGATGTATGGTAGTTTATGGAATCAAATGAAGACATAAACTAGAGGCTAGCGATTGTGAGTCGCGACTTACGAATCTTTCACCCTCTCAGCACAACACACACGTGTCAAAATCTGCCAAGAAATGCCATTTCTAGGACCGGACCTCAAACCAGCACTTCACTTCAATTGGACCTCTGGATTCCATATATTATTGTAGAATTGTAGGTAAGTGCAGAAATAAGTAGATTGATATTTGAAGGTAATTAATCATCATTATTTAGTTGATGCTGTTGTAATCCCTATTCAGTACCGGTAAACTTCAGTCTTTTTCCTTTTGGCAAAGTTTGCAAACAAAGTTGCATAAATCATATTAAATTTCGCCGGATGTCCTCGTCATCAGCAATTGCGTTCATCTTATCAGCCGCAGCTTTTTATGTGCACAATTACTTGAGCAGAAAGAGTGAAGAAGAAGATCTGAATAACATAGTTTCATATCAAGGATATTGTCATTGCAAGAATGTTCAATTTACTGTAAAAGCGCCGAAATTATTAACTGTTTGGATCTGTAATTGCAGTATATGTGACATGAAAAAGAACTATCACTTTATAGTTAATTGTAAAAACTTTCATGTAGATCGTGGACAAGACAATATCACTGAATATACCTTTAATACAGGAGTGGCGAAGCATAAATTTTGTAAAACATGTGGTATTTGTTCATTTTACCATCCTCGTAGTAATCCGGATGGAATAGCTGTTACATTAAGTTGTCTTGACAATTATCAAGAGCTAATTCGTGATGGTAGAGTACGCTATAAAACTTTTGATGGAATTAACTGGGAAAATTTTATTGATAAAAGTGGAATAAAAGTGCATTCGAAGGTGACTGTTAGGTAACCCAGGCATTGTGTATAGTTGTAATAATGTAAATTAAAAGTATAAACTGATACTACCCTGATTATTAACATTTATATCATTGATATCTAAATTAATCCCTCTAAAATCTGTCTGAGCATATCAATTAATGTTTCATTATCAGATTTATTTGCAATATCTAGTGGTGTATCACCATTACAGTCTTCACTATATAAATCAGCACCATTCAATATAAGTAAGGCTGTTAAAGTTACATGGCCTTTTTCAACGGCTTCATGTAATGGTGTTCTACCAGATCCGACTGGATAATCAGCATTTACTGATGCATTATGAGATATCCACCACAATACTCCTTTGACATCATCATTCGCAATACTTTCCATCATACCAACGACTAAATCCAATTCATTTTTTGGATGATATTCATCAACAAAACCAAACCATAAATATTTAGCCAGTATAAACTGTGCCTTATCTTCAGCTGGTGATTGTTGAGTTGGTTTCATCCACCCCTCAGGAATATTCTTCTCCCATATACTGTTACTTTTTACATTACCTAAATCACATATCAATAAATTCATCTGCCATTTACTAAATTCATCCAAACGAATATTTTTCAATTTACTTATACTCCAAGTTAATTGACGATGCACTGAAGCACATTCTTCACATAATGTAATACCTAATGATATGGATATCCAATTAACATCTAGACTATTACATTCAGCACAATAATTATTTTTAGTAACAAATGCTATGACTAAATCAGATGTTTCGTTATATTGAACTACTACGCATGAACTTACATCAGGAGTTATATTTTTACTCGACGTATTTGAAGGACGTCGTTTATTCATTATACCGATTGAGCATCGTCGTATGGCCGATATCCATTTCACCATTTCATCTTCACTTTCTGCTTGTAATTCAAACTTATTTGTACCGCCTTTTAACGTCATAATAAATTTATAAGGAATATCATCTTGTTTAGCACATACTGTAGCATCTTGAACATCACAAACTATTTCCATACTACAAGATGGTGGCCCTAAATTATTGTTTACAACCATTTCCATAGTGTATAATTTACTTCCATATAAGCGATACCACTTACGATACCGTTTATATCCTGATAATAGTCCACCACGTGAAAATAAATATCCTTGTTTATATATGCCATCATCTGTAAGTGCATGTCTAACATCTTCATATGTTGCTGATCTTGTTCCTGGTGTTCGTATTTCAGTTGTAAGTGCTATTGAATATAGTGGCATGCCTAAATGTGTACCATGTCGTATTCTAGATTGTACTGGTGACACAGCACCTGGTGGTGATCCTGGAGGTGCTAATTGTCCGACTAATTCCCCTTGTAATCGAGTCCTTAATCCAGAATATAAATTCATATTTTTATCAATTATATCAATAGCATTTGGTAATTCTTCTTTCCTTTTTTCATAGATAACTTTATTCAATTCAACTAGTTGATTCAATGTTGCATGACTATCAACGTGATATGACTGTAAATTCAACATAATATGTGTTAAATTTAATTTTTTATGAAAGTCTAAACTATTCATTTTTGTTACAAGATCAAAGCGATGTAATTCATAATCACTGCGAATTTGAATTATTTTAGTTTCTTTGCGATCAATATTTGCAGCTGCTTTCTTGAGTTTCTTTTTATTCAATGCATGATCTAATTCACTTTCATAATCATTATATTTACTATCTAAATCTTTTTTCATTTTTTTTATTTCAAGTAACTCTTCCCCTTTCGCTAATTCATTAATTACCGACATTATATTTTGCTTAATATTATTCACCATTTTCTCATTATTATTACTAACTTTGATGAATAAATCTGCAGTTGATCGTAATAATTCATTTAAATCACCTAATGATGGTAATGAATTAGTAAATAAACTTCGACTATAATTATTTCCTAAAATACATTCTGCTAAACGATCATTAGCATTAGCATACTGAATAGCAACACGATTATATTCATCTAATGCTGCTGCTAACTGTTTACAATATGAAGGAAATTCTTTATATGTTTCCTCTAGTGCTATTAATTGTTGGCGAAACATCGGACTATCATTGGTATACTCTAATGCCACACCACCACGACCAAGCAAAGATGATATCTCAGAGTTTGATAGCAACATATTCCACTAGAAGATGAAGATGATGTATCTTAAGATTGTAGAAATGGAGGCAGTTTGTTATTTCTCTTTTTTTTCGCCCATCGATGGGACAAGATTTTCCACACCAAAATGATGGAGTATGGTTGCAAGTTTATTTATTTAAACAAAGCTAACGATTGTAATCTAAATCAGCGGCGTGCCATTGCGGTCACGGCGTCTGTAATTTAAATCAGGTGTTCCAGTCGCACCTATTTTAGTGAGAAATTTACCAATATAAGGTAAACCCCAAGCTCTAGCTATGCATCGCATAAACTTTTCCATAGCAAGATATGCCTCTTCTGTAGAGTCTAGACCATAAAATTCAGGACGACCCTGTTCCCGCATTTTTCTTATATTATTTTCACTACTCAATACATGCAGGATATACTTATTATGTTTGTGTGTCATATGTAGGTATTTATCCAGTAATTTTATTTGTGCAGTAATTTTTGCTGCGATATTTGTAATATCCGCATTTGAATCTTGTTTCAATAACGAACAC
>JACCDO010239256.1_pt1 | contig 24186 bp, 27 predicted proteins | sample 7446101 | NCBI WGS metagenome assembly JACCDO01 (sample SAMN15323440, study PRJNA562643) | freshwater metagenome | isolation source: river surface water | place: USA:Blue River Watershed | collected 2017-08-16
CTCACCCAGCCGGGCTGGGGCACGTGGGCTCCTAATGGCCAGTACAACCTGCCCAATGGCACCAGCACCACGATGACGGCCTCGACCCTGTCGGGCTCGCCGGTCACGCTGTCGGAGACCGGCCCCTGCTCGGTCAGCGGTCTGACCATCACGGTCCCGGTCGCCTCGGGTCAGTGCAATATCCAGGCCAGCTCCCCCGGTGGCAAGGGGTATGCGCCGGTGACCCAGGGATACACCGTTCTCCCGGGCCTGGGCAATCAGACTGCAACCCTCGCGGCTCCGCTGTCGGGCAAGCTCACCAAGGGCCGCACCTACGTGCTGGAGACTCCGGGCCAGGTCGACACCAATGCCGGGCAGAACATCAGCTGGACCATCACCCAGGGCAAGAACTCGGTCTGCAAGCTGGGCTACCCGGCCGATGGATCGGTCACCTTGAAGATGATCAAGAAGGGCGTCTGCAACATCAAGGGCACCGCTCCCGGCGTTCCGAACCAGTGGAACCCCTACGTGGTGACGCGCAGCTACCGCGGCTAATCACGACAATTCAGCGAAAGGCCTCCGCCTCGGCGGGGGCCTTTCGTCTGTCAAGGATCGAGGTCCGCCGAACTCCGTTGCCGGAAGGTTTCTCGGATGGCGGTCGTCAAGGGACCAATCGGAAGCTCTCGGTCATCCACCCGAGTTACGGGATGAACATCACGGGTCGAAGAGGTCAGGAAGATCTCTTCGGCTCTGTCCAAGACGTTCAGGTCAAGATCCTGCTCGCGCACATCGCACCATTCCAGAACGAGTTCGCGGGTAATGCCGGCAAGACAGCCGCTTCGAAGCGTAGGAGTCACCACCTCGCCATTCACCACGACGAAGATGTTGGATCCCGTGCCTTCACACAGATGCCCTACGGAGTTGGCGAAGACCGCTTCCGAGGCACCGTGGGAGTGCGCATACTCGAGTGCGACGACATTTTCGGCGTAGGAGGTCGTCTTAGCTCCCGCGATGGCGGATCGTTCATTGCGAGTCCACGGAACGGTGACAATGCTCGTCGACTCAGGCCAGGAAGTAGACGCCATCATTGCCACGACAAGCGTGGGTAGCGCCTGACCTCGGTCACTTCCGAGCGGTGCAATCCCTCCTGTCAACGTAATGCGCAGGCGAGCAGGGCCACGAACTGATTCAGCATGCGCAAGGAGCACTTCCTCCACGGCAGAGCGCACCATCGCATGGTCGGGCGAAGTAAGCCCGAGTACTTGAGCCGAACGGTCAAGCCTGAGTAGATGCCGAGACAGGGCGAAGGCGCGCCCGTGCACCACCTTCATGGTCTCGAAGACGCCATCCCCCACGGTGAAGCCATGATCGAGCGCGCTCACCAAGGCTTCATCCTGCGGAACGAGACTTCCGAGACTTCCCTCGCCGATCCAGATCATCGCTCCCCTTCACTTGCCAGGTCGATCAGTCGCTGCGCCTTCAACTCGGTCTCGCGCCACTCTGCCTCGGGATCCGACCCCCAGGTAATTCCCGCACCGGTCCCAAAGTGCAGATGTCCGTCACGTCTCCAGAAAGTGCGGATCGTGACTGCCAGTTCGGCCTTCTCACCCTCCGATTCGATCCAGCCGAGTGCCCCGCAGTACACGTCACGTGCTCCTGGTTCGAGGGAGTCGATGATACGAAGGGCTGAGGACTTTGGCGCCCCGGTGACAGAACCGGGTGGGAACGTGGCCTCGAGGATGTCAGACCACGTGACATTCGGTCGGATGACGCCGCTCACCTCCGACACCAAATGGACCAGCCCAGGGTGCTCCTCGACATTCAGCAGTCGAGGCACCTCTACCGAACCCGCGACACACACTCGCGAGAGGTCATTGCGCACGAGGTCAACGATCATCACGTTCTCAGCCGCGTCCTTGTCGAGCAGGTCGCTTGGCGTACGACCGGTTCCCTTAATCGGACCCGATGTCAAGGTGCGGCCATCGCGGCGCAGGAACAACTCAGGGCTCGCACTCACTATTTCAAGTCCGAACTGCGGCGCATGCACGATGGCGGAGTACGGCGATGGATTTCCCGCGTTCACGCGATCGAAGAGTCCCAGAAGGGTGAGGTTTCGGTCATCGGCGGCTGACAACACTCGACAGATGTTCGCCTGATAAACATCGCCACGAGCGATCGCCTGACGTGTGCTCTCCACGGCGGCGCAATACTCGCTCTTCGTCAAGGAGGATGACCACCGGGAAGGATCTGGTCCGCGCCACTCATCGAGAAGGCCGGCAGGTCGCTGCGGGTCCCACCGGGAAAACAGCAAGTACTGCGGTTCGCCCTCATAGGGCAGCACGGCAACCCATCGACCTGGGAGGCCCAGGACCTCAGGATCATTCGACACATGGGCGAGTTCAGATCCCCAGGCACCGCCGACGCAGGCAAAGGGCGGCACTCTCACGCCCCCATCATTGCCGCTTCAGCTCCGATTCACGGCTTAAGCGGACCTCATTGGCGGTTGGGTGCGGTCGTCAGATATGGTTCTGACTCGACCGAGAGGTCACGCGGACGTAGCGCAGCTGGTAGCGCATCACCTTGCCAAGGTGAGGGTCGCGGGTTCGAATCCCGTCGTCCGCTCGAGGTGCCCCTGTCGGGGTGCTCGCGGTGGAGTGACCGAGAGGCGAGGTAGCGGCCTGCAAAGCCGCGTACACGGGTTCAAATCCCGTCTCCACCTCCACGCCAGGCCTTGAATGGGCATATGTCGAGGCTTTCCACCATCAGATGCCAGACTGCGGGTATGTCGAACTCCCCGTCAGCAGACCCCAATGACCCGCGTGAGCGCTTCAAGGCAGCTCTTGAGGCCAAGAAGAGCAAGGGCGGCCACCGCGGCACCGAGCCAATGTCGACCAGCGGCAAGGCCAAGGAGTCTTCGGGCGCAGCCGGTGGCAAGAAGGAATTCCGCCGCAAGAGCGGTGGCTGAGGTCCCTTCACCCTGGCATCGACCACTCATCACGGGCTGCTAGGCTTCCCACTCGTAACACGGACCGTTAGCTCAGTTGGCTAGAGCGTTCCCCTGACACGGGAGAGGTCACAAGTTCAAGTCTTGTACGGTCCACCTGATGCGAGGCCCTCGGCACATGTCGAGGGCCTTTCGCATGCCCTCACCGAAGCTTCTCTCCACTAGTCTCCTGGGGTGTCCACAACTGCCTTGACCCTCGTCATCCTGGCCATCTGCCTTGCCCTCTTCGGCATTGCCTTCATTGCCCTCGGCATGTCCAATGAGCGGGCCTACTGGTCCCAGCGAGACCCCCAGGGGGATCCCCGCCGTGACGCGACCCCCCTGGCACAGGTGGTGAAGCGAGCGGGTCACTACGCCACAGGCGAGTACCGCGCTCCGCTCCGCGTCGCAGCTATCGGCGTCATCATGATCTGGCTCGCCATCGCCAGCGCCCTCATTGGCATCCTCGTCGAGGTGCTCTAGAACCAGGTCTAGTCGAAGTCGACAATGAGCGGAGCGTGGTCACTCCATCGTTCTGCATAGGTGGCAGCCTTGCCCACCGTTGCCGTCTGCGCCCTCCCGGCGATGCGGGACGAAGCCAGGGCATAGTCGATGCGCCATCCGCCATCGGTATCGAAGCCACGACCGCGCCAGGACCACCAGGTGTAGGGCCCCGGACCATCGCCGCCTAGCGTGCGCCCAAGATCGGACCAACCCTCGGCAAACCAGGCATCGAGATAGGCCCGCTCCTCGGGGAGAAAGCCCGCCTTGTCTCGGTTGCCCTTCCAATTCTTGATATCGACCTCGCGATGAGCAATGTTCAGGTCACCGCATACGACCACCTCAGGCTGAGACACGAGTTCGCGCATTCGGAGGTCGATCTCAGCCAGATGCGCCATCTTCTCGTCCTGCTTGATTGTTCCCGCCTCGCCGCTATGGAAGTAGGCACTGACCACCGTGATCTTCTTGCGCCCCTGCGCAACGTCCACTTCGAGCCAACGTCCCTGACTGTCGAAGGGCTCCGTTCCCGTACCCACGCGCACCTCCTTGACGGGAAGGGTGGTGAGAACTGCGACGCCAGCCCGACCGAGGGTCGCCGCCGGAGCATGGGAGACGGTGTAATGACTCAACGGAGATCCCTCAAGGACCTCCATCAACTGGTCAGTCGTGGCACGAACCTCCTGGAGGCAGATCACGTCAGCCTGGGAATCACCGAGCCACTCGAGTCCACCACGACGCTGCGCGGCGCGAATTCCATTGACATTGGCGGTGACGATTCTCATGGGGGCCATTCGGGCAGGATACTGAGCCTTGACCGAAGGAGATCATGAACCGACTCAATGCTCGTGTTGCGCTCGTCACCGGGGCCGAGGGCGGTATCGGAGCCGCCATCGTCTCGCGCCTGGAATCAGAAGGCGCCCTCGTGGTGGCTACGGATATCCGACCGATGGAGCCACGAGGCAGCCTGTCACTCGTCCACGACGTCTCAAGCGAGCAAGCCTGGGCGCATGTCGTCGAAACTATTGCCGCGACGTTCGGCCGACTCGACATCCTGGTCAACAACGCGGGCCTCACGGATTTCGGCGTCATCGAGGGCACAAGCCTTGAGGAATATCACGAGGTCGTCGCGGCCTCCCAGACGAGCGTGTTTCTAGGGATGAAGGCCTGCGGACCACTACTGAAGGCCTCCGGCCGTGGTTCCGTGATCAACATGAGCTCGATCCTGGGCACCACAGGCGGATTGGGTGGCTCCCCTGCCTACAGTGCCGCCAAGGGAGCTGTTCGGACTCTCACGAAGAGCACAGCCATCAGATGGGCAGCCAAGGGCGTGCGGGTGAACTCACTCCACCCTGGCTTCACTGACACTCCCATGCTCGAGCATGCTGCCCGTACGGGGGTGTTGGAGAGAATGCTCGAGGCGACTCCCATGGGAAGGCTCGGTCAGCCTTCGGAGATCGCGGCGGCCGTCGCCTTCCTCGCCAGCGATGATGCCTCGTTCATGACAGGCGAGGAACTTCACGTGGATGGCGGATTCACCGCCCGCTGAGTACGGCTAGGACTTCAGGCCGGTGAATGACGAAGTCCCGGGCACCTGAGGTAACCCGGGACTTCACGTGGTCGGGCTGACAGGATTTGAACCTGCGACCCCACGGCCCCCAGCCGTGTGCGCTACCAAACTGCGCTACAGCCCGATGCCCGGCGAGCCGAGCGTCGTAACCCTACCTGTTCGCCTCACGCGGACACGAATGGGCTACCTCCGCGAGCGCTTCTCGCGCACCCGCATGACGATCCGGATCGGCGTGCCCTCGAATCCGAAGTCCTCACGCAGCCGACGCTCGATGAACCGACGGTAACCAGGCTCCAGGAACCCCGTCGTGAAGAGGGCGAAGGTCGGCGGGCTCACCGCCACCTGAGCCCCGAAGAGGATCCTCGGCTGCTTACCCCCGCGAAGGGGATGCGGATGTGCCTGGGTGAGCTCGGAGATGAACTGATTGAGCTTGCCTGTGGGCACTCGCGTCTCCCACCCAGCCAGAGCTTTCTCGATTGCCGGCGTGAGCTTCTCGATGTGCCGCTTGGTCTTGGCAGAAATATTCACCCTCGGCGCCCAGGGAACTTGCACCAAGTCTCGCTCGAGCTCACGGTTGAGATAGTGGCGGCGTTCCTCGTCGACGAGATCCCACTTGTTGCACGCAAGCACGAGGGCGCGACCTGACTCGATCACCATGGAGATGATGCGAACATCCTGCTCACTGAGCTGTTCGCTAGCGTCGACCAGGACGACAGCAACCTCGGCGCGATCCAAGGCGGCTTGGGTGCGCAACGTGGCGTAGTACTCATGCCCGCTCGCCTCCTTGGCCCTCCTGCGAATGCCAGCAGTGTCGACGAACCACCACCAGGTGTCGCGCAGCTTGATCAGTTCATCGACCGGATCCACAGTGGTTCCAGCCACGGAGTCCACGACGACGCGTTCGCCGCCCGCAAGTGAGTTGAGCAGGGACGACTTTCCGACATTGGGCTTGCCTAGAAGGGCCACGCGACGTGGGCCGCCATGGCGCGACGTGCCTGAACCCTCGGCCGGGAGCATGCGCACGATCTCGTCCAGGAGATCACCCGATCCACGCCCATGAAGGCCTGACACCGGGTATGGCTCACCAAGTCCGAGGGACCATAGGCTCGCGGCCTCGAGCTCGGTGTTCGCGTCGTCGACCTTCGTCGCACACAGGAGGACGGGCTTTCCCGACTTTCTCAACACGTTGACGATGGCCTCGTCCGTGTCGGTTGCTCCTACGGTGGCGTCGACGACGAACATGACCGCGTCTGCATCATTGATGGCCCGCTCAGCCTGGGCAGCAATCTGAGCATGAATGCCCTTGACCTTGGTATCCCACCCGCCCGTGTCGATCAGCATGAAGCGCTTGGAGTTCCACTCGGCTTCATGGAGCACGCGATCGCGTGTTACTCCGGGGATGTCCTCGACTACGGCTTCGCGGCGACCGATGATGCGATTTACCAGCGTGGACTTGCCGACATTCGGCCGGCCGACGACGGCTAGCACGGGGAGCCCCGGCTCCCCTGCGCCTGGAACCGTGAGCTCAGCAAGCTCGGCATCGAAGTCGCCGAACTCTGCCCGCGCTGCCTCAAGGGCCGCGTCGAGAGAGGGGTCATCGGAATCGGAGTCGAAGTCATCTGCGTACGAACCGACCGACTCTTCGTCGTCGATCTCGAAAGCGACCCAATCGTCGTCAGACATCATTCTCCCTGCGTTGGTTCACGAGATCGCAGACGTGATCGATGACCTGCTGCAACGTCATTTCGGTGGTGTCGACGACTACGGCGTCGTCGGCCTGGGTGAGCGGTGAGGCTGTGCGGGACGAGTCATAGGCATCGCGAGCCTTGAGGGCGGCCTCGGTCGCCGCCACGGCATCGGTGCCGGTCTCAGCCGCACGTCTCGCGGCGCGGATCGCAGGATCAGCCGTCAGATAGACCTTCAGATCGGCATCGGGCAATACCACGGTGCCGATATCACGACCTTCGACGACGATGCCGACGCCGGCGTCACGCGCTCGCTCGACGTGTGCGCGCTGCAACGCCACGAGTCGTTGCCGCACTTCCGGAACGGCACTGACAGGACTCACGGCCGAGGTCACCTGCTCGGAGCGAATCGCCACAGCGACATCCACCCCATTCACGGCAATCGTCGGATTCCCTGGATCGGTGCCACTGCTGATCTCAGGCCTCGCGGAGAAGTCCGCAACTGCTCCCGCGTCGGAGGGGTTGATTCCGGCATCAATCACCGCGCTCGTCATGGCTCGGTACATCGCGCCGGTGTCCAGATACCTCATGCCCAAGGCCGCGGCCGTACCCCGGCAGACACTTGACTTACCCGAGCCGGCCGGGCCGTCCACGGCAACGATCACGGATTCAGGCATGGCCTGAGCCTAACGGTCCGACTAGGCGCGAACGTCGAACCCTCGGGCGCGCAGGGCGATCCTGAGCGCTTCGCCGCGGTCGGGGCTCACGAACACCTCCACCAGGCCGCTGGGGCGTCCCAGGAGGTGCTCGATTCGAACGTCCTCGGTATTGATGCCTTCGTCCCCGGCTGCAGCGAACAGCCGCGCCAGCTCACCGGGTGAGTCCGCCAGCATGACCGCGACACTTTCGTACGACGCGGCTGTACCGCCATGCTTACCCGGGATCCGGCGCTGGCCGATCGAACCCTCACGCAGGACATCTCCGATATTCGAGGGATCGCGGCCGCTGCCGGCAGAGGCCAGGCTGTCGCGTGCAGCCAGGAGCCGAGCAATGATGGAGTCGAGGACTTCGGACACCGGCCCCGAATTGGTCGTGAGGATGTCGGTCCAGAGCTGATCATCTGAAGCTGCGATCCTCGTCATGTCACGCAAACCCTGGCCCGCAACCCGCACGTAGGCGTCATCGGCCTCAACCAACTCACCCGCCAGCACGCTCGAAAGCAGCTGGGGTGCATGGGAGACAAGGGCGACGGCACGATCGTGCTCCTCGGCACTCATCTCGACGAGGGATGCACCACAGGCCTCCACGAGACGTGCCACCAGCGCGACGCTGGATGCAGAGGCCTGCCCCGGGGTCAGAATCCAGAGCCGGTCATCGAGGAGATCCACACGAGCGGCTGTCGCGCCGGACACCTCGCGTCCAGCCATGGGGTGCCCACCCACGAGCCTGGCGGGATCAGCACCCAGACTGACGGCCTTGCTCAGTACGGCAGCCTTCACCGAGGTGACGTCGGTGATGACGGCCTCGGGGAATTCTCGGGACACCCTGGCCATCGTCTCCGCGGCATGCCGTGGCGGAACGCTCACCACGACGAGAGTCGGCCGACTGCCCTGCCCGAGCAATTCCCCGGCTCCCAGCTCCCGAGCAACGATGGCCTGCCCGGGTATGAGGTCATCCAAGAGAACCTCGACGCCTGCACGACGAAGGGCAAGACCGATGGATGTACCGATCAGGCCGGTACCGACGATGAGCACTGGTCCCAGGGGACTGGTCGTGCTGGCCATGGCCTGCCCCTCTCACAGTCCGACGTCGGTGTACAAGGAACGCAATTCTGCCCCATGAAGCTCTCTCATTACCCCTGGCCGCTGCTGCCCGAGGTGGATCGGACCGATCCGGGTGCGGACGAGGTCGATAACCGGGTGCCCCACGGCATCCATCATGCGACGAACGATCCGGTTTCGTCCCTCGTGAAGGACTATCTCCACCATGGCCCGATCAGGAAGTTGCTGTACCAGGCGTGCACTGACCGCCTTGGCCGGGCCATCGTCCAGTTCGATCCCCTGCCGAAGTCGGCTGAAGACATCCTTCGTCGGTTTTCCCGAGACCGTGGCAATGTAGGTCTTCTCCACGTCGTGGGAGGGATGGGCCAGTCGATTGCCCAGGTTGCCGTCATTGGTCAAGATCAGCAGACCCTCGGTGTCCGCATCGAGTCGCCCGACGTGGAAGAGTCGTTCCTCTCGATCCGCCACGAAGTCACCCACGCAAGGCCGACCATTCTCGTCCGACATCGTCGACACGACACCACGCGGCTTGTTGAAGGCGATGACCACCATGTCGGGGATAGTCGGCACGCGCTGCCCATCGACTCTCACCACAGCAGTGAGCGGATCAACCCGCATACCCTGCTCTTCCACGACCGTGCCATTTACCTCCACCCGACCCTGGGCGATGAGGATTTCGCAGGCTCGACGACTGCCGATTCCGGCGAGGGCCAGAACCTTTTGCAGACGCGGGAGATTGCTGTCGTCAGTCACCGGTCGCCACCGAGTCGAGGACATCCTCGAGATCGGCGAGATCCGGCAGATGCTCGGCGAGAGGCGGAAGGTCTTCTAGGGAAGCAATACCCATGCGCTCGAGGAAGTGCGAGGTCGTGCGATACAGGATCGAGCCGTCGTCATGGCCGGCCTCCTCGATGAGACCGCGAGCAACGAGAGTGCGAATGACGCCATCGACATTGACCCCACGTACCGCAGCCACGCGCCCGCGACTTACGGGTTGACGATAGGCAATGACGGCCAGTGTCTCGAGGGATGCCTGCGTAAGTCGGGCCTGCTGGCCATCGAGCACGAATCTCTCCACGAGCGGCGAGCAGTCAGCGCGGGTGTAGTAGCGCCAGCCGCCGGCAACCTCGCGAAGCTCGAATCCGCGCGCCTGCGCGTCATACTGCGCCACGAGCTCGGCAATCGTCTCCTCCACCTCGGTCACCGGACGACGAGTCGCCGCAGCAAGGGACAGCACGGTCATCGGCTCATCTGCCAGCAGCAGGAGGGCCTCAAGGCCAGCAGCCAGGCTCGGGGCTCCAAGCTCATCGGCAGGCGCCTCGTCACCGAACTCCTCGGTTTCCTCAACCGAACCGTCCTCGAGTTCGACGATCTCCTCGACAACCTCTTCGACGACGTCGTTCTCACTCATCGACACTCCCCTGCTGGTCGTTCTCATCATCGGACACGTCATCGTTCAGGCTCTTTGGGGAGCCTGAGACACCATCGCGACCCACATCGAGGGACTGCGCGTCATCGACGCTCGACAACCCATCCGCCCCAACGCGCGCTGCAGAGTCATCACTCTCGGCTGCCGGAGTCTCGGCAACGGGGGTACCCTCGAATTCATCGACGATGGTGATCTCGCCCTCATCGGGGCCGGTCCAGCGAATGGTGAGGTCTCCCAGGGGAGTGATCTGCTCGAAGGCCACCATCGCATCTCGGTAGAGCTCGAGAAGTGCGAGGAATCGACCGACAATCAGCATCGTCGTATCGCAGTCGGCGACGAGAGCTCGAAAAGTGGACGTGCGTTGGCGACGCATTCGGTCAGCGATGATGACCGCCTGCTCACGAACGCTGACTTTCTGCACATGAATATGCGCGATACCGACTTCAGCAACAGGCTTCGGGGCGAGTGCCTTAGCAGCAAGTGCCGCGAATTGATCCGGTCCGAGTCCGAGCAGGACCTCAGGGAGAAGTGCGGCGAATTGCGGTTCCAGCCCCACCGTACGAGGGACCCGACGATGCGCACTGCCCATGCTCTCCGCGAAGAGCGCGGCAACCTCCTTGAAGGCGCGGTACTGCAGGAGCCGTGCGAAGAGCAGATCGCGTGCCTCGAGAAGTGCGAGATCCTCCTCGTCTTCGACTTCTCCGCTCGGCAGCAGTCGGGCTGCCTTCAGGTCGAGCAGAGTGGCGGCAACCACCAGGAAGCTGCTCGCCTCATCGAGATCCCACTCGCTCCCCTGGCTTCGAATGTAGGAGATGAACTCATCGGTCACCTGGTGAAGTGCGAGTTCGGTGACCTCGAGCTTGTGCTTGGAGATGAGCTGGAGCAGGAGGTCGAACGGACCCTCGAAATCTCCGACGTGCACGGAGAAGCCAGTGGGATCCTCGGCTACAGCGACAGTCTCGATCTCGGCTTCGGTCGGCACGGTCACCGCGACAGGACCTCACGCGCCAACTGCTCGTACGCCTGCGCTCCGGTACTCCCAGGGGCATACGAGGTGATGGGCTCTCCGGCCACGGCAGCGTCGGGAAACTTCACAGTGCGATTGATCACGGTCTCGAAGACGAGATCACCGAAGGCTCCGCGCACGGTTTCGAGAACCTCACGGCTGTGCAGGGTACGGGGGTCGTACATGGTGCCCAGGACGCCGAGAATCTTGAGATTCGGGTTCAGCCGTGAGGTGACCTTGTCGATAGTGTCCTTGAGCAGGGCCACACCGCGGAGAGCGAAGTACTCGCACTCCATGGGGATGATCACGCCGGAACTTGCCGTCAGAGCATTGAGCGTGAGCAGGCCCAGGGAGGGTTGGCAGTCGATAAGAATGACGTCGTACTCGTCGATGATCGGAGCAAGAGCCCGGCCCAAGGCGTATTCGCGACCCACCTCGCTCACAAGTTGGAGCTCGGCCGCCGAGAGGTCGATGTTGCTCGGAAGTAGATCGAGATTCTCGACATCCGTCGAGACGATGACGTCTCCCACATGACAGTCGAGCTGAGTGAGCAGGTTGTAGATGGAAAGTTCCATCTCATTGGGATTCAACCCGAAGGAAATGGACAGGGCACCTTGAGGATCGAAGTCGACCAGGAGCACCCTGCGCCCGTAGCCGGCCAAGGCCGCTCCAAGACTCACCGTCGAGGTGGTCTTGCCTACACCGCCCTTCTGGTTGACCATCGCCAGGACCCGTGCCGGGCCATGGGAGGTCAGCGGGGCGGGTTCGGGGATCTCACGACTCACGGGACGACTCTACTGGGCGACAGGCCCGATTCCCTTCGTCCTCCCCCGGCCTGGCTAGAGAGCCCGGGGATGGCTCGTGGCATATACCTGTCGCAAGGTCTCCGCGGTGACCTGCGTGTAGATCTGGGTCGTGGTCACCGAGGAGTGGCCGAGGAGCTCCTGCACGACCCTGACGTCGGCACCCCCCTCAAGCAGGTGAGTAGCAAAGGAGTGGCGCATCGTATGCGGGCTGACAGCCACGGGGATCCCTGCCCGTTGCGCAGCTGCACTCAGCACGAGCCAGGCACTCTGCCTCGACAGGGCGCCACCACGGGTATTCAGGAATACGCGCGGGGTACCACGGCCCTTCGCGGCGAACACCGGCCGAGCCCGTATCAGGTAATCCGACAGTGCCACGTCCGCATACTCACCAAGGGGCAGCCTGCGCTGCTTATTCCCCTTGCCGGTCACCTTCAGCGTGTGGTGATCGAAGTCGAGATCATCGATGTCTAGACCCACCGCCTCGGAGATGCGTATTCCCGTGCCATAGAGCAACTCCAGCAGTGCTCGATCGCGCAAGCCGATCGGAGTGTCTAGATCACCAGCCGAATCCAGGATCGCCGCGACTTCTGAGTAGCTCAAGGCCTTGGGTAGTCGTTGTGGGATCGCCGACGGTCTCAGATCCACGCATGGGTCGCTCATCGACCATCCCTCGCGGACGCCGAACTTGTGAAATCCGCGCACAGCAATGACCGCGCGTGCTGAGCTACTCGCTGACAGTGCGGGACCCTCGCCACCCCCATGACGCAAGGACGCAGCAAAGTCCGACACGTCATTGGGCGTGATCGAGGAGACATCGCGCAGGCCGCGAGCCTCACACCATTGGGTGTATCGACGTAGGTCTCGAGCATATGCCTGCACCGTGTGAACGCTGAGACCTCGTTCGACGGAGATGTGATCCAGGTACCCCATCACCGCATCGGTGATGCGCGTGTCGTTCAGGCTAGTACCTCAGCAAGTGAACGTGACTCCATGCCACATGCCTCAGCCACCGCCGCATAGGTGATCTGCCCATCGTGGACGTTCAGACCTAGTGCGAGTGAATGATCATCGCGGGCTGCCTGCTTCCACCCCTTGTCAGCAATCGCCACCGCATAGGGGAGAGTCACGTTCGTCAGTGCATAGGTCGATGTGTGCGGGACCGCACCGGGCATGTTCGCCACGCAGTAGAAGAGGGAATTGTGCACCGGGTAGGTCGGATCGGCATGGGTTGTCGGACGAGAGTCCTCGAAGCACCCACCCTGATCAATCGCGATATCGACGAGAACAGACCCGGGCTTCATTCGCGAGACCATGTCGTTGGTGACGAGCTTGGGCGCCTTCGCTCCAGGAACCAAGACGGCGCCAATAACCATGTCAGCATCCTTGATCGCGTGCTCGATCTCGTAGGCGTTAGAGGCGATGGTCTGCATATGCCCCTGATAGATCGCATCCACGTGGCGCAGTCGGTTGATGTTCGTGTCGAAGAGAAGGACCTCCGCTTGCATTCCCAGCGCAATGGCCGCGGCATTCATTCCGGCAACGCCTGCGCCGAGCACAACAACCTTGGCTGCGTACACCCCGGAGACTCCGCCCATGAGAACCCCACGACCTCCATAAGGCCGCATGAGGGCCTGGGAACCGACCTGCGGAGCCAGACGCCCGGCTACCTCTGACATCGGCGCGAGCAATGGCAGGCTCCGGTCGGGCATCTCCACCGTTTCATAGGCGATAGCCGTGGCACCCGATGCCACCAATGCTTCGGTGCACTCACGCGAAGCTGCGAGATGCAGATACGTGAAGAGAATCTGGCCCTTGCGGATCTTCGAGTACTCCGAGGGGATCGGCTCCTTGACCTTCATGATCATGTCGGCGGTAGCCCACACTTCGTCGGCCGTCGCGAGGATGGTCGCACCTGCCTTCACGAAATCTTCATTCGTGATGGAGGAGCCGGAACCCGCCTCTGTCTCGATCACGACCTCATGACCGTGACGGACGAGTTCATTCACGCCGGCAGGGGTTATCGCCACCCGGAATTCGTTGTTCTTGATCTCCTTGGGAATTCCGACCTTCACGACTTCCTCCTCGTGCCCTGCCCTCGCATGGCTTCACCTCGATAGTAGGCCTGTCCGGAGCCCTTCGGATTGAGATGCCCCGCCCATTGGGCGAGGGATTTGCAGATTATTGGCCTCTGTGGATACGGCCTTCAGCGACGAGGTGCTGTCGCACCAGCCATGGCGCATCAGCGGGACGAAGGGAATCCCAGCCGCTCTCAAGCGCAGCCTTCGCTGCCAGGATTCCCACGACAGCGCTCGGGCTGCCGATTCGACCGGACAGCACCAACTCCACCGCGTCGACGAGAGGCACCCAGGTGCGAGGCAGAAATGCTTCCTCGGCCTCCCCAGTGCGCGGACGACCACCCTCGATCTCCGTGAGGTCACGTGCCAGGTAAACCCGAATAGCCTCGCTTGACCCACCGGGACTGTTGTAGAAGTCAACCAAGGTGTGCCACGCCCGAGCTTCGAATCCTGCCTCCTCAGCCAACTCACGTGCAGCGGTCACGTAAGGAGGCTCACCCTCGACGTCGAGAAGTCCAGCGGGCGGTTCGAATACGAGCATGGCAATTGGATGTCGATACTGACGAATCAGCAGCACTCGCTCACGCGCATCGACAGCAATGACGACCACTGCGCCCGGATGAATCAGCACATCACGATCGACGATTGAGTCATGGATACGAACGGTGTCAGTTCGCACCGACCACACGTGGCCCTCGAAGTCCGGCCGTGATGCAAGGATCGCTGCGGGAGCCGCAAGGTCGTGAATTGGTCCCTCCCAGACCTCGCTGGTCACCTCAGGCCTGAGATGACGCCGTGGCAACCCCGGCTCGCTGAAGCGCCGCCGCGATGAGCCCGATGAAGAGCGGGTGCGCGCGAGTCGGCCGCGATCGCAATTCGGGATGGGCCTGAGTGCCGACGTAATACGGGTGAACCGTGCCGGGGAGCTCGACGAACTCCACGAGACGACCGTCGGGTGAGGTGCCAGAGAATACGAAGCCCTTCTCCTCAAGTGGGGCCCGATAAGCATTGTTGACCTCGAACCGATGCCGATGTCGCTCATCGATATACGGAAGGCCGTACGTCTTGGCGACCTGCGATCCCTCTGCGAGCTTTGCGGGGTACAGGCCCAGACGCATGGTTCCGCCCATATCGCGCTCCCCCGACACCACATCACGCTGATCGGCCATGGTGGAGACCACCGGATGAGGCGTGGATTCATCGAATTCGAGTGAGTTCGCGCCCTCGAGGCCGACCACGGTGCGCGCATACTCGATCACCATGCACTGCAGTCCGAGGCACAGGCCCAAGGTGGGCAGGCCACTCTCCCGCGCATAGGTAAGCGCTCCGAGCTTTCCCTCGATTCCGCGCACGCCGAACCCTCCGGGTACACAGATTCCGTCGAGTCCGGAAAGTGCCTTGGCCGCGCCCTCGGGAGTTGCGCAGTCATCACTGCTTACCCAGCGAATATTCACCTTCGCATCATTGTGAAAACCGCCGGCGCGTATTGCCTCTGTAACCGACAAATACGCATCAGGAAGATCGATGTACTTGCCCACGAGTCCGATCGTGACCTCGTGTGCAGGCTGATGCACCCGGCGCAGCAATTTGTCCCAGGTGGTCCAGTCGACATCACGGAAGGGGAGGTCGAGGCGTCGGATGACGTAGGCGTCTAGCCCTTCAGCATGCAGGACCTTCGGGATGTCGTAGATGCTCGGGGCATCGGTGGCCGCAACAACGGCTTCCTGATCGACATCGCACATCAGCGAGATCTTCCGCTTAATGGCCGCCGGCACGGGACGATCCGCACGAAGGACGATCGCATCAGGCTGGATGCCGATATTGCGAAGCGCGGCGACTGAATGCTGGGTGGGCTTGGTCTTCAGCTCACCCGACGGACCGATGTACGGCAGAAGTGACACGTGGAGGAAGAAGACATTGTCGCGTCCGATCTCATGGCGGACCTGGCGAACGGACTCCAGGAACGGCAGGGATTCGATATCTCCGACAGTGCCACCCACCTCGGTGATGACGACATCAACGTCCGCGGTAGCCATCCGTCGAATTCTCGATTTGATCTCATTGGTGATGTGCGGGATCACCTGAACGGTGTCACCCAGGTATTCACCGCGACGCTCCTTCGCGATCACCGTGGAGTAGACCTGACCCGTGGTCACGTTGGCGGAGCCATGGAGATCCGTGTCGAGGAAGCGCTCGTAGTGACCGATGTCCAGGTCGGTCTCGGTGCCATCGTCGGTGACGAATACCTCGCCATGCTGGAACGGATTCATCGTTCCGGGGTCAACATTCAGATAGGGATCTAGCTTCTGCATGGTGACTCTCAGGCCACGGGCAGAGAGGAGATTCCCGAGACTGGAGGCCGTGAGCCCCTTGCCGAGGGAGGAGGCTACGCCTCCGGTCACGAATACATGCTTGGTCTGTCGGCTACGGTCCACGGAAGATCAGACTATCAGCGCTCCAGCTCAGGTCTTCCAGGACTCGCGGGCGGACTCCGCTAGGTCGAGAAGTTCCTGAGCATGAGCAGCCCCCGCGGTGGAGTCCTCGAGTCCGGACAGCATGCGCACCAGCTCTGTCACACGTGCATCAGCCGTCACTGCGCTGACATTTGACGAGGTGACCATGCCATTCGCATCCTTCGAGACGACAAGGTGGACGTCAGCGAAGGCGGCAACCTGCGGGAGATGGGTGACGACCAATACTTGGGAGGTACGGCCCAAGTAGGCCAATTTTCGCCCGACCTCCACCGCCGCGCGGCCACCAATGCCCGCGTCCACCTCGTCGAACACGAACGTCGCAACCGGGTCGACGCCGGCTAGTGCGACCTCGATCGCCAGCATCACCCGGGAGAGCTCACCGCCAGATGCCGTGGAAGAGAGGGGCCGAGGGACGCCACCCTTGTGAGCGATCAGCATGAACTCGACGGCATCGGCACCGTACTGAGTCCAGTTCGTGAGATCTTCCGACGTCGAGATCGACACCGAAAACTCGGCATCCGGGAGCGCCAGATCATGAAGTTCTGACGTCACGGACTTCGAGAGCGCCGCTGCGGTCTTTGCCCGAGCCTTCGACAATGCCCCTGCCGCGTTACGCACATCGGCTTCTTGCTGGGCGAGTCCTGCCTCAAGAGATGCGATCGTGGACCCATCGTCGGCTACCTCAGCGACCAGTGCACGAGATGCCTCCGCCCAGGCGAGAACCTCGTCGACCGTGCTCCCGAACCGACGCTTGAGCCCGTTCAGGTGACCCCGGCGCTCCTCGACCCAGGCCTGACGTGCAGGGTCAGCGTCGATATCGGAGGCGTACGAGGCCAAATCAATGCCCACTTCCGCCACCGTGAGCGCAGCGTCCTTGATGCGATCCTGCGAGGGCTGGAGTGTGGGGTCAATCGCTGCCACGCGTTCAAGTGCGCGAAGCGCGCCGTGCAATGCGCTGACTGCATCGGCCGAGGATTCCAGCGCATCATCGCCCACAAGGAGAAGGCGAGCCTCCTGCACATCTGCGAGCATGCCCCCGGAATTCGACAGGATGGCAGCCTGTCGATCAAGATCAATATCCTCACCCGGCAGAGGGGAAATCGCTTCGATTTCCGCAATCGCCTCGGCGAGTCGACGTGACTCAAGAATTCGCGCGTCACTCGTCGCCTTCAATTCCTGAAGACGCTGTCGCGACTGCACCCATTGCCTGAACAATCCTCGGTACTCAGCAAGGGCCTTGGATACCGCGTTTGCTCCGTATCGATCGAGGAGGTCGCGCTGTTTGGCAGCGCTCTTCAGCCGCAATTGATCCGACTGGCCGTGAACGGCAATGATCTCGGCAGCAACCTCTTCGAGCACGGATGCGGGCACCGACCTGCCACCTGCGAAAGCCCGACTGCGACCCTCGGCTGCCACGGTTCGAGACATACTGAAAGCAACGGACTCGTGATCGCCCTCACAATCCGCACCGGCCTCTTCGAGACGGTCACGCACCGGGCCGGCCAAGTCTCCGTGGACACTCCACTCACCGTCGACATCCGCCCGCTCACACCCATGCCTCACCAAGGACGAATCAGCTTTTCCGCCCATGAGTAAGGAAAGGCCGGTGAGGAGCATCGTCTTGCCTGCACCTGTCTCACCCGTGACCGCCGTCAATCCTCCCGCGAGATCGATCCGGCTCTCGTCGATGACGCCGAGATTGCGGATTCGAATGCTCTCAATCACGGCGACCGCGCCAGCCATCGACCGGCAGATCGAACTTGGCAACAAGCCGATCAGTGAATGGAGCCGTGACAATTCGGGCGAACTTGATCGGCTGCTGCGCCCTTCGCACCTCAATACGAGAGCCTCCGGCGACATCGAGCATACGCCGGCCATCGGCGGAAAGAACGGCATGTGACGAGGGCTGAAGTTCGAATGCCACGACACTGCGAGGAGACACCACGAGTGGTCGTGCAAACAGCGCGTGCGCACTCAGTGGCACGACGAGAATGGCAGAGACCTCCGGCCATACGACTGGCCCGCCAGCGGAGAATCCATAGGCCGTGGAACCTGTGGGAGTGGAGCACACCACCCCATCACATCCCCAGCTGGAAAGCGGTCGCCCATCGATCTCAACAACGAGGTCGATCATGTGCTCGCGGGCGATCTTCTCGACGCTAATCTCGTTCAGCGCCCACGTACGGTGGACCTCTGAGCTCTGGACGAGAACTCGAATGTCGAGGGCCATCCGCTCCTCGACAGTCCAATCCCCTTCGACGATGGCAGTCACGACGGCCTCGGCATCCTCGGACTCTGCCTCGGCGAGGAATCCCACATGCCCCAGGTTGACACCGAGGATCGGTGCCGCAGCCTGCCGAGCTCGTTCGGCCGCTCGCAAAATCGTGCCGTCGCCACCCAGGACCACGACTAGGTCGCAGCCGTCACCGGCGCGATCATCAGCGTCGACAACAAGGGCTCCCAGAGCCTCAGCCTCGGGCCACATGTGCGCATCGTCATTCGCGACCACGACAGCAACATCCGCGGCGCGTAGGGCAGAGATCATCGCGGCACCGATCTCGCGGGCCTCAGCGCGGGCGGGGTTGATCGTGAGGAGAACACGTGACGGCTTCACTGGGGCCCCTCCTGGATAGCTCGGTCGATCATTGTCTCGAGGGTATCCTCCGCGGACACGCCTGCCCTGAGCCACAGGAAGAATTCGACATTCCCGCTCGGCCCAGGAAGGGAACTCGCGACAACATCGCGAGTTCTGAGTCCGAGCCCTGATGCCACCGTGGCGATCTTGTGCACAGCACTGGCACGAAGACCAGGATCGCGAATCACTCCATCCCCGACGAACTCCTTGCCCACTTCGAACTGCGGCTTCACCATGAGGACGAAGTCTGCCTCCTGGGCTGCGGTCTCTCGCATCGCCGGGAGTACCAGTTCGAGCGATATGAAGGAAAGGTCAGCCACAACGAGATCCGGTCGAAAGGGAAAGTCCTCCGCTGTCATGGATCTGACGTTCATCCGTTCGAACACCTTGACTCGGTCGTCAGTGCGTAAGGACCACGCTAGCTGCCCGTACCCGACATCGACCGCCAGCACAGCCGCAGCCCCACGCCGAAGAAGTACCTCGGTAAAGCCTCCTGTTGAGGCGCCGGCATCCAGGCACAGTCGTTCATTCACGGTGATGCCGGAGAAATGATCGAGTGCTCCGGCAAGCTTGACTGCCCCGCGTGACACGTAGCCATGGCCGGCCTCTTCATCGTGCACGACAATGGAGTCAAAGTCGTTCACCTGGGTTGCCGGTTTTGCAGCCACGTTTCCGCGCACGATCACCGCACCTGATGCAATCAGCTCACGAGCGTGCTCGCGTGAGCGGGCCAGACCGCGTCGCGTGAGCTCGGCATCAAGCCTGCGCAATGCCATGAATCAGGAACGAGCAGCGTCGCTGAGATCGGTGAGACGACCGCGCAGTTGATCATGAATCGACGAAAAGATTTCGACGTGCTCCCCCAGCTCAGCCGAGTCAAGCGCACGAAGATCCTCGAGGGCGGAGTCCACCTGCGGGTCTCCCGTAGGCTCCCAGACCTCCAGCACCAGCTCGGCCGGAGCCTCTTCGAGCACCATGAGGCTCTCAACGGAATCGGAGGAGTCAATCAGGTCAGCATTCTCATCCATTGTCAGGATCCTCAAGGTAGATCTTCTTCTTAGGGGCCGGCACTGCATCAGGGATGCTATCGGGATTGCTGGGTGCGGGGCGCTGAGCGATCTCGACTCGGATATCACCCATCTCGGCCTCCAGCCGCTGAACATGACGACGTAGTGCCGAAAGCTCATCCTCACGCACGAAGCCCATCCGGCCAACAGCCTTGTCCACCTCGGTGCGAATCATTCCCGTCAGGAGATCTCGATTGCCCTTACTCGTTGCCACGAGGTCATCGGCAAGTTCTTGGACCTGACCCACGACATCGGGAGCCTTGGTACTGAGGCTGAAACCCTGACCCACCAATGCCAGGGCGATCTCACGAGCCTTGGCTGCAGTGACTTCAGTAAGCCCACTGGCCATCTGGAGATAGCCGCGGATGTCGTCAAGCATTGAGTCCTCCTCGATAGTCATTCCACCGTACTGGGTCAGTCAGCAAGCATCGAAGATCGTCGCCCACGTACGTCGGAATCTCGTCACCGTCGGCTTCACGTGCCTGCTCGGCCGTGCATACTCCCGTGAGAACCAGAAGAGTCTCCATGCCTGCTCGGTTACCCCCGGCGATATCAGTGTCGAGACGGTCGCCGACCATGAGGCCGTTTCGAGCCCCGGTGCGCGCAATGGCCTCATCGAACAGCGATCGCTCGGGTTTGCCTGCCACCACATCGGGGCGTCGACCGGTGGCATTCATCACGGCCGTGACCAGTGAGCCATTGCCCGGCGCGATCCCCCTGGGAGTGGGGAATGTCGAGTCCATATTGGTCACGACCCAGGGCACACCCCGGTTGAGCGCGTACGCAGCCTCGGCAAGTGCAGCCCATGAAAGTTCCGGGCCAAAGCCTTGCATGACCGCGTGAGGGTCATCGTCGTCCGAGTAGACGGGGACGAAACCACGATCGACAAGGGCAGCCGATACTCCGGGTCCGCCGATAGCGAGTACGCGAGAGCCCGGATCCACAAACTTCGCCATGAGCCCCGCACCGGCCTGTGAACCGGTCACTACATCCGTGGACATTGCCGGAATACCGAGTTCCCGTAGGTGGGCCGCCACCTCATCCGGTGTACGAGAAGCGTTATTGGTGACAAAGCAGCACCGTAGGCCGCGACGGACCAACTCCTCGATGACCTCCGGCGCGTACGGCACTGCATGTGGGCCGACGTAGATCACGCCATCGAGGTCAAAGAAGACCACATCATGGTGGTCGCTCAACGCAGTCACGAGTCCTCGATCGGAAAGACCAGGAATGGTGTCGTGTCGACAACCGGCGATTGACCCGAGATCGGACCATTCAGGGGCAAGCCTGCGTCGATTCGTGCTCGCAGGGTGGCGCGCACCTGGCCGAGAGCCTTCCCGTACTCGGATCGGTCCGGTCTCATCACGAATGCCATCGCAAGTTCATCACGGGCCAACGTGAACTCCTGTAAACGCCACAATGAAACGCCGAGTCCGTAATGCGCAAAGTCATCCGAGGGAACGCGCTCGCAGAGCTCGCGAAATACCGATTCCGCTTCGATGTACCGACGAGTATCAAAGAGCGCCCGCCCCAGTGATTCGAGAACGGATGTTGAGGAATCCTCCGCCTTGACCCGGTAGAGGAGTTGGAGCGCCGCGTCGGGATTGCCAGTGTCCAACAAGCTTTGTGCGCGCTGAAACCAGTCATAGACGCTGCCGTCCGGTGTGCCGACGCGCTCTTCAGACATAACCCAATGGTGTCACGATTCCCGCAAACCCTCGACTCACCCCACTCCATGAACGGGCCCTTCCTTCACCGCACGAATCCGAGTCACCTCAACCTCAGTCGCACTCCCCAGGCCGGATCCGCCGCGCCAGAATCGCCGGCGCAAGGCGCCCACCACTTCAAGGCACTCGGCCGGCTTTGCCCTCACGACTCGGGAAGCCACCGATGAACGAGTGGTATGGCAGGCAATCGTGTCGACCTTGGTACGGCCGTGAATCTCGCGCCCGGCGCGATCGATGATGAGACTGAAGCTCGTGAGGCGAGTGCCGCTTGGCAAGTCCCGCTCCTCAACGGTGCTCCCCAGACGCCCGATAAGCCGGACCTCGTTAACGTGCTCTCCCATAGGGCCTCCTCATGTTGATGTCGAAGAACCCATCGTGCGCACGCACAACGCCATGATCGAGCCGGAAAACTTCAGCTGTGGACGCAAAGGCGAGATCTCGAGAGTGTGGATAACAGAGGAGCTAGCGCAACACGTGGGCCTCGCTAATCGTCGGAATTCAGCTCTTCCTCGGAAAAACTGATGCCCGCAAACTCCTCGCAGCGCTCAGCGGCATCGGTCTCGCCGTCGATGTCCGAACCAGCTGCGCGCTCCATCCACTCCCAAGCCTCGTTGATACGACCTGCAGACAAGAGGAGGTCGGCGTAGGCGTACTGAAGTCGCGCACGCGCGACTCCTGGCGGGAGTTTCGTGAGTTCGGGCACCTGCAGGGTCACGATTGCCGCATCCAGTTTGCCCATGTCTGCTCTCGCGCCCGCGCTGACGATGAGCAATTCCGAACGCAGTTCAGGAGACAGTTTGCTGTTGGCAACAGCCTTGATCGTGTCGAGAGCCTTCTGTGGCTTGCCGAGACCACGTTCGCAATCGGCAATCAGGGGAAGAAGCGCATTCGATCCGGTCATACGCCTCACGGCCCGGAGGTCAGTAAGGGCTTCGGCGAACTTCCCGGACTGATAGGCCACGATGCCCGCGGCCTCGCGCACGACAGATGAACGTCCAGCTCTGCGCTTGGCAGCTCCGACATGCTCCGCTGCCAGGGCGAAATCTTCGTTCTGCATAGCAATATCTGCCGCAACGAGGTGCCGAGCGACAATCTCGGCTAGCCCATCGGGAAGGGTCCGCAGCTCCAGGGCAATGGATTTGTCGAGTTGTTCAGCCTTGATGTCATCGGAGATGTGAGGTTCGCGCACCCGCTCCGTACGTGGGGGGCGCTCATCACGGTCGTACCGATCATTGGTGCGACGAGGGGCACTTGAGCCGCTGCGCGACCCAGGTGCGCTCCGACGATCCGTCGACGTGCCACGACTTGAGCCCCCGCTGCGCTGCCCGCTCGCGGGACGACGGTCGTCGCTCCGCCGATCGTCGCGACCACTGGATGACCGGGGAGCACGAGAGTCGGGTCGCGCCGAATCTCGACGGTCACCACGGGCATCGGGGCGACCACCAGAGCGTGGAGCTCTCGGATCGGACGAACGCGACGATGTGCGGCGATCATCGCGAGAGTCCCGGGAATCCCCACGGCCGGATCCAGCTGAGGAACTACGCGAACCCGAGGAAGGCTTGCCAGAAGACGGGCGACCTCCGGAAGGCTTCCCCGCTGATGGACGAGCGCCACTCGACGGCTTGCCTGAACGTGACGACGGGGCAGGCTTTCCGCCGCCAGACCGAGACGATGAACCGCCGCGGCCGCCACTGGAGGGACGTCCGGAGGACGGTCGGCGCTCGGAACCTCCGCGTGAACTACCTGCTGCTGGCATCGCCATTCCCTTCGATGTGCCCCACAGTAGAGGCATTGTCGCCACAAACAACAAAGGCCACCCGAAGGTGGCCTTTGTTGAAAAATTGTCCGGCGGCGTCCTACTCTCCCACACAGTCACCCGTGCAGTACCATCGGCGCTGAGAGGCTTAGCTTCCGGGTTCGGAATGGAGCCGGGCGTTTCCCTCTCGCTATGGCCGCCGAAACTCTATTGAGATTTCAACGAAAATCAGCACAACTCTCTCGAGGTGCTGAGGTTCCCGATCGAATCTCGGGAACCACACAGTGGACGCGAATTTTTAGTATAAGAGGCAAGTCCTCGGCCTATTAGTACCGGTCAGCTCCATGCGTTACCGCACTTCCACATCCGGCCTATCAACCCAGTCGTCTAGCTGGGGGCCTTACCAGGTTAACCCTGTGGGAGATCTCATCTTGAGACAAGTTTCCCGCTTAGATGCTTTCAGCGGTTATCTTTTCCGAACGTAGCTAATCAGCAGTGCTCTTGGCAGAACAACTGACACACCAGAGGTTCGTCCACCCCGGTCCTCTCGTACTAGGGGCAGATTCTCTCAAATCTCCTGCGCGCGTGGCGGATAGGGACCGAACTGTCTCACGACGTTCTAAACCCAGCTCGCGTACCGCTTTAATGGGCGAACAGCCCAACCCTTGGGACCTACTCCAGCCCCAGGATGCGACGAGCCGACATCGAGGTGCCA
>JACCDO010306952.1_pt1 | contig 24173 bp, 7 predicted proteins | sample 7446101 | NCBI WGS metagenome assembly JACCDO01 (sample SAMN15323440, study PRJNA562643) | freshwater metagenome | isolation source: river surface water | place: USA:Blue River Watershed | collected 2017-08-16
CCAACTGGAAGATTAATTATATACCCTTTATTAGTAATTCCCATCAAATTATCAGTGATATTATTGAAATCTAAATCATCGATTATCTCGTCAGGTAAAAGTTCAACTTTTTGACTAGATATAACTTTGTAAACTTCATTAGAGTATGTATTTACATATACAAATGGATCATCGATCATTCTTATCTTGTATTCGATAGTATCGCCTTTATTTTCAATTATTAAACGAGAGTCAAACTTTTCAAACGCTTCTCCAATTTCTGAAATTTTATCTCTTACTATGGGTTTAAAATCATGAGTAATTTGATTTGAATTTCCAGGAATAGACATAAGTGAAACGGCGCCGTTAAATCCATGTCGTTCAATTGCAGGTTTACTATTGTTATTACAAATACATAGAAAATAATTATTAGTTGAGTAGAATCCAGCATGTTTAATTTTTACTTGTTCTTCAATATATTGTCCAAGGATATTTAAACCTCGAATAGTAACATACATCTTCTCTGTATTTCGTTCATTTTGGATATAGTTTGATTCATCAATTTTTAAATGAATCTTCTGTGCCTTTGTAAATCTAATCGCATTGTAAACATTAAAATTAATTATGTCGTTTTTTAAGAACGGATTATCTTTTGGAGCCTCTGAAAGTTTGTAAAAAACGAATCTGTCTTCGAAACTATCTATATTCTCGATTTCAATATTGTCAGAATAACTCGTAAAAAAACGTTTGAGTCCGTCAGATTGTATTTCATATACTGGAATTGGTTGATTTGTATTCAAGTCTATACAAGTAACTTGCTTAACAAAAGAAGTACCTGATTTTACTTTTTGATTGTATTTTATATAATTGTTTAAATTTTCGTTATATATCTTCTTAGAAAACAACAAAGGCTTCTTATCAAAAATAAAAAACGAATCAAGATTCATTTTACAATCTTTTAAACTCTCTTCGAATTCATTACCCATTATATCTAATATACTTCCACCATTACTAGATGAATATCTATGTATATGCATCCAGCTAGGAAAGTTATTTCGAATGTATTTTCCAAAGAAAGATGTCATGTTAAACTCCATTTAGATACTTTATATTTAGATTTATTTCTCCTGGAATAATTCTTTGATCGCTTTTAATAGTAATTTTATTATCTACTATATTAGTTAAAATATAATCAGGAGAGCTAAAACTAAGGCTTTTTTTTAATTTAATATCAGAGAATATTTTTTGATTTTTATTGAAGAATATTCCGTAATTAGAACTAATCCTCAAGGAGAAATCTTTTGATAAATCATCTAAAGAGATAACATTTGATTGATAGTTCAAAAGATAATTATTTATTGAATCTTTAATAGCAACTAAAATTTGTTTCTCTTCATCTTGAGTAAAACGTTTAGTAGAGTTTATATTCACTGTTAAATTTAAATAAAGGAAAGTACCCGCGCTTACTATTACATTTGAATTATTTAAATTACTATTAACGTTAGACTGAGCTTCAGAAATCATTTGATTGTCTGCTAATTTGTTAGCTCCAAATAAAATAACACCTACAGTACCTAAACCATAATATCCTGGAATTATTTTAGCGTCGATGACACCTGGAGTATTTAATGCGCTAATCAAGATGGAGTTATAATTAGTTTTACTTCTACTGCTTAAATACAAGCTTAATCTATATCTATAAGACTGATCACTTTCTGCGTCAGATCCATTTAAAATAGGTAATGAATTATTAACAAGTAAAACATTATTTCGAAAAGATGCATAGTCTGAAAAATCTAATTCTTTTAGAATGTTACTGCCTATATTATAACTTGAACCAGGATTTACTGCACGAACCCCTATATAAACTATTCTATTTGAGTCAAGAACGATATCATTTGTTGTCACAAAATTGATTACATTTACAGAGTCAGGACTATTTCTTCTTTCACTTATTGAAGTACCTTTAGGAATAAAAATAGGTTGACCGTTATTTGCTTCAGCGAAAGAAGCGTAACCAGATAAAGGATTTAGCATTATATGTACATTTCGATCAGAAGATAACGAACTCGCAGTATTCGCAGAGAATCTTGGAAAATTATACATTTGAAGTCCTATCCTATCTAAATCGCTACCTGTAGCAGTAGTAAAGAAAGAGGCTTCAAAAGCTTGACTTAATTTATTATTCAAAGAAGAAAGTTCAGAACCAATACTTTCACTCAGTATAGAAGTGATAGAATCGCTAGTTGTTTCCAATCCTAAAGAAGAGCTTAGATTCCTTTTTATTTTATCGCTAATTTCTTTAGAAGTTGAAGTAGTTATGTATCTTGGCATTTTATCTCTCTATATAATCTATCACAGTAGGAGTTAAAGAGTTTGTATTGCTATCATAAGACAAGAGCAATGCTTTTGTAAAGTTAGGATTGTTTCGTGGTGTTATCCTTATAGCAATATAACATTCTGTTTTATTTATCACTCTATTTATTACTGCAAAGTCTTTAGGATCTATTAAGTTATCGTAAGTAAATGCATAGTATATTTTGTTTATTATCTGTTCTACTAATGCTTGATTTAGAGGTTGTCCTAGAAATACATCAAGATTAACTGATACAGGTATTGATTTTACGCCAGGTCCCCATTCTGATACTTTTGTAGATAGTCTTAACGCAATTTTTTGCATTAACAAATCATTCTCTTTGTTATTCGAAGTTATCATTGGATTGATATTAGTACTTTGAGGAATTGAACTTATAAAGTCTCCTGTTCTAGTAAAACAAATATCTTTTGAATTTGGACTCAATGCCATTATACACCTCCTCCACTGATTAAAGCAAAAGCAGAAGTCACACCTACAAGATCAGAAACGGTATCTGAAAAAGGAATATGTAATGTTGCTCTAGGTTGTAAATTAATAACAGATGGAGTGAAGATGGCTAGTGCATTAGTGTTCCATTTATAATAAGGCCCGTAAATGTCACTAGCATTTAGCATCAATGGTTTCTCTGGCGCTGTTTGAATATTGATTCCATTCTCGGTAACTTCAATAGTATTCAAAGCAGGACTTCCAGCACTAATAGTTACAGCTTTCATTTCACAAACTACAGCTGCGGTACATAAATCGTTGAATTGAGCTTTGATCTTTTTATTCAAAACACTATCTATTTTCTTCATTTCCAATATCCTTAACGTTAAATGTTTTAATTTGTCGCCAAACTTCGCCTATTTCATCGCTAGTTTCTTGAGCTTGCCAAACTAGACGATCTTCAACAGACCCTATTATCTCTTTAAAAGAACCAAAAGAAAATGGAATTTCGAAATGCATATCTTTCTTGTTTTCTTGAATGCTTCTTTCACTTGCGAAAACTAATTCGCCTTTCATTAAACTAGCTTCGTCTCTTCCAGATACAAGAAACTGAAACTCTCTTCCTACTATATTTCCATTGCTTCCGTAATTTGATCTTAAAAAATCTACCGATTCTTTTTTTAATTTATAAACATGATAGAACTTATGCAAAACAGAAAAAGCTAGAACGAATTCAATTCCTTTTTCGCATTTGTAATTAGCAACCCATTCACTTTGATCATTCTTTTCTAAAACTTCTAAAACAAGAACATCAACTAGAAAAGGTTCAGGTTTCTTCGAATCAAAAACCTGTCTTGATAAAAATTCTTTGTTCTTCTCAGTTAAACTTTTTGTACTTTTAGCTGATGGTTGACGCATTATCTTGCCTCCAATCCTGATGGATTAACTTGATCGTAAGTATACAAATCTTTAACAGTAAAACCAGAAGGACTATATCTTGATTTTATTTTATATTGAAGGAATTTCAATGGAGAAGATCTAAGTAAATTTTTATAGCTAGTTTCGTCACCATACATCTGTGAATAATTCCTTATACGTTCTTTCTCATTCATATATCCATAAGCAGCATCAGAGATAGTATTATATATTTCTCCAAATCTATTATGCCAAATATAATTTTGTTTAATATGTTCTACTCCATTTGCAACTAAAGGCTTATCATTCTTATATAACGGCCACATTTGGAGTAATGTTCCATCGTTAACTTTAGCAAAATTAGTCTCATTTAAAGAATTAGCGATTTTGTTCATAGTGCTTGTATTGCCTAGAAAATCTTCAATTATTGTTTCTCCAAACTCTTTAGTAAAGATTGCACTTGCGAAAGCATAGATACCTAAATCGCCACTTTTTTGAGTAAGAGTAATGATAGTACGTTGAAAACCAGTTAATGTTTCCACCGGAATACTCCCAGTTCTTCTTGTTACTGCAGCGCTTAATAACACTAAAATTAAACTTCCTACAGCTATATCTGTGGTTAATTTATTAACGCTATTTTTTATCTCTTCTGGAACTTGTGCAATACCTCTACTCATATTACTTAAAAAATTTAAATCACCAGAATTATAACCATGTGTTATTAATTCTGAAGTTATTGTTTTTAAAATACTGATTGCTTGTTCTTTGTCTTGACTAAACAAACTTAAAGCTTCGCGATTAGTATTATTAGCAAAATTGTTTTTTCCTTTTAACTCATCAATTACACGAGAGAAAACGCTATCATCAAAATAGTCATCAATTATTTTATCAACTTCTTGTTTTAATCTTGCTGGATCTTTTAAATCTTCTGGGATTAATTTCAATTCTTCTACAACTCTTTTAGAAGCTTCAAAGATAGCTTGACTTTGTAGTATTGGATAAGTAGTAGATTCATTAGAGGTGCATATCATATTAGGACGTATCTCTGTTATATATCCTGTTTCAGCACTAAACAAGTGAGTAACTGCTTCAACTTCAATACCTCCATAGATGTTATTGTAAGTATCTTCAATTATGCAAACGTCATGTGGATTTATATTTGGCTTTCCAATACAAAGAATTTCTCCATCATACATTTCTTTTGCTTCTAACATTAAAGTAGAAACGCCATAACGTAAAGCAGCTCCAAAACCTTTACACTCTGAAAAATCGATATCTACAGTATTTATTTTTTCATCTGGAATATTGTCATGTAGTTTCATATTACGAGTATATATTCCTTCTTGATTTTTATCAGTAGAAGTAAATTTAAATTTTACATTTACAGAATTGTGTCCTCTCTCGTTAACCTGGATATTGTTTGCTATTAAATTAAATCGAGAGGATAACATATGATATTGTCTAAAAGGTTTTTTCCTTCCACTTATCTTTGAATATAAATTATTGATCAAATAATTACTTAATTTATTAGTCTCGTCTCCCATTGCTTTCTTAATTTTAGAAGGTATCAATTTATAAACTTCTTGTGTTTTTAAATCATCTATTGTCGTTTTTTGATTAAATTCTTTTTTATCTTTATCATAATCGTAAAGCCAATTTATAGTTTCATTAAGTAATTTTATAGTAACATCGCTATACTCTTTATAGAAAAACAAATCATTTGGTCGACCAAAAAATAACCTGTATTCTAATCCTAACCCATAAGGTCTAGCACCAGTTATCCAACCCGTATGTCTTAAGGTCATTTCGTTAAGTACTTCCCATGAAGTTTTATTTTTAATATAATAGTAGTAAGAAGCATCAATCACATCTAGTCTTTTATCTGCTAATAAAAATGTTTGACGAATAAATTCATCTACATCTTTTTTTTCCATTACACTATCTCCTTCAAATGAAAACTTCCAAGAAGAAGTACCTACTAAGAAGTTAGTAATATTACCGATAAGTGTATCGTCTAACATTCCTTTTTTAACTTTGTTTAAATAATTAGACAGATTATTCCAAATGGGTTTTTTGAGTCTAGATTCTTGTGAAGTGTTAATATATAGACTTCTCTCTGGAACATAAATACAATCATCAGCTGGTGAAAATCTAATTTGAGTAGTTTTGAATTTATCTCTAAAGTATTCTTTTGTCATGTCATAACCCATTAAATAGTTATAACTAAAACGAATTGTACGTATCGCAGTTTCTATAAAATTAGAAACAAGACTAACTCCAAATAAATCAAGAATAGTAACAGTTGTCATTATTCTAAAGTATGGCAAAATAATTCCATGTAAAAAGAATTCTCCAAAAGTTAATTGTAAAGATTGAGAGCTTGCACCCATTCTCAAAAGTGTCCCAAATAAACCGTATTCTGCTAATGCTGTACTTTTAGAAATAGCAGTACCAGCAGTTGCTTTGAATAGACTTGCAATACCTTTAAAGACAGGTACAAAAAGAGGAACTAAATAAGATCCTGTATACTTCAAAGTACTAACTATTCTACTTGCAAAAGTAGCCGTAGCAGCAGTTGCTTCAGTAGCTAGAACAACTGCATCATCTATGACTTTTAACTCTGCTCCTCTTAAACCTGGTGTAAAATTACCTAAAAAACTTCTAAGACTTCCTATCAATTTTGATGTGACTCCAGGCCCCCCTCTTGTTAAACCATATAAGGCTATAGTGGTTATTAACCCAACGATAGCAATTCCAGCGCCGATAGTAGTAAACGCAGAAGAGATAGAATTACTAGTACTGTTAACTAACATTTCATCTAAAGTATATTCTAGGTTTATGAAGCTTTCTGTATTTTCATAAAACATTATTTGTTTATTTTTTTTAAATCTTCCAAAATGATTCATTTCTGATTGATGAATTACAAAGCCTATTAGAGATTGTGTATCTTTGAAAGGGATTTCTTGAACTTGCGCATCAGCAGAAGTACCCATTCTTTTTGATATTAACTCAACTCCAAAGCTTTGTATTGTAGCTTCACACATATCCCCATTAGAAGACCACATAACATCAGTAACCTTTCCTGAAATCATAACTTGAAGATCATTAGGGTTACTATCATAACCTAATCTAATTTGAGCCGTAACACCAACTCTTAACATAATTGATTGAATACCTAAATTATTGCTACGATTTCCTTCTTCTTGTTCTTCTATTGCTGCTAAACCCATTTCATAATCTATATCACGAAACACATTTCTTTTAGTGCCATCAATTGTTCCTGATATATTTTGTAATCTTATAACCGCAGTATCAGCGGCAAGCTTTCTTGATTTATAGATCGTTATATCTTTTATACCGTTGAAAGAATAGAAATCATCATAAACATTGAAGTTTGAAGATTCAAGAGCGTCTTCTTCTACTAAATAAAATTTAAAAGTAGGATATGCGTTTTTAATTGAACGTCGATCTGAGAAAGCCTGAATCCCTAACTCTTCGATTATTTTTGAGTCATCAGAATATTGGTCATCACCTTTGAATATCTTTAAAGTTTCTTCAGCTAATTTTTTTACTTCTGAATCTAAATTTCCAGATGCATTTGTTTGATTCAAAATAGGAGAATTAGTAAACGTGTAAAGATCACTTTTTCCCGTTTTATCTCCGATAGAGTTTCGATTCTTATTAAGTCTTTTTTTCAAATCCTGAACAATATTTTTCTTTTTTTCTTCTATTCTTGTGTTTAAATAATTTTGCTTTTGCTCATCCGGTACATCCTGATATGTAGGAGAGCTTATTATCTGTTTTGCATAGTTAAATAAATAGTCACTACCTACAGTACCTGGCAATGACAATACATCTATTGCTATATCGACAGATTCTTTGGTTTCTTTTACTGCTACTGCTTCTTCTCCAGTTTTAGGATTTACTTTTTTTGTTTCAACTGTTGATATATGAGTGTCTTTTCTAGTTACTGTTGCTGATCCATTCTCAAATAAAACATCTCCTGTTATTTTTTGAGTAACTTTCATATTATCTTTATTAATTATTTGTATTTTTTCAGAGTTAGGTTCGTCTCTCATATCGAAAACAAGTTCATCGAAAGTGATATCGAGCTTACCCTCTTTTTCTTTCTTTTCTAAAATAGGAAGAGAATCAGGACCAGAATATATTCCACTTGTTTTCATTGCATTCATGAAAGCTTTTGACTTTTTGAATATACTTGTGGCTAAAACGATATCTTTTTCTTTTCTTTTATCTTTTGCAAATTCATCTAAAAAGTCTTCTTCTTGATTAAAATAAAAGAATCCAGGATTCAATCTTGAATTGATATTTCCCGTAGCAGGAATTAAAGGTAAATCAATATCTGGATACGCCGATTCATTTGACAAATCAATACCTTCAACATCTTCATAGACTTCAAGTTTTTCAAACTTTTCTGGATTGATTTTTTTCATTGCATTTATAAAGTCTTGATCTCTAAGTAATTCAAGTAACAAAGCTTCTTGAGTAAATCGAAACAAAGAGATTAAGTTTCTGTTTAATCTCTTTACTTTGTCTACATTCTTACTATTGTTTTGCAATCCCATAATTTCAAAATCTTCAATTGTAAGTTGAGTTTTACTTTCTTTTTTGCCTACTCCATATTCAAAAAATTTAGTAATAGTTCCATCGTCAAGTAATCTTTTGTAAAAAATTAATTTAGTTTTTTCAGTTTCTGTATTTTTTAAATATTTTTGTTCATCTTCCCATTTGATATCGAAAGGTTCAGATTGATCATGGATTAAAAAACCATTTAATTCTTCTGATCCAAGTTCTTTATCGTTCTTAAATAAATCAGCATAATCATCATCATTAGATACAGTATCTTGATCTGTAGGAAACCAAAATAAAGTTGTTAACGTAGAGTATGGAATTCCTCCTAAGTATTCATTTGGGCCAATACTATCTGTTGGCAATAGAATACTTTGAACACCAGCTTGTGTTTTTAATTCCTTTCTTATTGTTGGGAAAAGGAATAAGCTTGGAAATTGTCTATAAAATAAAGAAACAATTTGTGGAAAAATATTTTCCAGACCAGCGTCAGATCCTTTTAAATTAAGATCTTTAATTATTTTATCAAAAGAGGGATATTCTTCCCTCTTGATATCGTCGGCTTCCTCCGCAGAAATAAGATCTGTAATTATTAATTTTTCTAGATTAAAATATCTTTTTAACAATTCAGTCTCTTGAGCTAAAGAATCTAATGCATTTCTTTTATATATATCAACATTAGTAGCATTATTTAAATATGCTGCTACTCCAAAATAATTTGAATACTCTGGTTTTAAAGCATTCGTACCATCCATATATTGATCTAAATAATGAGTAGCAACCATTGTTAAACCACCAACAATTAACGCTGGCCAAAAAGTAATGCCAATATACATCATAGCAGCAGTCACAGCAAGATCTGTAGCTGGTGCTACTGCATTGGCTACCTGTCCTGATAAAAGATAGTTGCTATCTGCTTTGCTAGTATTCTTTAAAACTAAAAAGGATAAAAACTCTTTTAAAAAGTTATTTTCGTCTAGGAAAGATAATGGTTTATTAGCAAAGGTAAAAACAGAAGCTTCAGGATATTCTTTTTCTATCAAAATACTTTTATCTTCGGTATCAGGTAATGGATATAGTAAAGAAAGCAACGTTGATTCTAATAAACAGATTCTTAACATTTTCTTTCTAGTTTCTTTACTGTATATAGAAAAGTCTACTTCCTTTGCTTCTTCTTCATTAAAAGTGATCTCTAGAGGAAAAAAAATAGGAGAGTTATCTATAACTGCTGGAAATAAATAATTTAAAAAGTTAGTTTGTAATTCTTTTGTATCTACCCCAAGAACACCAACTTTATCTTCTTTTAATAGTTCAGGTAGCTTGTCAAATACAAAAGTGATGTCTCTCTCTGGATAATCAGGAGTGAAAAAGAGTTCTTTAATAGCTGCAACATTTTCTTCATCTGTTGTTTTTTCATGATGAAAAAATGGTTTTTTCACTGATGCAGGCAGTTTTTTGTAAACGCTCTCTATTATTTTACTTACTTCATCTACGCTTTTAGCGTTTTGTTTTCTTATTTCTTCTTTAATATAAATAGAGAAATCAGAAATAGATTGAAAATCAGCAGCTTTGAGACCAATTACACTACCCATGTTTATTTCTATATCAGTTTTACTTAGTAAGTCTTTTGACAAAAATTGTTTTAAAGGCGCTACCTCTAGTGTATCAGGAAAATATGAAGTATCTTGATATACGCCGTTTAGCAATAAACTTAAGACGTAAAGACCTTTCTTTATTTCCTTTTCATCTATTGTTTCGTAATTTGTAAAAAAAGACTGAAGCGCTTCTAGATTTTGAAAAGTTAATCGATTACTCTTTGCTCTTTTTCTCTCTTCTTCCACGAAGACGGATAAATTAACAAAGCTCAACATGTCTTTTTTATTTTTACCATATTCATAATTGATTTCTGATATTAATCCTTCAGTATTAATTTTTTGCTTTTTAAGCGCTTCAAGAAATTCAGACTGAAAATATAAACTGTCCAGACCCTTATTTTCTAAAATGATAGGAGAAAGGAGAACCGATTCTTCTGCACTGTTTTGAATAGTAATTGCCATCATATTTTCGGAAAAGGATTCAATAACAACTTTCAAAGTATTTCCATCTATAAGTTTTAATTTATCTTTAAGTTCTTGTATTTCCTTTTTTTTATTTGTTATTCTTCCCTTTTTCTTTAAAGATTCTATATCTGCCATAACACGTTTAGTTATATGATCTTTTAAATCATTTAAAATATTTTTAGTTGTATGATTACTAAAATCCTTAAATTCACTAGAGTAAACTTCTGAGATCTTTTCATAATCATAAACATTGGTTTCAGAAATTCTAATAGTTCCTGAAGACATACCAGGTAATGATTCAATTGTTTGTATATTCAAAGCATTCATTGATAATCTTTTATCAATCTTGGAGATGCGTTTATCTTTCATTTCGGCTTGAAGAAAGTCTCTTTCTCGATAACTATCAAACAATCGTGTTATGAAAGAATCTAATGCAAAACAATTACTATTAGGTACAAATTTATAATTATTACTATTGAATGCTAGGATGTTTTTTATTTGCTCTATCTTTTTAATTCCTATAGGCATGTCATCTCTAGAATCTGGATCAGAATTCCCAATAAATGTCATACTAAATTTAGGTTCAGTACTTCCGAGATATTGGTGTGTAGGATAATGATGCCCTAATAAAGGAATTGTAGCTATTTGATTAGATATCATTGCCGACAAAGAAGTAATTGCTAAGGGTTTCAGTTGTGGCACTAAACTAGTTTCTTGCAATATTTCGTAATCATGAGAGATAACTTCATTATGTACGAAAGACATAACATTAGCCAAGTTCTCGGTAAGCAACATAAAAGAAAGATCTTGAAAGTTAGCATTACTTAATTTGACTAATTTTATTAATTGAAAGACAGCTTTATCATCTTCTTCTTTTATTTCTTCTTCTTTCTTATCTTTTAATTCTTGAATTTTTTGTTTTAAAGCTTCTTCATTACGATTTAATGCTTTATTATTAGCCTCTACTAACTGTTTATTTTCTGGATTTCTGTTGAATACTACATCTTTTTTTAATAAACTGTTGATTCTTTTTAGATCTTCAGGTTTTAACAAAAGTTTATGATAAGTTTCATAGATAATAGAAACTTCGCTATCGTTAGCTAACATCTTTTCAATTATTGCTTCTCGTATATCTCCTGGCAAATACTTACCAGCTAACGAAAAGACTCTCATAGGAATACTTTGAGTATCATCTATACCTCTAGTAAACCATTCAGTTATATCATTGTATCCATAATCTTCAAAAAGATTAGGTACGTCATCTTTTTCATTGAAAATATTTATTCCAAAGTTATTCCATAAAGCTTCAGATTGTAGCCTATTATAATATCGAACATATATATTTGATTCTTTAGCACTATCTACAGCGTATGTAGCTAGTTTTTCACTTAGATATTTTGAGAATAAAAAATCATCCTTAATTGTTTTTATTGTTGGCAATCTTTCTACATACGAATCTTTTTGAATATAGCTATTCTTGTAAAATCTTAAATTTACTTCTTGATAGTTATCGTATTTAAAACCTTCTGGTGTAATATTTCCAATTACTGAAATAGTATTTAGTTTAGCATCTTGATTAATGTATAACAGTTCCTTTTTGAAAGACAGGTTATTTGAATATGCATTATGATTAAAATAACGTAAATCTAATTCAACTAAAAAGCAACCAGGAGATTGTTGATAATTTGATACTTGTAAATTAAAAACAGTAAAGTGAGTTGAGGTGGAGTTACCTAATGATTCTTTTGAATTCTGTATCAAGTCATTAAATAATTCGTTATGATCAATCGATGACTTAAGATACTTATTTTTAATATAAACAAAAGGATTGTTTCGAATTTGGATGATCAATCTATGTAATTGTAGAAGAGTTTCTCTTGGAAACATTAACGTTATACTGACATGGAATATCGCATTTATACTTTGTATTTTAGTAGTACTTTTGCTTCTTAATGTTTTATATGCATAATCTAAAGATTCTTTATTTATACCTATTGATAGAGGTGGCACTGCTAGTTGTATATCATTTATTTCAAATTTATAAAGATCATTACTTTCGACAGCAAATATATCCCTAATGACTGCTTCTTTCATTTGATCATATGTTTTGAATTCAGGAGTAGGTAAATAATTAAACTCGATCAAGTCTCTATTTGCAATTTCGTTATTAATTCTTATTGTCTTTTCAACTGCCATTATCTTTCTCCAAGCATACGATCTATATAATTTCCTGTTATAGGCATTCTGTTATCAGCTATTCTAATAGAAGCGGTACCGCCATGTCTACTAATAATTGAAGCCGTGGTATTCATACTCTGTATATTAGGTAATTCGCCATACATCAAATAATTTTCATGTTTATTTACTAGTGTTTCTCCTGTATTGATAGGCCTATTTACGACCATGTCTCTATAAGTTGCATGACCAACATTTTCAGTAGGAACATCTGTTTGTGGATTCTGTTTTACTTTGTCATACATTGTTTTATTTGCAATAGCTTGATTGACTTTATAATCAGAGAATTGGCCCGGGCCTTCTAATGTTGTACTATCAATTGATGGACCTAGTAAATAACCAGCGCCCAACGCACTAGCACCTAATGCGTATAAACTACCTTTTGTTGTTCTTTTCATTATATTATCAACTGAATGACTTTGTTCTTCCATGTGGAATTTCATATCTTCCATGAAATCATTTATCAATGAGAAATCACCTTGCGCTGTATCTTTAACAAAATAACTTTCTAAAGCTTGTGAATTATTTGAAAACATAGCACGATTATATGCATTTGCATCTTCAAGAACATTGGATGAAGAAAATAAACTTTCGGCTTTTTTATTTGTAGAAATAAAATCTAATTCATTATTACGTACAGCGGCGGCTCCTTGTCTTATACCTTCGAGAGCAGATTCAAGAGATAAATGCATTTGATCAGCTGAGCCAGCTCCCATACGTTTAAACATTTGATCGGTTGCACTTCCTTCTGGAATTGTAGATGAAGAGATATTGCTAATACGTATTCCTTCTTCGATGTCAGTGCCATGTAAGAAGTTTTTTAAGAAGCTATTTATTTGTTCTGTTGAACCTTCATCAACTGCTATATTTAAAGCATCTTTCATACTCTTTGCTATGTTTGATGCTAACGGTAATTTCTTAGATTTAATAGTTAACGCTTCAACTGAAGAAGCTAATACTGCCATTGATGACATATTTGCTCTAACGTTAGCAATTGCTTCTGGTGTATTCACACCGCTATTCTTTCTAATTTCATTTAAATTACCGATAATAACTCTTTTAACTGCAACGTCAACTTCACCAACGTTGGCTTTAATAGCTTGTTCTTTCAATTGATCTTGTTGCGCATAGTCTTTAACACTTAGGAGATTCGCTTTACCTAATCTTTCACCCATCTTGTCAACACCTTGAGCTAATAGATCAAAGTACATCAAGAACTCAGTACCGTATCTTTGCATGCGTTCAACAACTTGAGTTCCATAATCATCTTTTAGTAACTTATTTCTCATTCTATTATTTGCATTTAGGGTAAACATATAAGTGTCGCCATCATAGTCACCAATACCGTAACGAGAAAAGTCTAAACGCTTTGCTTTCATTGTCTTTTTTTGATCCGAATATTGACCATTTTTCATAACTTCATATTCGACTTCTGTTTCATTATTGACAAATAGTAATTTACCGCCGCCCTTTTCTCTTTGCAAATTAGATATATACGCAGAAGTAACACGATTAATTGAAGATTTAAGAGTTCTTTGTTTAGTAATAGCTGCGCCAGTATCCTTGTCGAAAAGAACTTTGCCTGTTTCTTTATCAACAGAAGTTACATTGAATATTTTTTTATCTTTAAACAACTCAGATTCTGATAAATCGTGAAGTACTCTTAACTGATTGAAACCAGTTATTTTAAAGTCATTAGCTTTTGTTGGATCATAACCTAATTGCTTAAATACTTTTTCTTTCTCACCAGCGGCAGTAGTATCTAATATATTTGAAAACTCTTTTGATTTTACAATATCTGCTAACTCTGTAACTAAATGACGTTGATCTGTCACTGTCTTTATTATTTCTTGTTGCTTTGTTGTTTTGTTATATACACGTCGTTCAGGTCCAAATTCTTTTTCGTATAGAACTCTTTGTAAAGAATTTTGACCATTTCCAAGAACTTCATCATCTACATATTTGTAGAAAGATTTAAACATATTGATATTACCAACTTGCATATCAGGGTGACGTATAGTATCGCCACCAATACTCATTGGTTTGAAAGTTTCCGTATCAAAAGTTTTAGTTTTAGGATCGTAAGTAGCGCCTCGATCCATACCTAGTAAGAATGAAGATACTGTTTCGTTATAGAATTTCTTTGATAGTTTATCTCTTGCTTGCATTCTAGCTTTTTGTTGTTCTACTGGAGTAAATTCTAAACCTTTAGCTTCTAGAGCTTCACGACGTTTATTCATATGCTCATCAAAATATGCGCGTTCTGATTCATCAAGATAATTTTCAGAGTATCTCCAATCATAATCATTTTTAATAGAACCCATAAATTGACTAAGAGCATCAGCGAAACCACGAGTGTTAACAAAGCCAGTATAACCTTTTGATTCTTCAAAAGCCGTTCTCATATTTTGTAAACGGATATCATTTTGTGAAAGATTTTCCATAGTTAAAGTATGTGTAGCCTGTCCACGATTTAATAAAGATTTTCTTTCTTCTGGTGTATCGACAGGCGTACGACCTAAACTTATACCTCCACCTAACAAAGTAGCTGAACCTTGCATTTCCATTGTATTCAAATTACGAAGCATATGACCATATTGACTACCTAATATGTCTATGTATTTGTGAATACCTGTCTCTGATGACTTTAAATATTTAGAAGGTTCGCTTTGAGTAGAGGCGTTACCTATATGAAAGAATATGTCGCCGATACTTCTTAATGTTTCATTTTCAATAGCCATAGATCCACCAGTAGATCCAGCTTTTTTAATTGTAGCAGTTGCTAGAGCATCAATAGTATCACCAGCAGGTAAAATAATCTCATTCTTATTAGCACCTATTATTTGTCTAATAGAATCTTGTACTGCTTTATTTGGTGATATATGTTCTAAATTAATAGCGATACCTGCACTAGCTTTACGACTAGATAAGAAGTTTTTAATTTGAGTATTTACTGTCTCTGGAGAACCAGCTTGATTACGAGCTATGCTTTTAAATTCTTCGGTTTCTTCTTTTGATAAGGTGTATAAGGCGCCGGACTCTTTTAATCTTTGAACTTCAGGCTCATACTTTTCAATATCTGTCATTTTATTTAATGATAGATTCGTTAATCTCATTTGTTGCATCAATGAAAGTTTTTCTCCAAAGTTCTTTTGTCTAGATAATAAACTTCCAAAATACTCCATTGATTCGTCAGAGTTTAATCCAAAGTCAGACATCAATCTAGTTAGATATTGATTAGCAGAACGAGGTTCTAACGCAGCTAGATTATTACCCATAATAGTACTCATAGGACCTGCGTGACCATACGCTGCGCCTAACATCAAACCTGACTTAGAGAAAGCAATCATCTTTTCTCTTTCTTGCTTTGAGTAACCAACTCTTTCGGCTTCTTTCTCTAAAAGACTTTCGAATTCTGTTCCACCTTTTTTAAAATTAAAATTACCCTTTTTATCAGCTAAAGTTCGAAACCCAGCAAATAGCATACCTAGAATTTCAGCTGTAGGTTTGAAAGATGACTCTTGAACACTAACGTTAGATATCCCTTTCTTTTTAGATAGAAAAGTTCGAACATCTTTTATCGTTTTAAAGTTTTCGTCGGATCTAATTTCCTTTTCTATAGTTACGTTCTTTTTATTTCTATTATCAAAAACATCATATTTATAATTAAAGACTTTATCTGTAGAAGAATTACCAATCACATCAAATACTCTATTTGTGAAATTCTCTACATATTTACGTTGTTGATATCCTGCTTGTTTTAATTTATTTAATTGTGCTGCTAATTCATCCATTTGTTCTTGATTTATTTTATCGTAGCTCATTCCATATTTCTTTTGAGAGGCTTTATCCATTTGATCTTTAGTGAATACTAGGTTTTCATTTAAATCATCAAAACTAATTCCAGTACCCATTTCTGTATCAATAATTTCTCTAAACAAACCACCTTTTTCAAAGTCAGAAAGATTATAACCTAAAGCACGTAAACCCCCACTAAATACGTCAGTCATGTATTTGGCAGATTTTTTAGCTTGACCGATATCAGCAAATACGAAATGAGAGAGATCTTCTTTTCCTTTCGCCATGCCTAAAGCATCAAAAATCTGTCGTTTTGTTTTCTTTGCAGCGTGCATACTATCTACTGCACTTTGTTCTTCACGGGTTAAAGATGAATATTCTTTTCCAAATGAATCTCTAGATAATTTGTTTAGTTCGTTTGGATCACTAGATCCAGCTAACTTACGAATCTGATCTTCGTCTGCGCTTTGAAAGAATGTACGATGCATTAATTCTGTTAACATTGACTCGTTTAAAATACCGTTAGATTGACCTGTAGTTTTTATCATTTGAGAAAATATTTTTAAATCAGGTTCCATCGAAGTTAATTCAGCAACAAAAGACAATTTGAAACGTTGATTATCTGGAGTTAATTCGGCGGCTTTAACTTTAATCTCTTCTAACGTAGATAATTCACTTAAAGAGATAGTTGAACCAGCGTCACCTTCACCTAGTACACCACCATATTTTTGAAAGAATTCGGAAATATTTTGTTTTCCTTTTATATGTAGGTAGCCTGGGCCATTCTTATCTGCTTGAGCAGCCATGATTTGTTCGTGTAATTTTGTACTAGCAGTTGAATCTGTAACAATTATAGTTTTATCTCTTGCTTGTTTTAGTAAGGCGTGTCCACCATAATACGCAGAACCTTCACCAAGACCTGCAATTGCACGTGCTTGATCATCATCAACAACTAGAAGTCCTAGAAGATTGATTCCTCTAATATTCTTTCCTACTTCGTTTCCAGAGATACCTATAAGCTCATCTCCTTGTCCAAATGCTTTTAATTCGCCAAATCTTCCAATTGTTTTATTTTGATAATTATCAATGTGACGCATTACTTGTTTATCATTAGAAGCTGAAGGAACCATTCCTAACAACATTTCTTTTTTACCAAAGATCTGATGTTCACGAGCAACAATAGGTTGTACTGCGCGATTTAACATTCCAAATTTTTGCAACGCATTCATTGGATTGAATTTCATACTCTTTTCAAAATCACCATTTTTTACAATTGCACGACCATGTTCATCTGTCTCGAAAGTGTAATTTATACCTACAGCTCCAAATCCAAAGTCGCGACCACCAAATGCTTCAATAGGCATCTTTGAAATAGTAGTACTTGCACCAATAACCCCTTCAAATCCTAGGTTTTGAGAAATCAACCTACCTAATAAAGACTCTGCGTCATTCTTATTAAGTCGATGCATATTAGTTAATATTGCACGATTAGCTTGTTGTGCTTCTGCATTCTTTAAATTACGAGAAAGATTTCGATCGAAATCAGTATTGTTAATAATAGAATCCATTGTCATACGTTCAGAAACAACACCTGTTGCACGAATAGTTTCTAAGAATTGATTCATATCTCTATTTGTTAAATCTTTAACTCCACCTTTAGCTTCAATAATACTTTTAAGTAAGGAATATTGAAAACGTTCAGGAGTAGCTCCTTTTCTCAATTGTTCTAACTGTTCAATACGTTGTCTACGATTTACGGGACCTGTTCCTTGATTACTAATGATTTTATTTAATTCAGTAGCATCAATATAACTATTAGCCATAGCTTCGCGTGCACCCATAAAACTAGTAGTGCGTTGATATTTAGTTCCTGTTGTTGGATCAGCTGCTAGATTTAATGCTAAGGCGACTTCTTTACCACCTAGTCGAGTATTCATGTATATACTAGGTAATTGGTTTTGAAATTCATGAACAATATTAAAACTAACTTGGTTTTGAAAACCGCCAGCTTTTAATATCTCAGTGTAATTATTATAAATACTGACTACTTGATTTTTAAAAGCATTTTGTTGCTCATTCGATAGTTTTGCATATTTAGAATTTTTGATGTTTTGAATATGTAAGAATGCGTCGTCTAGATTGTTTGTTGTTGAAAATACATTTCCATTTAAAATGTTTTCATTTCCTAATCTAGAATTATAAAGAACATGTGATGTAGCTAGGTTATTACCTAAAGGCATTCTTTGTCTTATCGGATCTCCTTTTTCAAGAGTCCAAATATTATCTGCTATATTTAAATAATTTTTATAAGTCTTTCCAAAGTTAGCTATTGATTGACGTTCAGAACTATTATAGTTTCTTGCAAAATATGCAATTTGTTTATTTGTTTGTTCTAATGTTTGTACTGCGTTTCTTTGTCTTTCATTTACTGGAGTTCCAACTTTATTCATTGCAACTTCCATCATTGAATCAATATTAACCATAGCGTTGTCTAATTGATTTAACATCGAACTTACTGTCTCATCTACAACACCACCTGAATGAAGATCTTCTGCACGAGAACGAATTGCTTGTAATAGCGCGATTGTTTCTTTTCTAACATTATCTATATGAACCTTATTGCCTTCTCTACCGTTAAGATTCATGAAATCTTGTAATGGGGCATTTCCATTTATTAATTGATCGAAAACTTGACGTCCAAACCTTTCGTCATCTTCTAATTTGATTTGTCTATTTGCTTTGAAAGAACTCACTATATTTTGAGATATTGTTTCACCGATACGCTTTAACGGACTCTTCATTGCTCCAGGTTTGAAATTAAAAACGTTACTTATATCTTGTTGCTTTATATTGTAAGCTCTTTGCAAAGCTAATGCAGGTAAAGATACACCTAACATTAACCTCCCAAAGTCTTTCATATTAGTATTGACTTCTTCTCGTTTTTTCTCATTGCTAACATAGTTATTTATTAGATTTGTCATTCTTCGTACCTGCTTGATATATGTGACATTATTTCGCCTACTCTGTTATCATTAACTGTAAGATAAGACATTGTTTTTGCAAATGGATCATTACTAGTATTTATACTAAAGTTTTGAATCGCAGATCCATAATTTCGATTTACCTGTTGTATAAGATTTCCTAATTTATTTCTATTAGGAGTTACGCCGCCATGCATAAAACCATAAGATTCTTCTAGGTAGGGTTGTCGCCTAACACGTCTAGCTTGCGAAGCCCACAAATCGTAATCTCGAAGTTCGGCGCCTGTATCATCTAGGTATTTAATTTTAATATCATTAACGTCAACTTCTTTATGCCAACCAATCCAATCAGGAGCAGGGGTATCATATTCTAATTGAGTTTCTTTTAAATTTTCATATTGTCTCATCATTGTTGCTTCATCTAATTTTTGTTGTCCTTGGGAATACAAAGACAAGTCTTCTCCATTATCTAGACGAGACCATATGTTTTCATAAAGATGAACCTGGTCTTCAGGAATCATTTCTTTAATTCTATCGCGTTCATCTTCTTTCGCATTTGCAAATTCATTAAAAAACTTTCGTTCTTCTTCTGGCAATGCCATATAAATACTCATAGCATCTCCATTAGGATTAACACCAAATCTTGTACGAGATGCAACACCTAGAAATCTTTTCTTATCTGTAAGATTCGTAGCATTCATTGCTAGGTTCATGTATTTCATATATTGAATTTTATCAAAATAAGAATTCATTTCTTCACGATCTTTTACATGGCTTGGCTTTCCATCATAACCTAACATGTTCGCTGCGCTTAATAATGAAGGTCTAAGCCAGTCACGCCATGGTTCGTTCCAGAAAGCGTGAGGTGTAGCATATAATCTTTCATATTCGTATTGCTCTATAGCGCTACGATTTTGACCTAACAATTTTTGTGTTGGACGAAAACCTGCAGGTATTAAAAATTCTAAAGGTTGCGCTGTTTTTCTTACCGCTGATAAAGCAGTATTATAAACAGATGAAACAGCATCACTAACATAAGGTATTTTGATTGCATTCTCTGGTTCGTAATCTGTGATTGGAGCTAGCATCTTATTTAAATTGCTTGTTGCGCTATCCATTATTTTGTTTTCATAATCAGTCGTAATACCTTGAGCTCTTCGTTTATATAACTCCTCTCTCATGTTTATTATTTCAGGAGAGGTAGGTGCTAGATTAGACAGAATATTGTATTTGTGTACTAAAGGGTAATCTTCAGGATCTATATCTTTTAATTCTTTATGCATTGCGGCATAACCAGCGCCAGGTAATCTAGCATGTCCAGCTTTTACTTTTGTATAAGGATCGCCTACTTTGAATTTATCAGGCATCCATGTAGGCATAGTATTTGTAATTGGATTGTAAGTTTGGACTTCAGAACGAGGAGCGGGTAATAAACGACGTACAGGTTCAGATAGGAATAAGGCGCCACCAAGATCCATATCCCAATAAGTATTTGTTATCGAATCCATATTCTTAGATGTTTCAAATAAAACTTCTGTCATACCAAAAGTTTCTTGTCCTGTTAGAACTTTTTGAAATTGATTTTTAACAAAACCAGTAAGACCTTCTAATTCTCTAAACTGATAACCCATAGAACCTATCATCGATGAAAAGCTATAAGGGCTTTTAGGTTGTCCAGGTGGAAGAGATCCTAATTCAGGAGAAGAACCATATTCTTTCGGATAAAGAAATTCTATTTCGCCTTGTTCATTTTCTCGCATATACTCTGATGCGTGCATAAGTTTTGGTGGTTTGATTAATTTGCCAATTGTATTTGCTAATAAAGGACCTATAACAGGTACGTCTTCAAAAGCAGCTGACGTCATTGGATATGGGCGATTACTATAATTTTTTTCTTCTAAGTAATAAGTGAAGTTTTTAAGAAAAAATTTAGTAAAAGGATTATATCTTTCGTCATCGTCACCCCACACAGCTTTTTCATTTGTACGATTCATCATCATGGCGTATTGAGAAGGCCTCAAATATTCGGTTTCTTTACCTTCATATGGAGTACCCCCACCTTCCCAAAAACGCCCTTTCTTTACTTCTATATATTTCTCACCTTCATATTCTGCTCTTAAATCGTCTGGGTCTTTCATGCTACCTAACAAAGCACCAGTAAATAATTGATGTAATAGAAAACCTCCAGCTATTAACGTTCCATATCTTTTAGTAAAGAATGGCTTCATATCAATTTCTTTTAATGCTTTATCAAATGTCTCACCCTCCATAGACGCACCCATAAATGCGTGATACATTTTTGTACCTTGAACTTCTAAGAATTCAGATGCTCTTCCTATTATACTACTATCTTCTCTATATCTTTCTTTAATCTCTGAAAGACGGTTAATCAATGATGTATTGAAAATATTATTTTCATTGTAATTTACATACTCATATGCTTTTGAAATTTCATGAGTCACTAAACTAAATTCATCAATTTGTTGTTTTGCTTCATTTGCATTTATAAAAGAAGAAAACTGCGCCGGACTACTTATGTGTCCATTACTTAATAGATGTTCTCTAACTTTATTCGTAAAAGATATCAAACTATCCATGTTGTCACTATAGAAGTTAGCAACACGTTTGCGTACATTCTTATTTCTTATAGGATTAAAATCAACATCACTATCTCCTGTAATAGATTGATGATATTCAGGTATTGCTTTACTTACTATCGAATCATATTCTGCCCTTAATTCTTCTGGAAGATCTTGATAGGTTAATCCTAGTTTCTGAAGATCTTTGAAAACAGGATTAATATTTTCTGCTTGCGCTCCGATCTTTGCTAATTGAACATTAGATTCCATATTAGCTGTAGAACCTGCCATGGTTAAAGAGTCAAATCGAATAGAAGCTTCGAATTCACCCTTAGTATAAGGCATAGTTGCAGCATCGTCAGGATGTAATCTTAACCCAATTCTTTCCAACATCGATTCAGGTAAAAAACTACCTTTCTCTTGGTGTTGTTTTAAACGTCTCAATCCGACTTGATTATGCGCAGCAATTGCTAAACCAATACCCGCGGCAACACCGATTGTAGGTTCAGATACACCTGGAGCAAACCCTTCTAAAGTTCGTCTATATGCTGACATTAAAGTAAATTTGCCTACATATGATTTTGCAATATCAAGATTTGCATAAGTAGTGGAAATACCTTCAACAACACCTTGTGAAAAACCAGGTAACATCTGAATACCGAAAGCAATAGCTCCAACCATACCTGGTTTGTATCTACGCATTGAGGAATGTACGGCTGAATTATATATTGCTTCAGCTCCATATGCTAACCCAGCAGATGCAACTAAATGACCAGCTAATCCAAAGTTTCTACGGTAATGATCTACGGTTTGCAAACCCATATACATCATACCTAATTTACTGGTCTTTAATCCTAATTCAAAAAACTGTTCATAAAATTGGCCAGGTTTTGTACGTAAATTAACTCCTAAAATATTTGCAACATTACTTAAAGGTTCACCAATTCCGGGTACTTGTTCAGCGGTAGTAGTTAATAATTTATTAAAACGATTAAATCCAAAGTTCAAATAAGAAGTTAGGTATTGTAACTTTGTCTTTGTGCCAGATTTATTAGGAGATGGAATTAGACCATACTTAGCTTTTTCAGCAACATCTTCATAATCGGACTCATTTACTACACCTGAAAAAAGTTGATTAGCAACTTTAACATCTTTATTTTCTAGATAACCTATAGATTGTAAGATAGAGGTAAACGCGGGATTGATCTTAGCAGTTTTCCCAACACCTTCTAATGTATCAAGCAACTCTGATTGATAATTCAGATTCATTAAAGACAATCTATCAGTAACTAAACGGCGGCCTTTTAACTTTTTAACATATTCTTGATTTTCAACCGTTTGCTCTAAGCCAGGCTTATACTGTAGCTCTTCTTTATATTCATCTAAGTACAATCTTCCTTGAGCGATTTCATCAATGTCTTGCTCATAGACAAGCTCGTAATTACTCTTGTCAATATTGTTTAAAAATCTATCAGATAAATTTTGAAATTCTTCAGGGTTTAAAATATGCCTTAAATAATCTTGAGTCTCTTTGCCACTAAACTGTTTAGCAGTAAATTTATATTGACCTATCCTACCTGTTTTTCCACTGGAAGTAGTACCGTCAACTATATCTAAACCTAAACCTCTAGGAGATGCAAAACCTGATAAGAATTCAGGAATACGAAATGTATTTAACATCCCAGAAAAGTTTCGATTAGCAAAAACTTCAAAACTTTTTGAGGCTCTATCAAGTCGAGTAAGTCCTGTTTCAGGAGAAACTACATCATTTGCCATATAATATAAACTACCGCCAAATGCACCTAAACCCATCATGTAAGATATCATTTGTACAGTATTATTAAATTGTGGCGCAGCTTCTTCTGATGAGTAATAGAACCCACCTGGATTAGCACTAGAAGCCATAATTACCTCTTATCTAATTTTTCTAATTGAGCTTTACTTAATCGAGTTTGTTTTTTCTCTTCTTCATATAATGTTTTAGCATCTTCTAAGTTCCAATATCCAAGTGCTTGTTCTAATTCTTTATTTTCGTTTTGATAAGGCGTTTCTTTAACTTCTGGAACTTTTGTTTTCTTCTCTATTTGTTCTTCATATATCTTGAACAAGTCTAAACGTTGGAATCCAGGATTCATTTTTGTTGCAATGTTTTCAGCGATAACAAATGTCTCAATAAACTCTTCACGAGTCATTTCGTTTAGTTCTTTAAGTTTATAAGATGAAAAAACCATCA
>JACCDO010481882.1_pt1 | contig 24158 bp, 18 predicted proteins | sample 7446101 | NCBI WGS metagenome assembly JACCDO01 (sample SAMN15323440, study PRJNA562643) | freshwater metagenome | isolation source: river surface water | place: USA:Blue River Watershed | collected 2017-08-16
AACGGAGATCAAGTTTCTTTTGTGCTTACTAGCAACGCGTCGTGCGTGAGTAATGCAACGGCTAATTCAAACATAATAAGTATCACAGTGAACCCAATTGATACAGCATCTATTCTTATTAGTGCAAATAATAATTCAATTTGCGCAGGTATGCCAGTAACGTTTAATGCAAGTGTTGTAAACGGCGGTGCGAATCCTGTTTATAATTGGTCGGTGAATGGAGTGAGCACAGGTGTTAACGCAATAAATTATGTAACAAGTGCTTTGGCCAATAATGATGTCGTGACGTGTAACCTCGTTTCTTCGCAAGCCTGTGTACTTAACGCAAGCGTGAGTTCGAATGCCATTACCATGGCGGTTGTTAATTCAGCCGCCCCAACGATCACAGTTAACGCAAGTTCAACGACTATTTGTTCGGGCGCTACGGTTAGCTTTACTTCTACTATTGCAAACGCGGGAGCGGCTCCAACGTATCAATGGAATTTAAATGCTGTGCCCATTAGTGGTGAAACGAATCCTGTATATAGCACTAGTGCATTGAATAACGGCGATGTTGTTACATGTACTTTAAACGCCGTTGGTGTGTGTGGTGCAAATACCATTGTCAATTCTAATCCTGCCACGATAACAGTGACTGCTGCTTTAACACCGAGTGTTTCAATAGCTGTTAATACGCCAACGATTTGTGCAGGGGCTAATGCTAGCTTTACAGCTACAGGATTAAACATGGGAACGAGTCCGCTTTACCAATGGTATGTGAATAGTGTGGCTGTACCATCTGCCACCACTTTCCAATGGAACTCCGCTTCTTTAGTTAATAATGATACTGTTACTTGTTTGATTACCGCAAACCCAAGCTGTGCTGCAATTAATACGGCACTCTCTGCGCCAATCGTGGTAACGGTGAATGCATTGATTACGCCAAGTATCAGTATTACTGCGAATGATACCAGCATCTGTTCAGGAACAAGCGTGAGCTTTACGCCGAATTCTATTAACGGAGGTGTTGCGCCTACTTATACGTGGTATGTGAATGGAACAAATGCAGCTAGTGGAAATACGTTCACAACTTCTTCTTTACAAAATAATGATGTGGTGACTTGCGCCTTAACTAGCAGCTTGTCATGCGTAAGTAGTAATCCGACAAACTCGCCTTCGATAGTAATGCAAGTTGGAACACCGGTAAATCCTGTACTTACAGTAAATGCGAGTGCAACTACTATTTGCTCAGGAACATCGGTTAGCTTCAATGCAATCGCTTCTAATGTTGGAACAAGTCCTACCTATCAATGGTTGCTCAATAATAATCCGATTCCATTAGCAAATGCGGCTACTTATTCTTCTACAGCGTTAAACAATGGCGACCTTGTTCAAGTAACGGTTAACTCATCCGCTGCTTGTACTGTGCCTGCTGCCATTACTTCTAGTCCTGTAACGATGACCGTTAATACTTCTGTAACGCCATCAGTTTCTTTAATTGCTAATCCATCGAATATCGTTTGCTCTAATGTGCCATTGAGTTTCAATGCTACGCCTGTAAACGGAGGAACTGCTCCTCAATATTCATGGTACCTAAACGGTGTATTAGTTGGAACAAGCACTGTTCCTACCTTCACTCCTGCGAATATTCAGAATGGAGATACTGTATCCTTGATACTTAATTCTTCAATCCCTTGCGCAAGTACAAGTCAAGCTAGTGCTACGCCTGTTATCATGACTATCAATACTGCTCCGGTAGTAACTAGTCTAACCAGCAACGGACCAGTATGTGAAGGCACAAACTTATTGTTGAATGCACAAGCAAATGATCCAAATGCAGTGTTTGCATGGACAGGTCCTAATGGATTTACGTCGAATTTGGCTTCGCCAATTTTGACTAATGTGAATAATAGCAATTCCGGTATTTATACCGTTACTGCTAGCGCGAATTCTTGTGTGAGTGCTCCTTATAGTAGTATCATGCAAGTGAATCCAAACCCAGCTAAGCCATATATCTCTGTTAATGGAAATACACTGAGCTCCTCTGCTCCGTCAGGTAACCAATGGTATTTTGCTGCTTCGCCAATTAATGGTGCCACAAATAACACGTACACTGCAACGCAAGTGGGGTATTATCAAGTGCAAGTCATTAATGCTGCAGGATGTTCATCTATCTCCGATTCAGCGCATATAAGCAAAATTATCGGGGTAGGCTTGAATGATTTGACGATTACTGCTCCGCGCATTTATCCAAATCCTTTTGAAAATGATTTGATGATTGAGTGGCCAAGTGAAGTCAAAGATAAGGCTAACTTAAAGTGGCAATTGCTAAATATCCATGGCCAAGTGATTAGAGAGGGTAGTGCGGAGAATAACAAAGAAGCTCTTAGCTTATTTGAATTGAACGCAGGTACCTATGTGTTGAAAATTGCCTACAAAGAAATCCAATGGCAATATCCACTCGTTAAACAATAAGAATACTACACAATAAAAAAGCCTCCTATGGAGGCTTTTTTATTGTCACAGCATCATTCATCATTCATTATTCATTTCTTCTAATTTATCACCTCGTAATTGTCTGTATCTCTTTTTCGCTTTCACTACATAAGTGCTTCCGGGATACTTCATGAATAAATCGCTATACAACTCCATCGCCTTCTTCTCGTCCTTAAGCGTAAAGTCGTATAAATTTGCTTTTGTATAAAGCGCATCATCACCATAAATATCTTCACCATATTTTAGTGCTATTTCGCTTAAGGCTTCAATTGCCTTTTCGAAGTTCTGTTCTTTGATCCATATGTTTGCCTTTGCATACAAAATATCATCTGCTAAGGGCGCATCAGGGTAATAAACGAGAATACTGTCGTAAGTCTCTAAGGCTTTTGCGTATTGATGTTGAAAGCTAAACAAATCAGCCTTGGCATACATTTTCATGCTATTAATATTCGCTAAACTGTCAGCACCACTACCAAGATTTTCAGATATAAAAACAGTTAAGTTTAATGCGTCGTTGGCAATTAATTCGCTAGTACTACTTTTTAAAATGTCCATTTGTGATTGCGACCAAGCAAAATCACCTTGATAATAACTCCACTTCGCATTTTTAAATTTTGCCACTTCTCCAATCTCTGCACCTGGTGCTGCTTTGTCAACTTGACTATACAATAAGGTCGCTTCCCATGGTGAATCTCCAATCAAATAATAGTCGCCTAATTTCACTTTACAATTTAATAGTTGATTCGTCTCGACAGGCATTGTATTAATGACCTTTTCTAAAATTTGAATAGCTGAATCCGTTTTAATTAAATATTCACCATACAATTCAGCTAAGTCGATGTTTATATCAATCAATTCATAAATCCTTCTTTCTTTTTCATAGTCTTGAATTGTCGATAAATAAAGGTTTCTAAGGTTATTTAAATCACTTGTCGTATACCGACCCGAAAGTAGTTTCTGTTTTTGCGCATCGAATAAGCTCATCTGCGCTTGATAAAAATAGTCCTGATTTTTACCAAGTCCCAAGACATAAGAATAAGCACTAATCGCTTCGGTATAAAATTTTTCTTGCATCGCTTGATCGCCAATAGTCAAAACAATCATCCCATTCTGCCCTAATCGTTTGTCAAATTGTATACTATATTTCACCGCGTTCTTAAAATCTTGATCTTGCACATACACCCATAAAAGTAAATCCATGAAAGGGATATAGGACGGACGCTTCTGAATTTCTGAATACAATTTCTCTTTTAAAATATTCGAAGTCTTGGATTCAACTAGATAAGTTTGAACGGTGTTTTTTACTTCTTGAATTCTGCTTTCATCTCTTCCTAATACTTGAATCAATAAATTATAAAGCGCTTCCCATTTTCCTTGCTTTCCATAAATAGAAGCAATCTGATAATTGTATCGCTCTGGATCATTAAATAAGTCATTGCCTTTTAGGTAAATGGCAATCGCCTCGTCCCAAAGATTGTTTTCTATAAAGGCTTTAGCTGTTTTTTCTACTAAAAGATGATCCGCTTTATTGACAGATTTTTTTATTTCTTTCAGAATAGCTTCTTCTTTTTTGACTTGACCTGTTTCCCTATAAAGACGCCATAAATCAAATTTAAAACCTGGCTCTAATGGAAACTGCTTTATTTCTTTTCGAATCAACTTCTCCGCCTTTTCAAATTGCTTTAAATTTTTTAGACAGTTGAGATAGGGGCCATATATGGCTGTATTTTCAGGTGCTTTGTTGAAAATTTTGTCATACAGCGTCACCGCCTTATCCATTTCCCCATTTTGAAAATAAGCCTTCGCAAGGTCTAAGTCTTCCTGACTTTGTGCACGTGTCATTCCAGTACTAAGCAAGAGCACCATGAAAAGAACGCTTAGTGTATGCCAATAAAATTTTATGTCGATCCTCATCGACAACTAAGTTAAGAAATCCTTTTTGGGAATTGATTAAGCTTTACTGCTTTTTAACAAGTCGATGAATTGATCAAACAAATAACGACTGTCATGCGGACCAGGATTGCTTTCAGGATGATACTGTACGCTGAAGGCTGGTCTGTTTTTAACACGAATACCTTCAATGGTATCATCATTCAAATTGACGTGGGTAATTTCCAAAAGTTCATTTTGTCTTACCGCGTCTGCATCCACTGAAAATCCGTGATTTTGTGAAGTGATTTCACAAAGCCCCGTTTGCATATTTTTTACCGGGTGGTTGATACCGCGATGCCCATTATGCATTTTATAGGTTGGGATTCCGTTCGCTTGCGCAAGTAATTGATGCCCTAGGCAAATACCAAATAGCGGCTTATTGCTATCCAACATATGTTTTACGGTCTCTACAGCGTATGGCATGGCAGAAGGGTCGCCGGGACCATTACTCACAAAATAACCATCCGGATGGAAGGCTGTTAATTCGGTAAAATTAGTTTTGGCAGGGTATACTTTCAAATAACATCCACGATCTGCTAAACTTTTTAAAATATTACGCTTCACTCCAAAATCCATCACCGCTACTTTGAATGGCGCATTTTCGTCTCCGAAAGTATAAGCCTCCTTAGTAGATACTAAGCTAGAAAGCTCCAAGCCATTCATAGAAGGCTCTTGGGCTAGCTTCGCCTTTAAAACAGCGATATCCGTCGTTTCAGATGAAATGATGGCGTTCATCGCTCCTGCATTACGAATATGTCTAACAATGGCACGGGTATCAACACCTTGAATGCCTACCATTGCATTGTCTTCAAAATAAGACTGAATATTACCGTCCGCCATTGAACGGCTATATTGAGGAACCCAATTCTTACAAACTAAACCAGCAATTTTCATGCTTTCACTCTCTGTATCAACCTCCTTCACGCCATAGTTACCAATGAAAATATTGGTCATGACGATGATCTGCTTGTAATAACTAGGGTCGGTAAAGATTTCTTGGTAACCGGTCATTCCGGTATTGAAACAAATTTCGCCTGTGGTAGTACCAATTTTTCCAGCTGCAAAACCGTTAAAAACTGTTCCATCTTCCAATAAGAGAACGGCGGGGGTAGAGAATTTGTTTTCCACTTTTAGTAAAGGCTTATTGGAAAACAAAGGTAATTAAACGAGGGCAAGCTTCCCAATAATTTGGGAAATAATCTTTAACTATTGATGCTTTCTCTCAACTTAGCGCGTAAATTTCGTTCTTCTCTTTGTTCTCTCGATATTATCTGAAACATAAAGTAGTCGGCGAATTTTAGCTTCTCTAATTTGATTTTTAGCGCATTCGCGGGGCCTACAATTCCTTTCAGCACTTTTAAGAATTGTTTTTCTTGTAGATCGCTCCACTCACCGGTAACACGAACGAAATATTGGATATTCTTTAGTTCCGGGTTGAACACCTGGTCGTGTTGCCAGTTTTTCCATAAAGCAATTTGAAAATGACCAGAACTATTGTGTTCTCCAAAAAAGTCAAACCGATAAGGAGGCTCCGACTCGGTGTCCTCCAAGGGTAAATAGCTGTGCAGATTCCAACGCATGCTGTGATTAATGGCTAAGGCTAATTGGAAGTCAGCCAAATCATCCGTTAACAAGCCATATACTCGAAAATCGAATTCTTTGTTTCCCTTTATTGTAATTGCCTTTTGCTTTGCCATTTTATTGAATTATCGCTTCGATAGAAAGAAACGTTTTAACATAGCTGAACAGTCTTCCTCCATAATACCACTGAGCACTTGCGTCTTCGGGTGTAAAACGGAAGGAGTCAACTTTGAAAAGCCGCCACGTGGATCTGAGGCGCCATATACGATTCGTTGTACTTGTGTCCACTGCATCGCCCCTCCACACATCACACAAGGCTCCAAGGTCACATAAAGCGTACAATTCTGCAAATACTTATTGCCAAGGTAATTCGAGGCTGCCGTTATGGCAATCATCTCTGCATGCGCAGTCGCATCTCTCAATTGTTCAACCTGATTATAACCCTTACCTATAATTTTGTTCTCACACACTATAATCGCTCCGACAGGGACTTCATCGTTATCATAAGCCTTCTGTGCCTCACGAAGCGCTAAGCCCATATAATAGTTATCGTCTAACATGTCGGAAATACTTTACCTGGATTTAAAATTCCTTTTGGATCGAATAAGTCTTTAATGCCACGCATCAAATTCAATTGCACCTCATTAAAAACTATCGACATATACTCTTTTTGAACAAGACCAATTCCATGCTCCCCACTAATCGTTCCACCTAATGCATGCACATATTCAAACAACAAATGAATCGCCTTTGGTAAATCTTGCTCCCATTGCGCGTCCGTTAAATCTCCTTTGACAATATTCACATGTAAATTTCCGTCGCCTGCATGTCCATAACATACGCTCTTAAAGCCAAATTCTTTTCCTAAGGCTTTTACTTTATTTAAAAGTTGAGGTAAAGCGGCTCGAGGAACTACGGTGTCTTCTTCCTTATAAATTGAATGCGCCTTCACCGCCTCCGCAACCGAACGACGTAACTTCCACAACCTATTCTTCTCCGCTTCATTATCGGCGAACAAAATTTCGTCACAGCCCATCTGTTCTAATACCTGGGCAATTCCTTCTATTTCACGCATCAGGATATCTTCCTCCTTGCCATCTACCTCGATTAGTAGATGTGCTTGAACTCCGTCACCAATCGGCAAGGCATTCGGCTCCGAACTATATTTCAATGACCATTCAATGGCATCGCGTTCCATAAATTCCAATGCGCTCGGCGTATAACCTGCTTGGAATATTTTAGCCACCGCCTCACACGCAAGCTCTGCCGAAGGGAATGGGACTAACATTAATAGATTTTTATCAGGGTAGGGAAGAAGCTTCAAAACGATTTTAGTAATTACGCCTAACAATCCTTCACTTCCTACCATTAATTGCGTCAAGTTGAATCCTGTGGCATTCTTCAAGACATTAGCGCCGGTCCAGATAATGTCTCCATTCGCAAGCACTACTTCTAGGTTTAGGACATAATCTTTTACAACGCCGTATTTAACGGCTCTCGGACCGCCACTGTTTTCACTCACATTACCGCCAATAAAGCAAGTACCCTTACTAGATGGATCTGGAGGGTAAAACAATCCTTTCTCCTTTACCGCATTTTGTAGTACTTCCGTAATCACTCCTGGTTCTACTACGACTTGCAAATTCTGTTCGTCGATGTTCAGGATTTTATTGAAACCCTGCATATTCAAAACAACACCGCCATGAATAGCCAATGCTCCACCGCTCAATCCAGTACCGCCACCGCGAACGGTGACAGGGATCGTACGTTCATTGCAATAACGCAATACGTTCGAAATTTCTTCAGCCGTGTGAACGAATAAAACGAGCTCAGGAGGAAAGCTTAAATCTTCCGTTTCATCCGAAGCGTGTTTGGTTAATATCTCCTGATCTAAGCCAACACGCGCAATTCCAAGTAAGCCTTGAAAATAGGTGATAGCGGTAGCATCAATTTTTGAAAACGAACTCATGCACTAAAGATACAGCTTGGAGATTTCATTCGAATAACGTTCCATCAATACTTTTCGTTTTAATTTTAACGAAGGCGTTAATTCGCCTGAATCAATGGTCCATTCTTTCGGAAGTAGATGGAATTTCTTCACCTGCTCTACGTGATTGATTTCCTTATTAAGGATTTCTAATTCTTTTTGAATTAACTCAACCGCTTCGCGATTTTGATAGAGTTCCTCCAAGCTCAATTCATGCAAGTTTTGTGTCTTCGCCCAATCTTTCATTTCTCCTTGGTGAGGAACAATTAATGCGGCTACAAACTTTTGGCCATCGCCCAAAACCATTACCTGTTCGATGAATTTCGACTCTTTTAATTTGTTTTCAATTTGCTGCGGCGCTACGTATTTGCCTCCACTTGTTTTAAAGAGTTCTTTCTTTCTATCTGTTATTTGCAACTGACCTTCTGAGGTGTATTGACCGATATCTCCGGTATGGAAGAATCCTTCCGCATCGATCACTTCTGCCGTAAGCTCAGGTTTTTTATAATAACCTTTCATGATATTGGTGCCTTTCACACAGATCTCTCCATCAGGCGCAAATTTTAGTTGAATAGTTTCTAAAGGAAAGCCAACGCAACCAAATGCTGCCTGTCCAGGATAAGGACGTCCCACGCTGATAACCGGAGAGGTTTCTGTAAGACCATAGCCTTCAAGGATCATAATTTTCGCTGCGCTAAACACGCGCGCAAGACGAGGTTGTAGGGCGGCTCCTCCTGATACGATGAGTCGAACTTCTTCGCCAAGAGCTTGACGCCATTTTGAAAAGACGAGTTTGTCGACGATACGAAGTTGGAAATGATACCACCAGCCATTTTTATTAAGATGCTCATAGCGTAATCCAAGAGAGAGAGCCCAGAAGAAAAAGATTCTTTTAATTCCAGTTAAGGAATTACCCGTAGTCATGATTTTGTCAAAAACCTTTTCCAATAAACGAGGAACGGTTGTGAATACATGCGGACGGACTTCTTTGATGTTCTCGCCAATTTTTTCCATGCTTTCTGCATAATAGACACCTATACCAGCACTCATGATCAGATAACAAACCATACGTTCCAAAATATGGCACATAGGTAAAAAGCTTAAGAAGCGATCGTTGACAGACAGCGGCACCAAAACAATGGGCACGCAGTCGCGGACATTGCTCATAATATTTTTATGCGTGAGCATAACGCCTTTTGGGAAGCCTGTGGTTCCTGAGGTATAGATAATGGTAGCTAATTCTTCTTCATCAATGGCATTCGCGATTGCATCGATTTCTTTTTGATGTGGCTTATTGGGCATTAGGAGGGTCGACCAATGCGTAGCACCTTCGATTTCATTGAAGGTGTAAATCCCTTTTAGAGAAGGAACTTGCGGCGCGATGTTTTGTACTTTGCTTAGAAGTTCTTCATCACTAACGAAGGCGTACTCAATGCTCGCGTCGTTAAAGATATAGGTCATTTCAGTGTCGGTAATGGTAGGGTAAACAGGAACGTTTACTAAGCCTAATTTCATTAGCGCATTATCTACTATATTCCATTCCGGACGATTATTGGCCAACAAAGCAATTTTTTGCTTGCCCTCGTCTGAACGTTCTGGACGACATCCTAATTCATATAATCCATTCGCTAATTGATTAATTTGTTCCACCATTTCTCCGGTAGAAATTTTAATCCACTGTCCCTCCTTCTTGTGCACTACACAATCGTTTTTTGGAAAGTGCTCTAACTGATAGGGAAGGATTTCAAATAAGCGAGTTACGTTGATTGTATTCATAATTCCAATATAGCTAAAAATTAGCGTTTATTAAAATTGAAACAAATTTTACGCCAAATCTTACATTTGCAGTATGACTCCTGAAAGATTTGAAAAAATTCAACGCGTAGTAAAGAACAGACGCTTCGATATTACAGTCGTTTTAGAAAATGTACATGATCCGCATAATATAGCTGCCGTACTACGTACCTGCGATGCAGTCGGGATTTCTGAGGTGTATACGATTGATAGTGTCAAGCGTTTAAGTGGTCGCCTAGGTAAGAAATCTTCTTCGAGTGCATCCAAATGGGTAAAGGTTCATCACTTCGATGATATGCAAGCTGCAGTGCAAGCGATTCGTTCAAAATATGAGCGTATGGTTTGTACGCACTTAAATAGCGAAGCTGTATCGATTTATGATATGGATTTTAAAGGTAGCATTGCCCTTGTATTTGGGAATGAACATGCAGGGGTGACAGACGAGTTACGCGCCTTTTGTGATGGTAATTTTATTATCCCGCAAATCGGAATGATATCGAGTTTAAATATTTCAGTAGCCTGTGCGGTGACTATCTACGAAGCATATAGACAGCGTTCCAGCATTGACTATTCAGAAAAGTTTGCTGCTGAAAAACAAAACCTGTGGGATGATTGGGCTTCGCGAGAAACCTTATCGTAATTCGGGACTTAGTTTATAAAAGTCTTCAAAAGCTACGGTTTTAAAGTCTGTAAACTCTTCTATGTTAGGCATTGCGTCGGAATTTACCGCTTCAAAATTTATATTTTTCAGTTTGAATGCGATGTGCTTACCATCAATGGTGAGGTAGAAGTTTATCGGGAAATAGGTTGGTTTATCAAAACCATAATAAAGATTGAAAACGCTATTCACAGCAGGGAAGTTTTCTGATGCCATACAGGTTTCGGTGTGTCTGGCGGTTTTTCCTGAGAATCGATGGCAAAAGCAATTGAATCCTTCGAAGTCAAATTTGTTTTCGTTACAAATCTCGGTCTGAATGTCTTGTCCACCTTCATTGACTAGCGATAAATTGAAATTCGCTTTATAGGTTGCTGTATCTCCACGATAGGTTAGAAATGACTCACCGCTTCCATTTTGAGTATAGGTGTTCAGGTATTTGGAAATATATTGCAATTTACATTCTGTGTACTCTGTACCGTGTATTATTTTGAAACTTGCATTTTGCATAATGCTGATACGTTCCTTTGCTGGAATTTCAGCCCATTGTGTTTTCTGCTCATCTATTTCATATTCACAAGTGAAATTTATTGCAGTAGGTTTATTGCCATTCAAAACAAGTTCTTTGAATGTGCTCACTTCACCAACGGTGAATGGCAAGTTTTGTGCTTTACCAGTGTAGAAGGTAAATAAAGTAAGGAGTAAGCAGATGCTTTGTAGTTGTTTCATGATTGCGAAATTTAAATTACCAGTTGATTTTCTCTTTATTTAAAAAAGAAGCAATGCCTTTTTTACAATCTTCTCCTGCGCGTGCTTTTGCATTCGACGCTGCTGCAAAGGTAAATGCTTCATCTAAGCTCATATCACCGATGCTAGCGAGCATTTGTTTGGTTAATTTTAAGGATTCACCAGAACAGGAATTCAAGAGCTGATCGATAAAGGCTTTTGTTTCAAAGGCAATGGTTTCCGGAGGAAAAACTTGATTGATCAAATGTAATTGGTGTGCTCGTTCTGCGCTTATGATGTTTCCGCTTAATAATAATTCACGTGCGGCTCCTTCTCCAATTCTCTTTACCAAGAAAATCATCACAATGGCTGGAATAAACCCAATCTTCACTTCTGTAAACCCAAACTTGGCTTCAGGGACTGAAAATGCAAAATCACAGACACTCGCCAATCCACATCCACCTGCAAGCGCAGGTCCTTCGATCTGTGCTACCACGACTTTAGGGTGGCGGTAAATTTTATCGAATAAGTTTTTTAAGTGTGTTGAGTCGGCTAGATTTTCTTCGTAGGTGTTTTTTTGCAATTGTTGTAAATACGCTAAATCCGCTCCGGCACAAAAAGCGTCGCCATTCGCATCTAAAAGAATCACTTTCACCTTATCATCCTCGCCCGCCTTATCAAAAGCCTCCTGTAATTCTGTTACGACATCCGGGTGAAGTGCATTACGCTTTTCTGGTCGGTTTAACGTAATCCGCGCAATACGATCCTCGACGTGATATTGTATGTAGCTATAATTGTTATGCATTATCTGTTGGGTTGTTGAAGGAGTGATCGTTCGTTTCTAAATTACTATGAAAGGCCAATATTGGTAAGAAGATTATAAAGAATAATGAACCTGCCACGCAAAATAAAAAGCTTTTATGGTAGGCTCTGAAAAATCTAAAAATCAGAACCATGGCAAATAAAAAATTAATGTAGGGTACAAACAATAGCAAAATACTAATCGCTGGTAGGCCTCCAATTTGAGCCATGACAGAGTAATTTAAAAAGGGAACTAGGGCTGTCCATCCGGGCATTCCTTTTATTTTAAACAGTTTGTATAAACTCGCAAAGAAAAGAATAAGTACACCAAGGAAAACGAGCGCAAGACTCCATCCATAAGGTGTGTTCCAATCGATTTGCTTGAGATAAGTCATTAACTCCTCTTGCTGGTCTATATTTTCCAAATTCATCCCTTTCATATTCTAGCTTTATCGTTGAAGGATTAAAAATCCTTTTGTTTGTCCCCCGTCTGTATTCTCTGCACTATTGATGATATAGAAATAAGTGCCATCCGGTAAATCGGCTCCGTTATATTTACCATCCCATTTGGTGTCGTAGTGGTCTGTTCTATAAACGACATTTCCCCATCTATTGTAAATGATTAATGCGCAATCAGGAATACAATTGCCGTAATTGATAAGTTCTAAATAGTCGTTTTTACCATCATTGTTTGGCGAAAAACCTTCAGGTATTTCACAATGACAGGCCGGACAGGAATAGTCTAAATAAATGCTTGCGGTATCACTAATTCCATTTTGTGTAAGCACATATTGTATAGAATCTTTGAATATTGGGGTATTGGCTTTGAATAGAATATCTAGTCCGCGTACAAAGAAGGTACCATAACTACTTTGGTCAAGTAAGCTTATAACTGGCGTGGAGCTAGTGGAATAAAAATCATTTAGGCTTATTTGTAGAATGCTATCCGCACAATTTAAACTTCCAGAATGCGTATTGAAGGTGTCATTTACTGCTTTCAGTGCAACACGGATTAAAATTATCGCGGTGTCTTCATAAACTCTTAGATCAAAGGTGTCGCGTAAAACATAGATGGCGGTATCATAGCCTACAAAATCAAGATTCGGCGCATAAGAAAACTCTATTTTATTACTTGCAGAGGTGATATAGCCTATTCCATTTTTACAGGGTGTTTGCAAGGTGAAACTACTGTGGTCGTATTTGTTAATCGAGCTCGTATCATTGAGTTCAATACGTATCGTTTTGTTGGTATTCACGGTTGTAAACAAGTGATTGTAATTAGCTTCGAGTAATACACTGTCTGTACAAACAACAAATGAAACGCTATCTATTGCAGCACAAGCGCCATTATCAATTTGTAAAACGAAATTTTGTGTATTTAATTGTGTTATGATTGGGTTTAAAATACTGTCGTAATTCAATGCGCTTGAAGGAAACCAAGTAGGAGAGCCTGTTCCAAAGCCTAAAAGTTGATGTGCATAATAGCCTCGTGCCGGACAATAGAAAATATCCGGACCTGCATTCGCAATTGGTTTGTTTTTTACAATTACCGCTACCGCAGTATCATACGTACAGCCTTGTGGGGAAGTGTATTGATAACGGATTAGGTAAGGTGTCCCAACGTGAATCGAAGTATCATTCGGATCAAATAAGTTATTATTCAATGGAATAAGGTTGCTGTTGATGATAAGGGAGAATTGTCCGCCTGCAGGAATCGCATTCAAAGTGATTGGCGCATCTCCTTTACAAAACATTTTCTTAAATGGTAATTGAAAGCTTGGTAAGGGAAAGATGGTGACATTGATTGAATCTGTTGCGGAGCCGCATTTCGGGTTGCTCGCATCTAATACAGTTAAATGATATTGGGTAGTATAGGTTGGTTGTGCTACAGGGTGCGCAAAGCTTGCATTGCTGAGTGTTTGGCTAGGCTGCCATTGATAAATATAATTGCCTGTACCTCCAGACGCTACTTGCAATTGAGCTCCCAGAATAATACTATTGCCTAAACAAATACTTTGATCCAAGCCTGCATATGCTTTTATGGAATCGAAGATATCTATTAAAAGACTGTCTTTATTGCTACATCCATTGGTGCCAAAAACTTCTAATGAATACCAAGTGTCGCTACTCGGATAGACTAATGTGGAAGAGGTGCTTAAATTTGAAATGTCAATATTTGGTGTCCAAGTATAATGATATCCGGAAATAGGACTGCCTCCAATTGTTATGCTGTCACTAAAGCACTTGTTATAAAGATGTTTGCCTTGAAAATCCACCACAGGTAGAGGCCTTACGGTAATTTGCATCGTGCTAGAGTCGCTACAACCATATGCACTCACTTTTAGTTGATAAATGGTGGAGCTTGTAGGATCGGCAAGAGGCTCTGCTAGATTGCTATTATTCAAACTGTCACTTGGTGTCCACAAATATGTCCATCCTGATTTTGCTGGGGTGCCAATTTTTATTGAATCCCCTAAGCAGATACTGACATTACCGCCTGTATTAGCGATCAAATTATTTACTACGTTTACTGTTACTTGAGCATTGCCTGTACAGTTATTAGTGTCTGTAACAAACAAAGTATAAATGGTATTCGTAACCGGGTTTGCAATTGGCTGCGAAACACTACTGTCGTTTAAGCCTTTTCCTGGAAACCACAAATAGCTGAAGTTAGGTTGCGGGCTAGTACCTAGGCTAACAGCGTTTCCATTACATACAGTCGTGTTATTGCCTGCATTGGCAGGAGGAGGTGCGACTGTTTTTACTTGTACACTGTCTCGCGTAAGACAAGTTCCTTTGCTAACAGTAAGATAATAATAAGCGCTCTGAACTGGCGCTACTATAATGATTCTTGTATTACCCAAATAAGTTCCACTAGCATCTGTCCAGCTGATTGTTGCACTAGTAGTATCAGAGGTCCCAATTAACACTCCGCTAGTATTGGTGCAATATTTTTTTGTAGCGCCCGCGTCTGCAATCGACCCTATCACTTCAACTTGTATGGTGTCCGTATAGGCTACGTTAAAAATGTCGTAAACACTTAAGGTGATTATTTTAATTCCAGGTGTAGTGAAAACGGCTGACGCTTGTACTTGATTCAAAACAGTGGCAACTTGAGCACCAGGTGAAAAAGTCCACATCCGCGACGTAGGTTGAAATGGATCATGTATACAGGTATCCTGAACTTTTAAGGTGTCTCCGATACATAAAGAAGCTTTATTATAACTAAAGGTATGCGGACGGCCACCTCCGCTTGGCATTGAATGAACTCTTAAGGCGTCAAGACAAAAAACTAAGCTTAGTAAAAAAGTAAAAAGTATAGGTTTGTTAAAGAAATTCAATGCTAGTATTTTATGTTGCAATTTAATCAATTATTCGTTCTTTAAACAACGTAAATAAAGCTGTACCGTATTTTCCATGCCAAGGTATAATGCATCGCAAATGAGAGCATGTCCAATCGAAACTTCATCTAATCTGCATAGCGCAGTTTTAAAAGCACGAAGGTTATGTAAATTTAAATCATGACCTGCATTAACCCCTAAGCCGGCCTCTTCTGCAGCTTTGGCAGTCGTTTGATATGGAAGAATTAATTCTTTAAAGGCTTTGTTCCCAAATTGATGCGCATAATCTCCGGTATATATCTCGATTCGATCGGCACCCACCTCTGCCGCTGCAATCGCTTGCGATGGGTCCGGATTGATAAACAAACTGCTTCGGATTCCCTTTTCCTTTAATCTAGCATTTACCTCTTTTAAAAATCCGCTTTCCTTTTTTACGTCCCATCCCGTGTTTGAGGTAAGGACACCCGGCGGGTCAGGAACTAAAGTACATTGATGAGGATTCACTTCTTCCACTAAGGCAAGAAACTTCTCATCCGGATACCCTTCCATATTGAATTCCGTGCGCAGTATTGGTTTTAGTTCACGAACATCTGAATAACGAATATGACGTTCGTCAGGCCTTGGGTGAACAGTAATCCCTTCAGCTCCAAATCTTTCGATATCCTGAACCATTTGCAATAAATTCGGAAGATTACCACCTCTTGAATTACGTAGAGTGGCAATCTTATTCACATTAACAGAAAGGCGCGTAACTAATTGCATGTGACAAAGGTACAATTCCGGACATAAATTGGTAATAGGAGAAAGCTTTTCTTTTACTCTAATTTCAGCGATACTTTCCGTTTATTTGCATAGTTTAACTATTGGAATGAAGAAGATTATAATTCTATTGTCGGCAGCCTTGCTATGTTCGCAAGCATACGCTCAATCCTCATTTAGTCGTCAGGTGTCTGATCCAGGTAATCTAACCCTGTCATTTACCAATGCAGGAACAATTGGAGATCCCTCTATGGCCACGAGCTCAAACCGACCATCCATGCAATATCCAAAAGGTTCGGGCATTGAACATTTATTTGAAGGCGGCTTGTGGATAGGCGCTAAAGTTGCTGGCCAAACCGCGGTTTCAACAGCTTCTGTAGATGCGGCTAGCGGCTATACAACCGGTGCTGCGGGTTTTGAATTTACGGCTCCACTCGGAAATTCAATCAATCAACGCTCCTCCCTAACCAGTAATAATTACTATTCTAGTTCGGCGATTTCACATCAGGATTTGTTGATCGATTTCACGGATAAGTACACTATTGTTCCTGGTACCACTACGCCCATTTCATCACATAATGTTCCTCTCGGAGCGGATGTTCATCTAGAAACCTATGCTTGGAATTACGGTTATGCCGATTATTTCGTGATTTGTAACTATAAAATTACGAATCATTCTTCTACGGCTTGGGATTCTGCCTATATAGGCCTTTGGACTGATTTGATTGTACGTAATGTCAATGTTACCTCTGCTTCTGGGACTTCTTTTTTTAACAAAGGTGCTTGCGGTTGGTTAGATACGGCAAAAGCAATCTACGCCTACGACTACAACGGTGATCCTGGTTATACGAATTCCTATGGAGCCATGTTGTTTCTAGGGGCTGAATATCGTAATCTGTTTTTTCATCCTGATAATGCAAATGCAATCACGGCTGCGGGTTATCCGAATCCATTAGTAAATGCCAACTTTTGGCGCTATAAGGATTTAGGTCCGGCTCCTCCTTATATCAGCGGATTTCCGGATGATGATGTGAAAAGATATTCTCGTATGAAAACGGGCGTAAACTCTCCGGGAAGCAATATCTTCTTGAATACAGCAGACAATCGCACACAACTTCTAACAGTAGGGCCATTTGTTCAAATCGCTCCGAATGAAACGGTTTATTTTACCGTCGCTTTCTTGTGTGCCAAGCAAACAGGACCGTCCTTGCCGCATACGAATGATGATTATAGTACCCGTACTAATTTAATGTCGAATATTGAGTGGGCGAAACGTACTTACCGTGGCGAAGACGTTAATAATAACGGAATTTTAGATGCAGGCGAAGATTTAGATGCAGACAATGTTTTAGATCGTTATATTCTTCCTTCTCCGCCACATGATCCGCATGTAAAAATCGTTCCAGGCGACGGGAAAATTGATATCTATTGGGACAATATTGCGGAAGCCTCCATTGATCCAATTTCCAAAAAGAAAGATTTCGAAGGCTATAAATTATATCGTTCCAATGTCAATAAAGGAAATGACGGCAACGACGCCACAATCGCCTATAACCAAATCGGACAGTGGGATCAAATCGGGGATAGCGTAGGCTATAACAACGGTTTTAATGCAATTAAAATCGCCCCAACAACTTTTGAGGGTGATTCGATCACTTATTCTTATCATTATGAAATGAAAGGGCTATTAAGTGGTTGGCGCTATGAAGTCGTCCTAACCGCATTTGATGAAGGGGATAAAAATCAAGGTTTAGATCCTTTAGAATCTTCTTTCGTTACAAATACCTTTAACGTCTTCCCTGGAACAGCAGCGATTAGTGATGATACCACCGCTATTGGGGTTTATCCTAACCCTTTTGTGGTAGAAGCTGCATGGGATGGAGGTACCGCTACTTCACATAAAATTTATTTCAACCACCTTCCGGCCAATTGCTTGATTACCATTTATACCCAAAGTGGGGATGTGGTGACAAGCTTTAATCACGAAACGGAGGCCTCTGCCAATTCTACTATCGATTGGTATAAGCTGAATGGTGGAAATCCTGAAACACGTGTTTTGGCCAGCGGAGAACATGCATACGACCTGCTCTCAGCTACACGTCAGACCATTTCTTCTGGACTTTACTATTTTTCTGTGAAAGATCTTTCCACAGGATTCGTAAAACGTGGACAATTCGTCGTTGTCAGATAGCTTTAATTCTAAAAAATATCGTTTCTTTACGTCCCTAATTTTGGCGCTAATGCAATACCCAATCCGAATTGAGAAAGTAGCTCAAAGCCGCGTCTCTCAACAACCTTTAACCAACTTAGTGTTTGGTAAATTATTCACTGATCATTTATTTATAGCTGATTTTGCTGACGGGAAGTGGGGTAATTGCCACATCGCTCCTTATGGACCAATAGCTACAGCACCTTCTTTATATACTATGCACTACGGTCAAGGTATTTTTGAAGGAATGAAAGCGGTGCTAAACGCAGAAGGAACTCCCATGATGTTCCGTCCGCTAGATAACCTTCAACGCTTAAACTATGGCGCTCGTCGCATGGCTCTGCCTGAGGTTCCTGAAGAAATCTTCATGAACGGTCTAACGCAACTTTTGCAATTAGACAAGGCATGGATTCCTACCGAAGCCGGTTCAGCCCTTTATATTCGTCCTTTCCTTTTTGCTACAGATTCTTTGATTGGAATTAAGCCAACTGAGAAGTTTCGTTTCATGATCATTGCAACGCCTGTTTCAAAATATTACGATAAGCCAGTAAAGATTTTGGTAGCCGATAAATATGTTCGCGCATTCAAAGGAGGTACCGGTGATGTAAAAGCAATTGGAAACTATGGAGCTACTATGTTACCAATGATCGAAGCTCGTCAGAAAGGCTATGATCAAGTATTGTGGATGGATGGTGCAGAATTTAAATATGCGCATGAAATCGGAACTATGAACTTCTTCGTTCAAATCGGAGATACATTTGTAACGCCTAATATCGACGGTTGTATCCTTGAAGGAATCACGCGTAAGAGCGTGATTGCCCTCTTAAAGGATGGAGGCTATACCGTAGAAGAACGTCCAATTACCATTGATGAAATCGTAGACGCAGCCGACAAAGGGATTTTGAATGATGCCTTTGGTACAGGTACTGCGGCGTCATTATCGCATATTGAATTGTTTGGCTACGAAGGAAGAGATTTAATGGTGAAGCCGGTGGCTGAAAGAACAATCTCTACTGCTATCAAGAATCGTTTGGATAATATCAAATGTGGTAACGAAGCCGATAAGTTCAATTGGGTAGTTCCTTGTTAATTTATAAAAAATAGAAAAATGAAAAATACTCCTTTTACAGAAAATCATATCGCTCTTGGCGCTAAAATGGCTGAATTCGCAGGCTTTAACATGCCAATCAGCTATACTGGTATCAACGAAGAACATCATCAAGTGCGTAACAGCGTTGGTGTTTTCGATGTAAGTCATATGGGCGAATTCATGGTGAAAGGAGCAGGCGCTTTGGAATTGATCAATCGTATCACTTCCAATGACGCTTCGAAACTTGCTAGACATCAAGCACAATACTCTTGTTTGCCTAATGCAACAGGTGGTATCGTCGATGATTTGTTGGTGTATCGTGTAGAAGAGGATGTGTATATGCTTGTAGTAAATGCAGGTAATATTGATAAAGATTGGAATTGGATTCAACAACACAATACAGCCAACGTCGAGATGCATAATATCTCTGACAGAACAGCTCTACTAGCGGTTCAAGGCCCGAAAGCAACAGCGGCTATGCAGAAGTTGACCAATATGGATTTGATCAACATGAAGTATTATACCTTCGACAAAGGCGTATTTGCAGGTTGTGAAAATGTGATTGTTTCAGCTACGGGTTATACTGGTGCAGGTGGAGTAGAAATCTACTTTGATATTAAAGATGCAGCCGTTATTTGGAAAGCTGTTTTTGAAGCAGGTGCTGAATTTGATATTAAACCAATTGGTCTAGGCGCTCGTGATACTTTACGTTTGGAGATGGGCTTCTGCTTATATGGTAACGATATTGATGATACCACGTCTCCGATAGAAGCGGGTCTTGGTTGGATTACTAAATTCACAAAAGACTTCACCAATAGTGCGAATTTAAAAGCGCAAAAAGAAAATGGTACCGCTCGTAAATTGGTTGGTATCAAAATGATTGATCGTGGTATTCCTCGTCATGGTTATGAAGTAAAGAATGAAGCCAACGAAACAATCGGTGTAGTTACTTCTGGTACCCAATCACCTTCATTAGGTTCGGCAATCGGGATGGCTTATGTGAGCAGTGATTTAGCAAAGGCAGGTTCTGTAATTGGAATCGCTATCCGCGACAAAGTATTGAAAGCAGAGGTTGTTAAAATTCCTTTTTATACCGTAGGGTAATTGATTTTTGCTTAATTTGGAACAAATGAAGATACGTTTGTGCCTTTTTGTTCTGTTGTTTACCTTGCATGCGAATGCGCAAGTAGGGGGACTGCATACCTTTAGTTTTCTACATTTACCAAGCTCTTCGTTTGTAAACGTTCTCGGTCCTGCAGCCGATGCGGCGGAAAGAACGAGTATTTCAAATGCATATAGAAATCCTGCATTGCTTGATTATTCGTTAAATAATGCAGCAGAAATAAACCACACCTTTTGGTTTGCAGGTGTCCAAAGTGGGTATGTCGCTACCGCCAAAACGATTCATAAATCGGTCTTTGCCGGAGGGTTGCAATATATCAATTATGGGAAATTTGAATCGAACGACGCATACGGTAATGGAAACGGATTCTTTAATTGTGCTGAATACAACGCACACTTAAGCTGGTCGAAAGAAATTGCTCCGAGATATCATTTTGGCTATCGTACCGGTTTTGCAGCAAGTTATTTCGAAGCAGATAATGCCTATGCTTGGACTAATAGCCTTGGCATATTATACAGCGATACCTCCAAACGTTTTAAGGCCGGACTTACGGTATCTAATTTCGGATTTATTGGTAATCATTTTGGGGGCAAAGGAAGAGATCCTAACGAAAGCCTTCCTTTGGATATTCGACTTTCTGTTTCGAAACGCCTAGAACATATGCCGTTTACTTTTTACGCGGCGGCGCAACATTTGGAACGGTTTTATCTTCGCTATCCGGAGCCTGTAATTAGCACTACTATCGATGGTTCTGATACGATTGGAGCTTATACCAATAAGTATATTTTAGATAATATCGCTCGCCATATGGCTGTGGGAGGCGTATTTCATTTCGGAAAAAGTTTTGATTTGCAAGTTGGCTACAACCATCTTCGTCGCAAAGAATTAATGAATAGTGATAGAACTGGCTTGACAGGCTTTTCTATGGGATTCGAGGTGAAAACAAAATTCGCCTGGGTGGCTTATAGTCGGAGTTATTTTAATCCAGGAATGGCGAATAATTCATTGAGCTTTAGAATACCGATGAATTGGGGTAAAAAATCAAGCTAAAATTATTTGACAAAAATTGACAATATAAAATAGTAGGAGCGACTTAGTGTTTTAACTTTGTAAGATGATGGAAAGCAAAAATAAAATGTGGTGGATTGCAGCCTTTACAGTTGCATTAGTATTGCTCGTGGATCAGTGGGTGAAGTTTTATGTAAAAACACATTTTGCAATTGGTGATCAGTATGATGTGACAAGTTGGTTTAAAATACATTTTGTAGAAAATGAGGGAATGGCCTTTGGTTGGAAACTCGGTCCTTCAGGGACTTGGGGTAAATTGGTATTGTCTCTGTTTAGAATCGTCGCTGTGTTTTTTATCGGTCGTTTCATTGTTCGATTGATTAAAACGGAGGCTACTCCGGGCTTAGTTTTTTGTTTGAGTTTGATTTTTGCAGGCGCAATAGGCAACATTTTAGATAGCCTTTATTTTGGTAGAATATTTTCAGCCTCCACACCCTTTGATATAGCTACTTTATTCCCTAAAGGAGGAGGTTATGCTAACATACTTCACGGCAAGGTGGTTGATATGCTTTATTTTCCGCTGTTTGAAGGCTATTTACCTAAATGGTTGGGAGGTGCTTATTTCACCTTTTTTGATCCTGTTTTCAATATTGCGGACGCTTCCATTAGTGTAGGTGTAGCGTTAATGTTGTTATTCCATCGCTCGATTTTTGATAATAATAAAGAGGAGGAATTAAACCTCTCCGAAAATGAAGAGTCAAACATTGTATTAAACAATCAAGAATCAACGGAATTGCCCAATGCATAAATTACTGACATTAATTCTGCTACTAGCTTTGTCTTTATGTAAGGCACAAGCGCAGAGTTCTAATGTAAGCAGTATAAACGATCAGGCGAATTTGATTTCGGATAATCGTCCGGTTCCTGTCGTGCAGACCATGCTCCGTTATGAGCCTAGCGCTTTTTTTGGAGATACCAATACCTCTTTTAAATTCGCGCAACTTAGAGTAGATGCCAATTTACCCTTATTCTATTTTCAAGGCAAAAAAGGATTGACGCATTCTATTGGCTTCGGACTGGGTTTTCGTTATTCACTTCCGCAAGCCTCTTTTTTGTGGCGTTTTCATGAAGTATATAGCTTCAATACCAATATCAACTATACTATTCTAAAGCCAGGCAAGTATATTTGGATGAATACACTTGGGACAGGCTTGGCAGATGATAATTATACGATTGATAATCCTAATATTCGTTTGTTATTCAGTACCGTTTACGAGCGTTCGCTGTCAGATCGAATAAAGGTTAGAGGAGGAGGGGTTTTTGCGTCCATTAATCGTGATCAGTTATTTGTTCCAATGCTTGGAATACAATGGAAGATTTCTCGAAAAATAAACTTGTTTGTTGCGTACCCCTATAACGTACGTTTAAGCTATCGATATAATAAGCAATGGCAGTGGTACGCTTCTTGCCATCGAAGGATTGAAACCTTCCGGATTTCTGCCTATAACGAAGACTTACCAACCGAAACAGCCTCCGTTTTTCTAACGAAGTCGGATTTTCCTACTGGAATTGGATTCAAACATAATCTTGCGAAAAGTTTCCTTTGGACTTTCGAACTTGGTACCTTAATGAATCGCGACTTGTATTTTTATAACCGAGATGAGTTTCCTCGTATCAGTGCCAAAGGAGCTAGCCCTGCTTTAAATGCACCGTTGCATTTGTATAATAATGCTGGACTCTATTTTGAAACATCCTTGCGTTATATTATTCCGAATCGGAAGCGTACTATTCCCGCCAATACCAATGCCCGCATTCTTCAAATTTTAGATCCTAGTGACGCTGATTTAGAAGAAATACTAATTCAACATTAGAGGATTATATCTTTCTTAACTAATTGAAACATTTTAGAAGTACGAGGTGTTTACCTTTGTACTACTTATGCATACGCTTATTCGGATTTTTATTTTCGTAGCACTTTTTGTGTTGATTGATATTTATGTAGCACGCGCACTTTATGCCTTGTTCGATAATCAAAGTTCCTTACGCATTTTTAAATGGTTGTATTGGGGAATTCACGCAGCTTTTTGGTTAACCTTACTCAGCTTATTGTTTTTTGTTTCGCGTAAGGCAGGCATTAATAATTGGATGGCGCGTGGGGTGATGGGCTTTTTTATTTTTTTGTATATCCCCAAATTATTGCTGGCTGTATTTCTTTTAATTCAAGATTCTGGTCGCCTTATAGCTTCTGTAATGCCTTTGCTGAAAGGGGAAAGTTTGACTATGCCGGATCGTCGTAAGTTTGTTACGCAATTAAGTGTCTTGCTTGCTGCCATTCCGATGGGAGCCGTATTACATGGAATCTGGAAAGGTCGTTTTATGTTTACCGTTCATCATCAAGAGCTGAAATTTAAAAATCTTCCAGATGCTTTTGATGGGTTTACCATCACTCAGCTAAGTGACATCCATATTGGGAGCTTTGATAATAAAGAAGAATTAGAGCGCGGACTTAAAATGGCCAATGACCTAAAAAGTGATTTAATTGTATTTACAGGAGATTTGGTTAATAACGTCGCGAATGAAGCAGAACCGTGGATTTCCTCTTTTCAACTATTAAAGGCTCCTTACGGAGTTTATTCAATCTTTGGAAATCATGATTATGGCGACTATGTCCAGTGGG
>JACCDO010163703.1_pt1 | contig 24137 bp, 16 predicted proteins | sample 7446101 | NCBI WGS metagenome assembly JACCDO01 (sample SAMN15323440, study PRJNA562643) | freshwater metagenome | isolation source: river surface water | place: USA:Blue River Watershed | collected 2017-08-16
CGGCGGGATCAGCAGCACCAGCAGACCCGCGAGGCTGTTGGGATTGCCGAAGGGCGCACTCGCCCGCCCGAAGAACTGCGCATCCTGAGTTCTCCCGAGCGGCAACCACTCCGGCGCGAGAAAACGCTGCCCGGCTCCCAGCAAGGCCGCCGCAAGTCCGAGCAGCAGCACCGCCACGAGCAGCATGCCCAGCGGCCCACGACTCCGGACCCCGTTGAGCACGACCGCAAACACCGCGGCCATCTGCATCCACGTGCTCCAGTCCTGCCACCCGCGCCAAGGCACGGGAGAAACCCAGAGCACGTTGATCACGCCATAAGCGAGAAACGGCAGCGTCCAGGCCACAGCCGGGTGCCACCCGGTCCGCAGCAGCGAGACCACCAGCGCAAGGGCGACCGCCAATCCGGCACTGACCGCGACCATCACCTCTGCGGCATAGCCCCCAAGACCAAACACCGCGACCGCGAGAAGCAACGCGAGCCACCCGGCAAGAATCCACTCCAGCAGCGGGGAACGTTGGGCCGGAGAGGAGTCCATGACGACGGCAAGCCGCAGAGAAGCCGACACCCCGCACCACGGCTAGACCGAAAAAAAGGCGCCACCCGCGAGGGTGGCGCCGAAAGGCACGCCGCAAAGGGCGACGAGAGCGCGAGGGCTCAGGTCGTCGGGACCGTCTGGATCGTCTTGATGATCCGGCCGGCCACGAGATACGGGTCCGCCGCAGAGTTCGGACGACGATCCTCGAGATAGCCCTTGTAGCCGCTGTTGACGAAGCTGTGCGGGACGCGGATCGACGCGCCACGGTCGGCGACGCCATAGGTGAACTTGTCGATCGACTGCGTCTCGTGCAGGCCGGTGAGGCGGAGGTGATTCTCCGGACCATACACCGCGATGTGTTCGTCCATGTGCTTGTTGAACGCAGCCATGAGCTTCTCGAAGTAGTCCTTCCCGCCGACTTCGCGCATGTGCTTGGTCGAGAAGTTGGAGTGCATGCCGGAGCCGTTCCAATCGAGCGGAGAGTCAAACGCACCGCGGATCGGTTTGCAGCGCCACTCGACGTCGATCGAATACTTCTCGCAAAGACGGGCCATGATGTAACGGGCGACCCACATCTGGTCAGCGGCGCTCTTGGAGCCCTTGCCGAAGATCTGGAATTCCCACTGGCCCTTCGCCACCTCGGCGTTGATGCCCTCGATGTTGATGCCGGCATCGAGGCAGATGTCGATGTGCTGCTCGACGATCTCGCGCGCCACGGAGCCGACATTCGAGAAGCCGACGCCCGTGTAATACGGGCCCTGCGGCGCCGGGAAGCCGCCCACCGGGAAGCCGAGCGGAGCGCCGTCCTTGTAGAAGAAATACTCCTGCTCGAAGCCGAACCAGGTGTCCGGATCATCCGGAATCGTCGCCCGCGAGTTGGACGGATGCGGCGTCTTGGCGTCCGGCATCATCACTTCGCACATGACCAGCGCGCCGTTCTTACGGGTGCTGTCGGGGAACACCGCCACCGGCTTCAGCACGCAGTCGGAGCTCTTGCCTTCAGCCTGGCGCGTCGAGCTGCCATCGAAGCCCCAGTTGGGCAGTTCAGACAGCTTCGGGAAGCTGGCGAATTCCTTGATCTGCGTCTTGCTGCGGAGACTCGCCAGGGGCGTGTATCCATCGAGCCAGATGTATTCGAGTTTGTATTTGGCCATGTGTTTGTTTCGGCAGGGTTTGAGAAGATTTCCTGAATCAGCGTGAGGCTCCTTCCGCGAGGTGATCGCGGAGAAAAAGCGCTTCGGAAATCAGCAGCTCATGTGCCAGAGGCAACCAGAAGTTTGATTCATGACACTTTTCTTGGGCAGAAATTGGCTTCAGCACAAAGATCGAGCCCTCCCGCTCCGAAGCCCGCGCTTGCCAGCCCGATCGTCGCCGCGGACTGTGCCCTCCCCTCCTCGCGATGCAGCAGATGAAAGACACCGCCCGTGCCACGGTCCGAATCGGATTCGATGGCCGGGTGCACAAGCTCTTCAAAGGCCACTTCGCCCGCGAGCGCTTCAACCACGAAGTCCGGGTCCTCCGCTACCTTGAAGAACGCGGCTGCACCTTCGTGCCGAAGCTGCTCGAGGTCGACCCCGACACCTTGCGCATGGTGACGACCAACTGCGGCGGGCGCGTCGACCAGATGAACCCGCAGCGGCAGATCGAGATCTTTGCCGAGTTGGAGAAATTCGGCGTGCGCCACGAGGACCGCGAATTGCGCAACATCACCTACCGCATCGCCGACGGCCGGTTCTGCATCATCGATTTCGAGTTCGCCACCATCCTCGACGATGGCACCGGCCAGCCCATCTCCCTGAAACCGAGCATCAGCCAATGAGCGCCGCCCCTCCGGCCCCACCCCTCCCCGCTGCTCCCGCCGGCCCCGCCATCACCGCTCCCGCTCCCGACGTCCACTGGTCCGGGCTCACCCACGTCGGCAAGGTGCGGAAAAACAACGAGGATGTCTTCCTAGCCTTGGCCGTCGATGGCCGCGAGGTGCGTTATCTCGGCAAAACCGGCCACGCGTCACTCGGAGAGCACGACTTCGTCTTTGCGGTGAGCGACGGTATGGGCGGCGCGCAATCGGGCGAGTTCGCCAGCCGCATCACCGTCGACCGGATCACGCGTCTCTTTCCGCGCGCCTTTCGCATGGCCGCCGCCGGGCTCGGCGCCGGGTTCTCCGACATCCTCGCGGAACTCGTCACGTCCATTCACCACGAGTTGCTCAAGCTCGGCTATTCCTACGAGGAATGCGCCGGCATGGGCGCGACACTCAGTCTCTGCTGGGTGCGGCCGGAGTGGATGTATTTCGCCCACCTCGGCGACAGCCGCATCTATTACCTGCCGCACAACGGGCCCCTCACCCAGGTCACGCACGATCACAGCCACGTGGGCTGGCTCCGCCGGACCGGCAAGATCAACGAACGCGAGGCCCGCACCCACCCGCGCCGCAATGCCCTCCAGCAGGCCCTCGGCGCCGGTCATCAATTCGTCGAACCGCACATTGGCGCCGTCGGCCACCGCCCGGGAGATCGCTTCGTGATCTGCTCGGACGGGCTCGTCGATGGCCTTTGGGATCGGCACATCGAGGAGATTCTCCGCACTGCGCCCCCCGCGGAAGCCCAGGCGAGTCTCGCGAAACGCCTCGTCGACACCGCCGTCGACAACTCCGGTCGCGACAACACGACCGCCGTGGTCATCGAGCTCTCCGCCCCGGGCGCGGGTCCTGCTGCCACCGTCTGAATCTTTCCGGCCCGGTGCCGACTCTCCTCTTCGTCTACGGCACCCTCAAACGCGGGTGCAGCAATCACGCCCAACTCGCCGGCCAGACATTTGTCGCGCCGGCCCGCACCCTCCCCGGCTTTCGCCTGCACGACCTCGGCGGTTATCCCGGGCTCTATGCCCGCCCGGACGATCGCGACGGCGTCGGCGGCGAACTTTGGTCGGTAGACGACGCCGCGCTTGCCCACCTCGACCGCTTCGAAGGCGTCCACCAAGGGCTCTACCGCCGCGATCTCATCGCGCTGCAGCCGCCCCACGATACGCTCGCGGTCCACGCCTACTTTCCCGGCCTTCCCCCCGAGGGTCGCCCGGAGGTTGGCGCCGAGTGGCGCGAGTAATCCCGCCCCGGGTCAGCCGCCCGCAGACGCGGCGAACTCCACCCCACCGAGAAACACGCGCCGCACCTCGAGTTCGCGGTCGAGCACCAGCACGTCCGCGCGCTTGCCCGGCTCCAGACTGCCGATCTCGCGCTCCATTCCCACACGCTCGGCGGGCGTGAGGCTGCCCATCCGCACCGCATCCGCGACACTCGCCCGGCCCAGCCGGTGCAGGTTGCGCACCATCGTGTCCATCCCGACCACCGAACTGGCGAGTCCCGCGCCCGGCACGAAGCCCACGCGCCCATCGCTCTCGAACCATTCGCCGTCTTCCTGCGGGCCGAAACGGTAACGCCCGGGCGGCAGGTCCAGAGCCCGGTTGGCATCGGTGACCGCCAACAGCCGCTTCGCCCCCTTCATCGCGTAGGCAAACTCGAGCAACTCCGGCGCGAGATGGCAGCCATCCGCGATCACCTCGGTGCTCATCTCGGACCGCGCGAGCACGAACTGCTCCATGCTCCCCTGTGACGGCGTCCCAAACCGCGCCCGGATGCTCGGGACCGAGCTCATCGCACACCAGAAATGGTCCACATGCCGCATGCCGGCATCGTAAGCGCGCTGCATCTCGGTCCAGCTCGCGTTCGAGTGGCCGCAGGTGACGAGGCAACCGGCCGCCGCCGCCGCACGATAAAACTCCTCCGCACCCGGCAACTCCGCCGCGCAGGTCGCCACCCGCACGATGCCGCGCGCGAGATGCGCCTCGTATTCACGCGGATCCGGATCGCGCCGGCCGCTCGCGAGATGACAGCCGACTTTATCCTCGGCAAAATACGGCCCGTAGAAATGCACGCCGCCAATCCGGGCGCCGTCGGCCATCGTCCACGCCGCCCTCACCTGCTCGCACGCGTCGAGCATCGCGACGATCTGCGCCTCCGAACCCGTGGTGGTCGTCGGAAAGATCGTCGTCGTGCCGTGCCGCGCGTGCACGCGGTTCGCGGTGCGCACCGCGGCCGCCGTTCCATCCATGAAATCCGCGCCGCCGCCCCCATGCACGTGGATGTCCACGTAGCCCGGAGCGAGATACCCGTCGCCGGCCGCGACGATCTCCACTCCGGCCGGGAGCACGAGGTCCGCCCGGCGCGCCACGGTCTCGATCACACCCGCGCGGCACAGCACGGCGCCGTCGTCCAACACGCGATCCGGCAGCACCACGTTGCCACAGAAGACACGCACAGGGGATAAGGGCATGCGCCCAGAGCGGAGAATCCTCCGCGTCCGTCAAGCGCGCCGCCCGGCCGAGTGCGGAAATGGCGCGTCTCAGCCCCGCGACCACCGACCGCCCTCGCCCGCCAAGGCGGAAATCCGCCCACGGTCACCCCACCGGTCACGCGGCGTGGTCGGACGGCGCGAGCGCGCCATCCGACCGCCGCAAACGGCAGCTAGAACTTCGTGCCGACCGAGAACTGCCAGGTCCGAGGATTGTAGTAGACTACGGAGCGGGCCGGAGCTGCCGTCGAGGTGCCGACGATGCCATTATATACGATCCGCTCGTCCTTTTGATCGTCGAGGAGGTTGTTGACGTTGAGCCGGAAGTTCCAGTCGCGGCCGCCGATCTTTCGCTTCAGGCCGATCGCGGTGTTGACGACGATGCGTTGGGAGAAGTCAGCCTTGAAACGTCCGGTGACACGACGACGCAGACCGTTGTCGATCGCCGCCTCGGCCTGCCGACTACCGAACCAGTTGAGGCCAAGACCGAAGTCCCACCCGCGGAGCGTGCCGTCGGTGAACGTATATTTGTTCCAGACGTTGGCCGAGTGTTCGGGGTTGTCGATAAGCCGAACGCCAACCACGCCCGCATTGAAGTCGACCGACGACTCATCGAGGTTGACCGCGAGCGCCTGCTGGGTCGTGAACCCCATGTAGCGCCACCAGGAATCGTATTCGGTGCTGTTGGGCTGATCGACGAGACCGAAGCCGCCGATGACTTCCTGCTTCTGGTAAGCGTAGGAGAACGTCGCCGAGTAATTACGGTTCGGAGTGAAGAGCAGGCTGACGTCGAAGCCGGATGACTCGTCGGCGTAGTTCACGTTCGCGTTGCGATTCTCGTAGGCGAGGTTCGCGTAGAGGTCGTCGGGCGTATTGCCGGTGGCGCCGGTCTGAAGGATCGTCTGCGAGCCCTGGGCCATCGACGCGGTGGCCGCGGCTTCCATGCCGCGACGCAGCGGATCGCTGGCGGCATTGCCCAGCGAGCGGTAGTCGACGAGGATCAGATTGTTCCGCTCACCCCGGAATGCGGGCGAATTCCGGTAGCTCGCCATGTCGCCGGCCGAGATGTATTGGATGGGCAGCAGGTAACTCTGCGGCTGGTTGGTCTGGAAGCTCGTCCAGCTCGTCGCCACGTTCACGTTCGCGAGCGCCGTGCCGTTGTTGCTGCGCGGCTGCGGCGCCCAGAACACGTTGTAGACCGCGTCCTCGCGCTTGATCTTGTAACCGGCAATGGAGCCCGAGAGCACGGTGCGGCCTTCGCGATCACGCCAGAGATCGAACTTCGCGCCCACTTCCTTGCTGCGGGCGAACTCGGGATTCACCGCGTTGCCCGCGCCGTCCTGCTGGCCCGAGTCGGGGAACAGACCCGTGGCGGTCAGACCGTAGAGCGAGATCGCCTCGTTGACTCTGAAGCTCACGCCGGCCGTCGGGCTGTTCTTATACTGGGTCTCGCCCTTGAAGCGATAGAAGTCCGGCCGGGTGGTGCCCGTCGCGGGCGTCGGTGTGGCGTTCTCCACGTAGCTCGCCGGCTGCGCAGGGTCTGCGCCCGGCGTGAGCGAATAATTCCACGTGCGGCTGCGCACCATGAAGCGATCGCGCCGGAGTCCGCCGATCAGCAGCACGCGATCCCGCCACAGCTTGCCTTGGTAGACCACGTAGTGACCGGCATTCCACTCCGAGAAGGAGTTCCGGCTGCTCGTCCGCGAACCTTCGCCGGCGTAGGCGATCGGCGTGAGCACGCTCTCCCGCGAGAAGCTCTTGAACTGGTTGGTCACGCCGGACGAGTTCACCGGCAGCGAGGCACTGCCGAGGTTCGTCGCCCAAGTCTTCCGGTCATGGAAGCCGAGCAGGAAGTTGTGGTTCGCGCGCAGGAAGTTGAAGTTGTAGTTCAAATCGAGCCGGACCTGACGGTTCTCGTTCTGGCTCGAGGGGCGCGTCCAGTTGTATTGCAGCCGGCGGAAACGGAAATCGTTGGCGCCGGTGTAATCGCGGGCGAAAAGCGGATTGGAGAACTTCAGCCCGGTCATCTCGAAGTAGCTCGGCTGCGCCCGCAGGTTGGCGAGCGTGGTCTGCTGGGCCGCGGTGAGCGGCTGCCCGTTGTTGAAGACCCGCTGGTAATCGACGCCGCCGCCCACCTGCAGATTCTGCACATCGGTGCGCGAATAGTTGATGCCACCGATCAGGGTGAGGCCGTCGAAGATCTTCTGCGTCAACTCCACCATGACATTGTAATAACGCGTCTCGGAGAACGGGTCGTTGCCGCTCAGGCGGTAGGCTTCGCCCGACCCATACCAGTCGCGCGCGACGTTGGGCAGGTCGCCGAATACGGTGTTGGCGTTGTTTTCCCCGTAGAGATTGAGCGTGTTCTCGCCCGCGTTGTTCGTGTCCGAGAGGTCCCGGAATCCGTTGGCCTCGGTGCGGAAGGTCCCGCCTTCGAGGTCGACCAGCAGGTTGGTGTTCTTCCACGGCTTCACCTCGAAGAGACTGGACAGGAAACGGCGCTCGCGGTCGTCGCCATCGCGGATCGGATCTCCGTCGAACTTCTGGTAGGCGCCCGCGAGGCGATAGTTTACCTGCCGACCGGCGACCTTGAGGAGCGGCCCGGTCGCATCGAACTCGAAGCGCCGGAAATCGTCGCTGCCGAACGCCGCCTTTGCCTCATAGCGCGGCACGCTGAGCGGATAATCGGGGATGATGTTTACCACGCCGCCGAGGACCGCGACGCCATAGAGGAGCGACTGCGGGCCCTTGGCGACTTCGACGCGGGAGACATTGACGTTGTCCGTGACGGAGGACGTGACGAAGCCATTCCGCAGCTGACGCCGCGAGTTGTAGCCGCGGATGTTGATCGTCGTGCTGGAACGGTCGCCGAGCCCCTGACCGGCCTGACCGGTGCCGGACGCGGAGAACAGGAAGTTGTTCGCCGTCTGCACGAAGTCCTGGGTGATACCCGCCTCGTAGATCAGCGCCTCCTTGAAGTCATAGGCGCCGATGTCCTCGATGAACTCCTTGGTCACGACGTTGATCGGCATCGGGATGTCCTTGATCGGCGTGTTGAGCCGCGTGCCGGAGGTAGCGTTGGTGGCGCGGTAGCCGACGTCCTTGGTCGCATCGACGCGGAACTCCTGGAGGATGATCGGAACCTCGGAGTTCGTCGGCGCGGCCGCCGGGGCCGGCGCCGTCTGGCCGGAGGCCGTGCCGAGCCCGAGCAGCGCGCCCAGCAGGGCGAGAGGAGTTTTTCGTGTCATGGGTTGTCCTGGTTCGGTGGGTTTGGGTTCGTTCGTTGGTCCGCGCGGCATCGTCGGGCCCGGAGGCGCCGCCGCCGCGCGCAAAATCAGCAGCGCGCCGGTCTGGGCGTCTTCGACGCTGGTGAGCCCGGAGCCGGCCAGCATCCGGTCGAGCGCGTCGCGCGGCCGGAGGTCACCGCGGATCGCATGGGTTTGGACTCCGGCCACCGCTTCGGCCGGAAAAAGAATCTCGCGCTGCGCCTGATGCCCGAACTCCCGCAGCCGCTGCGCCGCCGGTCCCGCTTCGAGCGTGAAGGAACGGGTGTCGTCCGCCGCCCGCGCGCCGCTCCCGCCCGCGGCCATCAGGCCACACCATGCCAAAACCCACCCGAGGCCGGGCCACAGGAAGACGCGACAAGGCCGGAAGAGAGGAGCGGAGGGATTTCGCAAGCCGTTCCAAGGGAGGAGGAGATACCGGGTGAGATGCCCCAGTCCCTTCTTTCCATTAAGAGAAAATAGCCGCCGTCCGGCGGTCGCCGCCTCGGAACTCATCCTTCGGGTTCACCGCTGTTTGCGCAACGCGATCTCGGTCTCGCCGACCCGCGTCGCCACCACACCGAAGCCCGCTTCGAGCAGGCGCACAAAGCCGTCCACGTTGTCCGTGCGGAACGACACCGTGATCCGCTCCGGACCGAGCTGCGCATCCGCCAGCACCAACTGCACCCGGTTCCGCCGGTTGAACTCCGCGACCACCTCGCTCAGCGCCGCCTCGTTGAACTCCAGCAGCCGGTGCTGCCACGCCAGCACGCGCTCGATTTCTCCCGGCGTCAGCACCGCGATCCGCACCGGCTCCGCCTGCGGCGTCAGCGAGACGACCGCGCGCTCGCCCGCGCTCAACACCGGCGCCGCCAAGGCGGCCGACTCCCGTTTCACCTCCGCCGTCCGGCTGGGCTCCGCCACCTCCACTTTGCCTTCGGTCACCAGCACCTCCAGCGCGCCGGCCTCCAGCCGCACGTTGAACGCCGTGCCCACCGCCCGCAACGCGACGCCCCGCGCGACCACGACGAACGGCCGCGCGGCATCCTTTGCCACCGAGAAATGCGCCTCACCCGCCTCGAGCACCACCCGCCGCTCCGTAGCCGCGAACCGCTCCTCAAACACCGCGCCGCGGTTCAGCTCCACCATCGAGCCATCGCTCAATTCCCGCCGCACCACCGCGTCCGCCCGTGCCGCCGGCACCACGGTGGCCGCGGCGATCCGCTCCTCGCGCCCGCGCGGGGCGGCGGCCGGCGTCCATGCCATCCACGCGACCGCGGCGGCAGCCGCCAACGTCGCCAGCGCCGCCGGGACCCGCCACCGCACGCGGGGTGCGGGCTTGAGCAGATCCGGATTCGGCCGCGCACTGTGGCCGGGCCGCCAATCGGCCAGCGTATCGAGCCGCTGCCAGTGCCGCTTGAAGCGCGCCAACTGCGCCCCATGCCGCGGATCCTCCGCCAGCCACTGCGAAAAACGATCCTGCTCCTCGGCCGTAAGCCCGCGCTCGTGCCGCATGATCCACGCCGTCGCCTCGTCGGCCCGACGCTCGTCCGTCCACTCGTCTCTCGGCTCAGCCATGGCGCCTCCGTTCCTGCCGCTCGATCCGCTCGAAAAACTCGCCGAGCTTCCGCAGCCCGATCGCCGACTGCACCTCGACCGTATGTTCCGAAATCCCAAGCTGCGCCGCGACTTCCCGCTGCGACAAACCATAGATCCGCCGCAGCGTGATGATCTGCCGGCAGCGGTTCGGAAGTGACTGGATGGCCTGGGTCAAAAGTTCCAGCTCCTGCGCCCGGGCAGCCGCCGCGGGCACATCGGCCGTCTCATCGATGACGCTCGAGCTCTGCGTTTCCGCTAAAACAAAATTCTCCGCCACCCGCCGGTGCCGCACCCGCGCCAGCGCCAGGTTCTTCGCCGTCACAAAGAGAAATGCTTTCGGCGACTCGATGCTTCCCGTCTCCTGCGCCCGGAGCACGCGGATGAACGCTTCCTGCACGAGATCGTCGATGTCGCGCTCGCTCGAGAAACGCTCGCGCAGCCACGCCCGCAGCATCGCCTCATGCGGCTGCACGTTTTCCATGAACCAGCGGAACTGCTCGGATTCTCGTGGGGGCACGACGCGGGAAAGACGGAAGGTGGCGCGGGCGGCGCCGGATCACCACTCGATTTTCGCCTTCGGCTCCTTCAGCGGCAGCTCGTCGAGTTTCCCCGCCGCCGACACGACTTCATAGGCCGTGCGGAAGTGCAGCTTCGCAAAATCGCCCAGCGCCCGCGCGCCGAACCGCTCGATGATCCGCGCGCCCTGCTCTTTCACCAGCGGTCCCGCCCCTTTCTGCAGTTTCTCGCCGAAGCGTTTGGAGAGCGCCGTCATCTGCCGCTGAAACTCCGCCCGGGCCACGATCGACGCGGCCGCCACCACCGGGTCCTCTTCGGCCTTCGTCCGCATCTTCAGCTCGAATCCCGTGAGTCCCTTCCGCGCCAGCTCGCGCTGCACCAGCGGCTGCTCGGAAAACTGGTCCAGCAAGCCCCACGGCACCCGCTTCTCCTGCAACGCCTCGGTCAGGGCGATCGCGTGCTGCCACGCGAGCAGGAGATTCAGGTTGGCGCGCGGCTTCGCCATCAGCTCGTTGTATTTCGGCATGCCGAGCTGAAACGTCTTCACCGCGACACCCCGGGTCTGCCGGATCAGCGCGTCGAGCCGGATGATCTGCAGCTCCGCGATCTTCTTCGAATCCTTCACACCCGCCTGGATCCAGCTCTCGATCGCCGGCCGGTCGGCGATCACCGTCGCCGCCACGACCGGGCCGAAGAAATCGCCCTTGCCGCTCTCGTCCAGACCCGCGTGCGCTTCGAACCACTCGGGATGAAGCACGTCGTCGTAGCCGAGCTTCGGCGCCCCCGTCACCTCCGGCTCGAGCACATCGCGCACGAAATCCTCCGTCCCTTTGCCCGCCACCACGACCTTGCCGCTCGTGTAGGCCGAGAGGTTGAACTTCAGGTGGTCGGCCTTGAACGCGAATCGCGTGTAGGCGACCTCGAACGGCGTCCACCCCCGCGCCACGCAGATCGCCTTCAGCTTCTCCATCTGCGCGTCGTCCAGCTTGACCGTGTAGGACGCGAGTTTCTTCGGGGCTTCGGGTTCGTCGGAGGAGCGCTTCGGCATCGCCCGCAGCGCCGCAAAAACCCGCCGAAAGCGCAAAGGAGAAAACACGCGCCGCGCGCCGCCAATTTCCTTGCCCACCGCCCGGCACTTCGCGGCCAATGCCCGCCCCATGGCGAAGAAACACCCGGGCACATTGCTGGCGGCCAAGGCCGATTTCCAGGCCGCCCTGCTCGCGTGGTATCGCGTCCACGCCCGCCGCCTGCCGTGGCGCGACGCTCCGTCGCTCTACAAGACGGTCGTGAGCGAGTTCATGCTGCAGCAGACGCAGGTGAAGACCGTGCTCCCCTACTTCGCCCGCTGGCTCGAAGCGTTGCCCGATTTCTCCGCCCTCGCCGCCGCCGACGAAGCGCGCGTGCTCAAACTCTGGGAAGGCCTCGGCTACTACTCGCGGGCCCGCAACCTCCACCGCCTTGCCCGCGCCGTCGCCGCGCTCCCGGCCCCGCCCCGCACACCCGCCGCATGGCGCGAGCTGCCCGGCGTCGGCCCCTACACGTCCGCCGCCATCACCAGCATCGCCTTCGGCGCCCCCGCCGCCTGCGTCGATGGCAACGTCGTCCGCATCCTCGCCCGCCTCACCGCGGACGGCACCGTCCACCGCGATTCCGCGAGCGCCGCCAAGGCCTTCACCCCGCTCGCCGAGGGCCTGCTCTCACCCTCCGCGCCGGGCGACCACAACCAGGCGATGATGGAGCTCGGCGCCACCGTCTGCGTCCGCCACAACCCCCTCTGCCTCACCTGCCCCGTCCGCACGTTCTGCGCGGCGGCGCGCCGCGGCGAGCCCGAGGCGTTTCCCCGGCTCGCGCCGAAACAGATCGAACAACGGTTCGTCGTCCGCCTCTGGTGCGAGCGCGACACGGACGGCGCCCTCCTGCTCCACCGCGCCGCCGCCGACGCCCGCCGGTTCGCCAACATGCACGAGCTTCCCCTGCCCGAGCATGCCGGCATCGCCGAAGCCGCCGCCGTGCGCGGCGCACTCGTCGCGCGCCAGCGCCGCGGCATCACGCGTTTTCAGATCACCGAGGCCATCCACGCCGTGCCGGCCGCCGCCGTCCCGGAACCGCTCGCCCCCGGCCTCGTCTGGGTGCCGCGCGATCAGCTCGAAGCCATCACGCTCTCCGGCCCGCATCGCCGTTGGGTGACCGAGATCCTCGCGCGCCCCCGCTGAGCTCGTTGCGGCCGCGTCGCGGGACCGTCAGGCCTTCGCCGCGAGCAGTTGCTCCACCGTCTGTTTCGAGGACAGCACGTCCTCGACCTTCAACCGCGGCGAAAACTCCAGCGTGAGCAGGTGCTCGGGCCGCCAGAATTCGCTCACCATCTTGAAATCGATGTGCCCGCTGCCGATCGACTGATGATCGTCGCCCTTCGCGTTCACGTCGTGCAGGTGAAAGCCGATCGTGCGCGACGCCATCTGCTGCAGATGCTCGCGATGCCGCAGCAGGCCCATGCCTTCCTTGATGTCGGCATGCCCCGTGTCGTGCCAGTATCCGACCGGCGCGTCGGGCGGATAACTGCCGACGAACTCCTGGTAATCCGCGTCGATCGGCAGTTCTTCGAAACGCTCCCGATTCTCGAAACCGAGCTTCACGCCCTTCTGCTTCGCGTGGTCGAGCACCTCGCCGATGCTGGCCTTCACCTGGTCCCAGAAGGGCGGCATCCGCTTCCGCAGCTTCGCCATGCTCTTCTTCAGCAGCGCGGCGTAGGCCTTGTCGTTCGGATCGCGCCCCGCCTCCGCGTGCTGGTCGAGATACTTGCCCAGCGCCCGCGCCGGGTTGAACCAGAAGAAACTCACGCTGCCGAGGTGGCACACCAGCACCTGCGCCCGCACCTGCGCCGCAAAATCGATCGACCGCTTCGTGTGCCGCAGCCACTGGTCGTGCTCGCGGTGCTCGCTCGCCGACGGCTGGAAAAGATTCGGCGCCGCCTGCACCACGCCCGTGGGCAACGGGCAGAAATTGTGCGTCGAACTCACCTTCACCACACCCTCCTCCACCGCCCGGAGAATACCCGGCACGAGCGTGATCCGGATACCGTGGCTCAACTCCACGTGGTCGAAACCGAGCGCCGCCATCTCCTTCAACATCGCATAACCGTCCTGATGGCGGTGCGAACACCAGCTGGATGAGAGGGCGATAATGGGCTTCACGCGGATAAGGGCACGAGACGACCAACTCCCACGCCGGATTTCACGGCCAAAATGCGCCCGGCAAACGCTTCACGACAAAATAAAAACCGCGCCCCTCGGACGGAAGGACGCGGCAAAAGATACAAGGGTGGGCCGGATTACTCGGCGTAGCGGCGGCGCAGCATCTGCGTGAAGGCCTGGACCTTCTCCTTGCGGCGGCGCTTCTCGCAGGGCTTCTCGTAGTAACGCTTCGCGCGGGTGCCCTTGATGATGTTCTCGCGATCGAGCTTCTTCTTCATGCGCCGCAGCGCACGGTCGATGGGCTCGTTCTTGCGGATCTTGATTTCGATGGCCATGAGACGGTCGGAAAACAGACGTTGGTAAGACGAAAAGCGGCTACTAGGCCTGCCGGCGCAGCGCTCGTCAACGGCTTTTTTTGCGACCTTTGCGCCTTCGTTCCCAGCGTCGCCGCGACCCGCAGCAGCGCGCAACATTTCCTTGCCCCGCCTTCGCGCCGCGCGGTTCCTTTGCCGCGCGTGGCCACCACCGACAAGAATTTCGTCCACCTCCACGTCCACACCGACTACAGCCTCCTCGACGGCTGCTGCCGCATCGACCGGCTGATGGAGCGGGCGCACGAGCTGGGCATGAGCGCCATGGCGCTCACCGACCACGGCAACCTTTACGGCGCGATCGAGTTCTACAACCAGGCCAAGGCCAAGGGCATCAAGCCGCTCATCGGCTGCGAACTCTACCTCGTCGAGACCTCCCGCCTCGAGAAACACGGCCGCTCCGACGAGGGGAAATCCATCTTCCACCTCGGCCTCCTCGCCCGGAATCTCCAGGGCTACCAGAATCTCCTCAAGCTCGTCTCCGACGCCCACATCAAGGGCTTCTACTACAAGCCGCGCACCGACATCGACACCCTCGCCAAGCACGCCGCCGGCCTCATCGGCTTCACCGGCTGCCTCGCGTCCCTCGTCCCGCAGCACCTGCTCTACGACCGTTACGAGGAAGCGCGAAAGGCCTGCGGCCGCTTCGTCGAAATCTTCGGCAAGGAGAACTACTTCGTCGAAATCCAGGACCACGGCATCCCCGAGCAGAAGAAAATCATCCCGGGCCTGCTGAAACTCGCCGAGGAATTCGGGCTCCGCGTCATCTGCACCAACGACGTCCACTACGTCCGCAACTCCGACGCCGGCCCGCACGACGCGATGCTCTGCATCCAGACCGGCGCGAAGATCGGCGAGGAGAACCGCATGCGCTTCTCCGGCGACCAATTCTACCTCAAGTCGCGCGACGAGATGGCGCGGCTCTTCGGCGAAATCCCCGAATCCCTGACCAACACCCTCGAGGTCGCCGACATGTGCGAGCTCGCCATCCCGTTCCCCAAGGGCAGCGAGCGTTACCCGCGTTACCCGCTGCCGCCCGAGATCAAGTCCACGGTCACCCCGCCCGGATACCTCCACCAGCTCTGCGTCGAAGGCCTCACGCGCCGCTACGGCTGCGATTTCCACGCCGTCGCCCAGCGTCCCGTCGTCGCCGCGCGCCTCGCCAAGTTCACCGATCTCCCGCCCGGCCAGAAGCCGCAGGCGCCCGACTACTCCGGCCTCACCAAGGAGGAGGAGCTCGCCGTCCGCATGGGCTACGAGCTCGCGATCATCAACGTCACCGGCTTCGTCGACTACTTCCTCGTCGTCTGGGACTTCATCAACTGGGCCAAACAACACGGCGTGCCCGTCGGCCCCGGCCGCGGCTCCGGCGCCGGCTGCCTCGTCGCCTACCTGCTCGGCATCACCAATCTCGACCCCATCCGCTTCAAGCTCCTCTTCGAGCGCTTCCTCAACCCCGAGCGCGTCTCGCCGCCCGACTTCGACATCGATTTCTGCATGCGGCGCCGCGAGGAGGTCATCAACTACGTCCGCGAGAAATACGGCCGCGACTGCGTCGCCAACATCATCACCTACGGCACCCTCGGCGCCAAGATGGTCATCCGCGACGTCTCCCGCGTCCACGACCTCCCGTTCGCCGAGGCCGACCGCCTCGCCAAGATGATCCCCGACGAGCTCAACATCTCGCTCGAGGATTCGGTCACCAAGAGCGCCGAGCTCCGCACCGAGGTGGAGCGGAATCCCGTCGCCAAACGCATCTTCGACCAGGCGCGCGTCCTCGAGGGCATGGTGCGCAACACCGGCAAACACGCCGCCGGCATCATCATCACCGACAAACCCCTCGACGAATTCGTCCCCCTCACCCTGCAGGAAGGCGATGTCACGGTGCAGTTCGACATGAACGCCGTCGGCAAGCTCGGCCTGCTGAAGATGGATTTCCTCGGCCTCAAGACCCTCACGGTCATCTCCGATGCCGTCGAAAACGTCCGCCGCACGGTGAAGCCCGACTTCGACATCGAGACCATCCCGCTCGACGACCCCACCACCTACAAAATCCTCAACATCGGCAAGACCGTCGGCGTGTTCCAACTCGAGTCCGGCGGCATGCAGAGCGCGTGCAAACAGGTCGGCGTCTCGAACATCGACGACATCAACGCCATCTGCGCCCTCTACCGCCCGGGCCCGATGGCCTTCATCCCCGACTACGCCCGGGGCAAGAAAGACCCCTCCTCCGTCGAGTATCCGCACCCGCTGCTCGAGCAGTCGCTGCAGGAGACCTACGGCATCATCGTCTACCAGGAGCAGGTCATGGAGTGCGCCAAGATCATCGCCGGCTACACGCTCGGCGGCGCCGACATGCTCCGCCGCGCGATGGGCAAGAAGGACGCCGAGGCCGTGGCCAAGGAGCGCATCAAGTTCATCGAGGGCGCCAAGCGCGTGAACAACATCGAGGAGAAGAAAGCCACCGAGATCTTCGCCCTGCTCGAGAAGTTCGCCAGCTACGGCTTCAACAAGTCGCACTCCGCCGCCTACGCGCTCGTCAGCTACCAGACCGCGTATCTGAAAGCCAACTACCCGGTCCAGTTCATGGCCGCCGTCCTCACCGCCGAGCTGGGCAACGCGGAAAAGGTCTCCCACTTCATCGCCGAGTGCGAGGCCATGGGCATCGTCGTCCTCGGCCCCGATGTGAACGAATCCCGCGAGACCTTCACGCCCGTCCTGCGCCGCGCCGGCGGCGCAGTTGAAAGTGGAAAGGTTAAAGTTGAAGGACCAAGCCGGGAAAACTCCTCCGCTCCTTCAACTTCCAACTCTCAACCTTCAACTACCGAAGCGAATGGCGCCCCCGGCGCCATTCGCTTCGGCCTCGCCGGCATCAAGGGCGTCGGCGAACAGGCCGCGCAGAAGATCCTCGCCGAACGCGAGGCCCACGGCCCCTACCGCGACTTCCGCGACTTCATGCTCCGCGCCGATGCCCGCGCGATCAACAAGCGCGTGCTCGAGAATCTCATCGCCACCGGCGCTTTCGATTTCAGCGGCGTCGAGCGCGAGGAGCTGTTCCCGCAGATCGACGACGTCCTCAGCGCCCTCGGCGAGATCCACCGCAAGTATCCCGCGCTCCGCAAGGACGCCCCCGCCGCGGCCAAGGTCGCCGAGCCCGCCGAATCGATGCTCTTCGACATGGCGCTCACCGACCAGCCCGCGCGCCTGCCCGACCGCGACGAACTGCTCGCCGAGTTTGCCAATCTGCTGAAGCACACGCGCCGCTCGCCCGCCGCCGGCAACCCCGCCTCCGGGGCCTCCTCGTCCCGCCCTCCCGCCGACGACGGCATGTTCGCCCTCGACACCGCCGCCAAACCCAAGCCCGGCTCCGCCGCCAAGTCCGCCCCGGCGCCCGAACGCAAACTCACCGCCGATACCCGCCTCCAGTTCGAGAAGGAGCTGCTCGGCTTCTACGTCTCCGGCCATCCGCTCAACGCCTACGAAGGCCTCGCCGAAGCCATCAACACCTACGCCATCGACGATCTGCTGGCGCAGGGCGACCGCGTCGAATTCCGCCTCTGCGGCATCGCCGGCAACATCGTGAAGCGGCTCTCGAAAAAGGATAACCGCCCGTGGGCGATGTTCACGCTCGCGACCAGGAAGGGCTCGCTCGGCCTGAATCTCTTCGCCGATTCCTACGAAGCCTACGGCAAGGTCCTCGCCGAAAACGCCCTCGTGCTCGTCCAGGGCAACATCATCCACGGCCAGGAAGGTCCGCGCATCAACCTCAAGGAAGTCTACCCGCTCGACGGCCAGGTCGCCGGCCTCGTGAAAAAGATCACGTGGCTCTTGCATCCCACACACCCGGAGCTGCCGGCGTTTCTCAAACAGCTCCGCGAGACGCTCAACAAGCAGGCCGGCGACACCAAGGTCCTCTTCGGTTTCGTCTTCGAGGACCGCATCGCCCCCATCGCCGAGGCGAGCACCGCGCTCGCGTGGAAACTCAACGCCCCGTCCTTCCAGAAACTCCGCCAGCACCCCGCGGTCGCCGGCGTGCAGATCGAGACGCGCCCCGTCGAGCTGAAGGAAGACCGCCGCTGGAAAAAACGCGGCTGAACCCGCCGCACCCGGCTCGCGCCGCTTTCCCGCCGCCGGCGTTCGCGCGTCAGTTCTCCCGCTTCTTCTTCCGGTCTTCTTTGCGCGTTTTCTTCTCCACCGCGCGCTCCGCCCGCGCCTCCTCGCCGTTCCAGCGGCGGTCTTCCCAGCGCGGCGGCAGATTGCCGGCGTTCCATTTGTCCCACAGCGCCTGCAGTTCGCGCGCTTTCTCCGGATGCCGCGCCGCCAGATCGCTCCTCTCGCCCGGATCGGCGGCGAGATTCACAAGCATGGGTGGCATGTCGACCGCCGCCTTCACGAGTTTCCAGTCCCCGGCGCGCACCGCATACTGCACGCCGAAGCGCCAGTAGAGCGCCTCGCGCGCCAGTGTGGTCTCCTTGCCTTCGAGCAGCGGCAGGAGATTAACGCCGTCGAGTTTCCACTCCGGCTTCACCACCGCTCCCGCCGCCGCCAACGCCGTCGGCAGCACGTCGAGCTGGATCACCGGCACGCCCGACACGCGTCCGGCTGGGATCCGGCCTTTCCACTGCGCCAGCCACGTCACCCGCACGCCACCTTCCCACACGAGCCACTTGCGCCCCCGCAGTCCGCCCATCTCGGCGAGATCGCTCGCCCCACCGTTGTCGGAAATCACGAACACCAGCGTGTGCTCCTCGAGGCCGCGCTCGCGCAGCGCCGCCATGATCGCGCCGATCGCCTCGTCCGCCTCCGCGAGATTCGCCGCATAGCCCTGCTCGCGCCGCGGCCGGTCTTTGAACTTCTCCAGCCAACGCTCCGACGCCACGTGCGGCGTGTGCACCGCGTTGAACGCCACCGTGAGAAACCACGGGGCCTGCCGGTGCCGCTCGATGAAACCGATCGCCTCCCGCGCGAAGACCGGGGACGTCACCGGCGCGCCCGGCAGCTCGTTCGCAAGCTCCCGGCCGCGAAAAAATCCGCCCTCCCCCAGATTGCTCACCGTGCCCAGCGCCTCGTCGAAGCCCCGCGCCACCGGCAGGTGCTCCGGCGAATCTCCGAGATGCCACTTGCCCACGAGGCCCGTCGCGTAGCCCACCGCCTTCATCCGCTGCGCGCTCGTCGTTTCCCGCAGATCGAGCCCGGAGCCCTCGCGGCGCGTGGTGTTGGCATCGTGTCCCGTCCGCGACTGGTAACGCCCCGTCATGAGCCCCACCCGGCTCGGCGAACACACGCAGGCCGACACGTAGCCGTCGGTGAAGCGCACTCCCGCCCGCGCGATCGCGTCGATATGCGGCGTCGGCGCCAGCTTGCCACCGTAGACGCCCGGCTGCGCCCACCCCATGTCGTCGAGATACAGCACGAGCACGTTGGGCTGGCGGCCATCCGCGGCCCACGCGCCCGCGGCGATTCCCACGCACCCCAGGAAACTCAGCCACGCCCGTGTCGTATTCATCGGTTCAATTCTCCGTTTTCCGCTTCTTCTTCGCCGCCTTGGGCTCGCCGTCCGTCGCCGCCGCGCCGGGCCGGTAAGCCGGATTCGGCCGCGGATAATTCGCCCCGGTTTCCTCGAGGAAGCGGTCGATCATCCGATCCATCGCCTTCACCCGCGCCTCGTTCGCCGCTGCGAGATTCTTCGTTTCGCCGATGTCGTCGCGCAGATTGTAGAGCTCATGTTTGTCCGGCTGTTTCGGGCCCGTCTCGAACCACCGGATCAGCTTCCAATCGCCGCTGCGCACCGTGACGCCCGGTGGCCTGGCCGGCCCGCCGTGCGGGAAATAGTTGAAGAACGCCGGCCGCCCCAGCGGCGCGCCGCCGCGCAGCACACCCGCGAAACTCATGCCGTCGATCTGCTGCTGCGCCGGCTTCGCCACGCCCAACGCATCGAGGATCGTCGGATACAGGTCGATGTGGCCGACGACCTCGTCGCTCACCGCGCCGCCCTCCACCACGCCCGGCCACGCCACCAGCAACGGCACGCGCGTGCCCCCTTCGTAGAGCGTGCCTTTGCCGTCCCGCAGCGGCGCGTTGTTCGTCGGCGGCAGGTCGCCGGCCCACTTCCGCCAATCCTTGATTCGCTCCTGCGCCGGCGACCCCGCCGCCGCCGCGCGCCGGTCGTCCGGCGTGTTGCTGTGCGTGTTGCCGCCGTTGTCGGAGTAGAAAATCACGATCGTCCGCTCCGCGACCCCGAGCCGGTCCAGCGCCGCGAGCATCCGGCCGAAGCTCTCGTCCACGCTCTTCAACATCGAGGCCATGATCGGATTTCCCTGCCGCCCGATCGGGTCTTTCTTCCCGTGAAACTCCCGCGTGTAGTCCTCCTTGTGGCCCCACGGACCGTGCACGCCGTGATGCCAGAGCTGCAGGTAGAACGGCTGCTCGCGATTCGCCTCGAGAAACGCGATCGCCTCGTCCGTCAGCCGATCCGTGATGTATTCACCCGGCGGGCCATCCTTGTAGGACTGGTGGCCGCGGAAGCCGTAGGGCGAGAAAAAACTCGGCGGACCCGGGTCCGGATGCGCGTGCACCGCGTGATCGAAGCCGTGTTTCTCCGGCCAGTGCGGCTCGGTAAGCCCGAGGTGCCATTTCCCGACGTGGCCCGTCCTCCACCCAGCCGCCTGCAACGCCTCCGCCAGCGTGAACTCGGCCGGGTCGAGGTAGTTTTTGCTTTCCGGCGTGATCGTCGGCCGGTTCGGCGCCGCGCTCGTCGGCATAAAAACGTGCCCCGCCGGCTGCGGCGGCTGGTGCCCCGACGCCGTCGTGATGCCGTGCCGCGCCGCATATTTGCCCGTCAGGATCGAGGCCCGCGTCGGCGAACACAGCGGCTGCGCATACGCGTCCGTGAAGCGCATCGCGCGGCGCGCGAAGCGGTCGAGGTTCGGCGTCGCGTAATACTTCGAGCCATACGCGCCGCTGTCCATCCAGCCCATGTCGTCCACGAGGAAGAGCACGACGTTGAGCTTCCGGGCCGGCGCGGCCTCCGCGGCCGACGCCAGGGCGAGGCCCGCGGCGAGCCAGCCGATTCGTTGCCAGAGTCTGAGTTTCATGGGTGAAAATTTCCGGGGTGCGATTTCGGCGCCGCCTCAACGCCGCGCCGCCGGCTCCGGCCAGCGCAGGTGCCGGTGCAGGAAGGCAAACGCCCCCTCCTGGTTCATGCTGTGTCCGCCTTGGAAAAACTCGATCTCCGTCCGGTCCGCGAGCCCCAGCTGCGCATAGAGCCAGCGCACCTTCGCGTATTCGTGCGCCACCCAGCTGTCCCGGCTCACCCGGTCATGATGCCCGCGCTCCACCATGAACGGCCGCGGCACCATCAGATAGGCCATCTCCGCGTAGTCGAACGTGTGCCCAAGATTCCAATACGGCATCTCCCACTCGATCGTGCGCATGAAGCTGAACGGCAACTCGGTCGACGCCACCTTGCGCGTCCACTGGTTGAAATCTCCCGAGCAGATCGAGAGCGCGTAGCCCTCGAGGATCGGCGGCACCCGCACCGCCGTCTCGCCGCCGTAGCTCAGCCCGTAGAAACCGATCCGCGCCGCGTCGACGTAGGGCTGCGTCGCGAGCCATTGCAGGATCTGCTCGTGCTGCGGGATGATGAAGGAAAACAAACTCGCTGCCACGGCGTTGGCCTTCCGCGTCAGCCACCGGTAGCGGTCCTCGCCGCGATAAAGATTGTGCGGCGCAAAGGTCACAAAACCCCGCTCCGCCAGCCGCGCCGCCGTGCGGTTGTAGCCCGAGCCGTCCTTGTCGAGCAGGTCGCGCGGCAGGCCGTTGCGCCCGTGCTGGCACACGACCACCGGCCGCCGCTCGCCCGGCGCGATGCCCTTCGGCACGACGAGCAGGCCCCACGCAAACACCTCGGGAAAAACATCGAGCACCACGTCGTAGGCCGTCCACGCCTCCGTCTCGGCGACTTGCCGCGACCGCGCGTTGGGCGGCAGCAGCGGCTCGTCGAACCGTCCCATCGCCTCGACATGAAACCGCTCCCGATAGCGCCGCGCCCCGGCGATAAACTTGTCCGGCGCCTGCACCGGATGCGTGCGCGCGGTGCTCCAGCGATTCTCCGCCAGCTCCGGCATCACCGCGTGCAGAAAGGATTTCTCCCGCACCGCATCCGCCTGCCGCACCAGCCGCTGCACATGACCCTCGATCTCGCCCACCCACCGCGCGTGCCGCGCCTCCGCCGCCCGCGCTTCCGGATATCCGCCGGCAGAAAGCACGGCCGGCGCCACGGCGCCGATTTCGATCCCGAGCACCGCAGCCAGCGCCGCCACGGCAGGAGCCGAGTAAGGCCCCGGCGGCTCCGCCCCTGCCCCGTGCACCAGCACCGGCCGCGGCAGGATCGCCGTGCCGCCCGCGGGTCCGAGCGGCACGCGCGCGAGTTCCGCCGCCACGCGTCGGACGTCGCCCGGCGCGAGGTCTCCCTTGTGCCCGGTGACCGCCGGCGCGGCGCTCGGCTCCACGACCAGCGCCCGCGGCAGCACCAGCGCCGCGATCTCCGCGTCGCCAAACTCCCGCGCCCGGCCCCACACGTTGCGATAGATCGGCTCGGCCCACGGCTGATCGCGCGCATCGAAATAGCCGCTCACGAGCGCCCCCCGGATCCGCGGATCGATCGCCGCGGCATGCAGGGCCACGAGCCCGCCTTCGCCATACCCAGCCACCGCCACCGGAAACGCGCTCCCGCGCCGCGCCGCGAAACCATCGACCGCCGCGAGCACGCTCTGCACCTCGTAGCCGATCACATGGCGACCAAGGTGAAACGCCTGCCGGTAAATCCATTCGCGATACGTCTGGTCCGTCCGTTTCAGCACCGTGTCCTCCGTCGCGAGTTTCGCCCGGCTCACCGTCACCGGGATCAGCAGCTCGACGCCCGCCGCCGCCAGTCGCCGCACCTCGGGCGCCGCCCACGCGGCCTCCGGCGTCTGATCGGCATCCGGCACCACCACCACGCCCGCGCGCGCCGCCGTCGTCGGCTCGACCCACAACCCCGTGCCCCACACGCCTTCGAACACCGGCCAGCGCACGGTATGAACGCGGAAGTGCGCGCTCTCCTCGCGCGGCCCGACCGCCCCGGCGACCGCATAAACCTCGAGCGCCGCCGGCAGCCGCGGATCGACCGCGCCGATGCTCGTGCGCAGTCGCTCGCGGTGCGGCGCGATCGAGCGTTCATACGCGGCAACCGAGGAAAAATCGCGCGCCCACCGCGCGCCGCGCGCGGCCTGCGCCTCGCCGATCTTCCGCTCCACGAACGCATGCGCGCCGTCCATCAGCCGCGTCGAGAGGTCCGCCTCCGGCCACGCGAGCGGCGCGGTGCCCGGCACCGCCGCGCCGCCGATCCCCGCCAGCACCACGCCGAGGCCGGCCAGCGCCGCGCTCCGCCATCCGCTGCGGACCCGCACCTTCATGGGCGTTTCTTGCCTTTGCCCTTCTTCGTCTCCGCCCCATCCGCTCCGCCGGCGGCAGTGCCGGCCGCGCGCGTGCCGGGCCAGGGATAATCGTTCCGGTTCGCCGCCGCATCGCTCGGGCCCGCCGGCAGCGTGCGCGCCCAGGCGAGCGCCTGCTCGCTCAGCCGGGCGACGACGTCCGGGTGCTCGCCGGCCACGTTGTCGACCTGCATCGGGTCGCGCACGATCGCATAGAGTTCCACGCGGCTGCGGTCCGGATTCAGCAGAAGTTTCCATTCCCCGTCGCGCACCGCGAGCTGCGGGCTGCGGCTCGCCACGTGGCCCGCGATGTTGAATCGCCACTCCCAGAAGAGCGGCCGCGTGCGGGCGCGGGCACCACCGCGCAGGATGTCGCTCACATCCTCGCCGTCCGCCACATGCCCGGCCGGCATCGGCACGCCGGCGAGCTTCAGTATCGTCGGCATGAAATCCACGCCCGCCACCACCGAGCGGTCGTCGATCCGCCCCGCCGGCACCCCCGCCGGCCAACGCACGATGAACGGCACGCGCACCCCGCCTTCGTAGAGGCTGCGTTTCCGCCCGCGGAACGGACCCGGCGAGCCCACGCCGCTGTGGCCCGCGTTGGCGATGAAGATGTCCTCCGGCCCGTTGTCGCTCGAGAAGACCACGATCGTGTTCCGGCCGAGCCCGCGCTTGTCCAGCTCCGCCACCAACCGCCCCACCTGGCAGTCAAGATCGGCGACCGAAGCATAGTAGATCGTGCGCGCGCTCCTGTGCGGCAGCGCCGGATTGCTGAAGCGCGCAAACGGCGCCATCTGCTCCGGCGTCGGATTCAGCGTCGCGTGCGGCACCAGCGTCC